>WNGK01008193.1_pt1 | contig 15656 bp, 10 predicted proteins | sample 5400601 | NCBI WGS metagenome assembly WNGK01 (sample SAMN13153376, study PRJNA577476) | soil metagenome | isolation source: 60 cm soil or saprolite under Garry oak tree replicate 1 | place: USA:California | collected 2016-06-15
GCGTCACCCGTTATGGCCGGCGCGTCATGGGCACTGCAATGTACCTGCGGCAGCACGACTTCCCGCGCGTGTATTCCAAGGTGGCCGCATGATCTAGAATTCTTCTTCGCAAAACACAAAGAAGTCACAGAGGAAATATCTACCCGCTATAGCATGAAGTGTTCCCGGCGGTTCGACTTGAAAAGCGGAGCCTTGCGTATCACGCACGCTTTCTCGATTTGGAACGAGTATGGGACTTAGACAATTCTACGGTCTTTTCCGCGAGCCACACTTTTATTAAAGATTGGTATGGAACGTCTCGTCTGTTCGCCTCAATTTTGATGTTGTCGAGGAGCGAAGCTGGAAGCCGGAGAGAAATCGACTGAGTGGACGGCTTTAAGTTCGGAAAACCTGCAGGCTTGGCTCTAGACCAATCTACATACTGGGCGGAGTCGCGCACCTCCCAAAAGCGACGCTCTTGCGCCTCCGTTTTGAATTTAGGAATGGGTTTGAGATTTTTCTTCATAGATCATTCTTTCTTTACGATGCATTACTCGTGCGGAAATGACGCGTATCTTCTTCCCTTGTGCTCTCGTTGTGAAAGTAACGTGCAGCAACCGCCCCGCATCGGTCTTTCCCAGCGCATGAAATCGGGGTTCACCCTGGCTGTGCTTAACGTCTTCAAGCACGAGCAATGGCGCGCTGAAGAACACCTGTTCAGCCTCACCCTGGCTCACGCCGTGTCTTTCCTCGCTCTTCCGCTCGTTGCCATCATCCCAGTCGAAGCCTTCAATCTGATCAAGATCCAGCATCCATTGTATATTCCTATAATATACGTAAATCGCGCAAGAGTTCGCGATAGATTGAAGAGTACGGCTTCGCTTGCCTCGAGATCTTGTGAAAAACCGCGCGGTTACGTTGTCCTAAGTAATACGATCAGGGAGCTAGCACGGCGGCGCTTCTTTCATGCAACTAAACAAAGCTTGGACCAATGCAGATTCATCCTGAAGTGAATTCCTTGGTTACAATGAATCTGGTCACGCGCAATTCCACAGAGGGCGGAGCCAAATAACCATTAAACGGTGGAAACGAGAAATCCAGACGCATAATGGCCCTTAAGAAATCCGAACTCTACTCCTCCCTCTGGTCTAGCTGCGACGAGTTGCGCGGCGGCATGGATGCCAGCCAGTACAAAGATTACGCACTGGTTCTGTTGTTCATCAAATACGTCAGCGATAAATACGCTGGTGTGCCCTACGCTCCTATCACGATTCCCGAAGGGGCCAGCTTTGCGGACATGGTCGCGCTCAAAGGAAAGAGCGATATCGGCGACCAGATCAACAAGAAGATCATCGAACCGCTGGTCAAGGCCAACAAGCTGTCCGACATGCCGGATTTCAACGACGCGACCAAGCTCGGCAGCGGCAAGGAGATGGTGGAGCGTCTCACCAACCTCATCGCCATCTTTGAAAACAAGTCGCTCGATTTCAGCAAGAACCGGGCGGAGGGCGATGACATTCTGGGCGATGCCTATGAATACCTGATGCGCCACTTCGCCACCGAGAGCGGCAAGAGCAAAGGACAGTTCTACACTCCGGCGGAAGTCAGCCGCATCATGGCGCAGATCATCGGCATCCGCGATGCAAAGACGACGAACGATACCACCGTCTATGACCCGACCTGCGGCTCCGGCTCACTGCTCTTGAAGGTGGGCGATGAGGCCAGCGCGCGGGTCACGCTTTACGGGCAGGAGAAGGACGCCGCCACCTCCGGTCTGGCGCGGATGAACATGATCCTGCACAACAATCCCACGGCGTTGATCGTCCAGGGCAACACGCTCGCCGATCCGAAATTCAAGGACGGCGACAGCCTCAAGACCTTTGATTACGTTGTCGCCAATCCGCCCTTCAGCGACAAACGCTGGAGCACCGGCATCGACCCGCAGAGCGATCCTCACGAACGCTTCAAATACTTCGGCACGCCGCCCGCCAGGCAGGGCGATTACGCATACCTGCTGCACATCGTGCGCTCACTCAACAGCCGTGGCAAAGGCGCCTGCATTCTGCCGCACGGCGTGCTGTTCCGTGGAAATGCGGAGGCCGAGATCCGCCGCAACCTCATTCGCAAGGGCTACATCAAGGGCATCATCGGCCTGCCCGCCAACCTCTTTTACGGGACCGGCATCCCCGCCTGCATCATCGTCATCGACAAGGAAGACGCCCACGCTCGCCGCGGCATTTTCATGATTGACGCTAGCGCGGGCTACATGAAGGACGGCAACAAGAACCGTCTGCGCAGCATGGACATTCACAAGATCGTGGATGTCTTCAATAAGCGGCTGGAGCTGCCGAAATACTCGCGCACGGTCGGGTTTGAGGAGATCGAGAAGAACGAGTTCAACCTCAACATCCCGCGTTACATTGACAGCCAGCAGGCCGAGGACATTCAGGACATCGAAGGCCACCTGCGTGGCGGCATCCCCGCGGCGGATGTGGATGCGCTGCAGCGTTATTGGGACGTCTGCCCGCAGTTGCGGCAAGCGCTGTTCAAGGACAACCGCCCTGGGTACCTCGATCTCGCCGTAGCGAAGGAGCGCATCAAGTCGGCCATTTACGAGCATCCGGAGTTCGTCGCATTCATCGGCTGCATGAATGCCCTGTTTGCGAAGTGGCGCGAGCAGAGCAGCGCCACACTGCGGAGCTTGCAGGCCGGCTGTCATCCCAAGCAGGTGATTGCCGGCCTTTCTGAAAACCTGCTCACCCACTACAGCGGCAAACCGCTCATTGACAAATACGACGTCTATCAGCACTTGATGGATTACTGGGCGGAGACGATGCAGGACGACTGCTACCTGATCGCCGCCGATGGCTGGAAGGCCGAGACCTCCCGCGTGCTGGTGAAGAACAATAAGGGCAAGGAAGTGGACAAAGGTTGGACGTGCGACCTCGTGCCGAAGCCTCTCATCGTCACCCGCTACTTCGCCGACGAGCAGGAGGCCATCACGAAGCTGGAGGCGGAGTTGGAAAGCATTACCGCCCAAATGACCGAGATGGAAGAAGAACACAGCGGCGAGGAAGGCGCGTTTTCCGAACTGGACAAGGTGAACAAAGCTAACGTCACCGCCCGCCTGAAGGAGATCAAAGGCGATCACGAAGCCAAAGAGGAAGCCAATGCGCTCAATGCCTGGTTGACGCTCTGCGACCGGCAGGCCGAGTTGAAACGCGCCCTCAAGGAAGCCGAGGACAAACTCGACGCGTTGGCCTATGCCAGATATCCCACGCTCACTGAGGAAGAGACCAAGACGCTGGTCGTGGACGACAAATGGCTGGTCACCCTCGATGCCGCCATCCACGGCGAGATGGACCGCATCACTCAGGCTCTCACCCAGCGCGTGAAGGGACTGGCCGAACGCTACGAAACCCCGCTGCCGCAGCAGGCGAGCCGGGTAACCGAGCTTGAGCTGGCCGTGAACTGCTACCTGGAAAGGATGGGCTTCTCATGGAAGTGAAGCCCGGCTACAAAGAGACCGAGGTCGGGTTGATTCCCGAGGATTGGCATGCCGGAGGCCTCGGCGGTTTTTGGAATGTCACGGACTGCAAGCATGTGACCGCAGAATTCGTCCCGAATGGCTTTCCCATTGCCAGCATCAAGGAAGTTCAAAGTCGCTTTGTTGACCTAACGAACGCAAAGCAAACGACTCAGCAATTCTATGGTTTGCTGATCGAAGGCGGTCGCAAGCCGAAAGTGGGTGATTTGATTCTGAGTCGGAACGCAACGGTCGGAGAAGTTGCCCAAGTCGCGGAGTGGCATCCGCCGTTCGCGATGGGGCAGGACGTTTGCCTTTTGAGGAAAAAGTCCCCCGACTTCTCCACAAATTATCTTCAGGCAGTCTTTCGCTCCTCAATTGTTGCCAACCAGCTTTCGGACTTGATGGTCGGCTCTACATTCAAGAGGGCGAACATAGAACAGATCAAGAACTTCGTTGTTCCGATGCCTCCTCCTCCCGAACAAGAAGCCATCGCCGGGGCCTTGAGCGATGCGGATGCCCTCATTGAATCCCTTGAGCAACTCAACGCCAAGAAACGCCACATCAAACAAGGCGCCATGAAGGAATTGCTCACCGGGAAGAAGCGGCTGCCGGGGTTTGGTGGGGAGTGGCAAGTAAAGACACTAGGCGAAATCGGTGAATCGTTGATTGGGCTGACATACAAGCCAAGCGACGTCAGATCCGACGGATTACTAGTCCTCCGAGCCTCAAATGTTTCTGAAGGCGCTCTCCGGTTCGAGGACAACGTTTTTGTTGACATGGATGTCCCCGACAAAATCATCGCTAGAAACGGCGACATCCTCATCTGTGTGCGCAACGGAAGCCGCGACCTAATCGGCAAATGCGCCCGGATTGATGAACGAGCGCAAGGCATGACCTTCGGAGCCTTCATGGCCGTTTTTAGGACGCCCTTTCACAACTTCGTCTATCAGCAGTTCCAGTCTGATGTAATCAAGCGGCAAATCCATGAGCACCTCGGTGCTACTATCAATCAGATCACAAACAGGAGTCTCAACTCATTCCAAATTCCGTTCCCGACGGATCAGGAGGAACAAGCTGCGATAGCCTACATTCTCTCCGACATGGATGCCGAGATCACCGCCCTTGAGGCCAAGCTCGAAAAATATCGCCTACTCAAGCAGGGCATGATGCAGAACCTGCTTACCGGAAAGACACGATTGATATGATCGGCCAGCCCGAACGCGCCACCCAGAATCGGGTCATCGCCCTGTTTCGTGATGAACTCCGATATCGGTACCTCGGCGACTGGCGGGATCGCGACGACAACAGGAACATCGAAACACACTTGTTCACTCCCTTTCTCACCCGGACCGGCTACAGCCCGGCGCAAATCAACAAAGCCATCACTGCACTGTGCACGGAGGCGGACAATCACAGCCGCGGCCTTTACGGCAACAACAAGGCCGTTTACAGCCTGCTGCGTTACGGCGTACCGGTAAAGATCGAGGCGGGAAAGGTCACCGAAACCGTCCATCTGATCAATTGGGCGGAGCCGGAAAAGAACGACTTTGCCATCGCCGAGGAGGTCACTCTTTTCGGCAACCTGGAACGGCGCCCGGACATCGTGCTGTATGTGAACGGCATCTCCGTGGGCGTGCTGGAGCTGAAGAACAGCCGCATCTCGATTGGCGACGGGATCCGCCAGAGTATTTCCAACCAACAGCCGCAGTTCAACGCACCCTTTTTCAGCACCGTGCAGTTCATCTTCGCGGGCAATGATTCCGAAGGACTGCAATACGGCTCGGTCGGTACAGAGGAGAAGTATTTCCTGCGTTGGAAGGAAGACGAACAGGACAACACCCGGTTCAAGCTGGACAAATACCTCCTCAAGATGTGCGCCAAAGATCGGCTGATCGAGCTGATGCATGACTTTGTGCTTTTCGACGGGGGGATGAAAAAGCTCCCGCGCGCCCACCAGTATTTCGGCATCAAAGCGGCGCAGGAGCATGTGCGCGATCGCAAGGGCGGCATCATCTGGCACACCCAGGGCAGCGGCAAAAGCATCGTCATGGTGCTGCTGGCGAAATGGATTCTGGAGAACAACCCGAACGCCCGCGTGGCGATCATCACTGACCGTGACGAACTCGACAAACAGATTGAAAGGGTCTTCACGGACACGGGCGAGGCCATTAAGCGCACCACGAGCGGGCGGGACCTGATGAGCCAATTGCGGCAGGCCACCCCGCGCCTGGTCTGTTCTCTCCTGCATAAATTTGGCAAGAGGGATGTGGATGACTTCGATCAGTTCATTAAAGAGTTGGAAGCACAGCCGAGTCAGACGGTGGGTGAGATTATTGTGTTCGTGGACGAATGCCATCGCACCCAGAGCGGCAAACTGCATCGCGTGATGAAGGCGATGATGCCCAACGCGGTCTTCATCGGTTTCACCGGCACGCCGCTGCTCAAGAAGGACAGGCAGACCAGCCTGGAGGTCTTCGGTGGCTACATCAACACCTACAAGTTCAGCGAAGCGGTCGAAGATGAAGTAGTGCTCGATCTGCTGTATGAGGCGCGCGACATCGATCAGCGCCTTGGATCTCAAGAAAAGATAGATGCCTGGTTTGAGGCCAAGACCAGGGGACTTAACGACTGGCAGAAGGATGAACTGAAGAAGCAGTGGGGCACGCTGCAGCACGTGCTCAGCTCCAAGTCGCGCATGGATCGGGTGATGAGCGACATCGTCTTCGACTTCGGCGTGAAACCGCGCCTCAACAACAACCGGGGCAACGCTATCCTCGTCGCGTCGAGCATCTATGAGGCGTGCAAGTATTTCACCCTGTTCCAGAAGACGGCGTTCAAAGGCCGCTGCGCGGTAGTCACTTCTTACAATCCACAGACGAGAGACATCACCGAGGAAGACACCGGAGCGAACACAGAAACCGACAAGCGGTTTATCTACGATACCTACACCGCACTGCTGAAAGACATCGTCGCCAAGCCGGGAATGACGAAGACCGAAACCTACGAAGAGCAGGCGAAGGACTTGTTCAAGAAGGAGCCCGCCAATATCAAGCTCCTGATCGTTGTGGACAAGCTGCTCACCGGATTTGACGCGCCGAGCTGCACCTACCTCTACATCGATAAGAGCATGCAGGATCACGGCCTGTTCCAGGCCATCTGCCGGACCAACCGGCTCGACGGCGAGGACAAGGACTTCGGTTACATCGTGGATTATAAGGACCTGTTCAAGAAGGTTGAGAACGCCATCGCGGTATATACCTCCGAGTTGGATCACAGCTCCGGCGGGGCCGCACCTGAGGTCCTGCTCCAGGACCGTCTGAAGAAGGGCCGCGAGCGTCTGGATCACGCGCTCGAAGCCATCGCGCTGCTCTGCGAACCGGTGGAACCGCCCAAAAGCGAGTTGGAGCACATCCATTATTTCTGCGGCAACACCGAGATTCCGGAAGACCTCGCGGAACGGGAGCCGCAGCGCGCCGCGCTCTATAAAGCGACCGTCGCGCTGGTGCGGGCCTTCGCCAACATCGCGGACGAATTGGAAGCCGCCGGTTACAGCGAGAACGACATCCGGCGCATCAAAGAGGAACTCGACCACGACCTGAAGCTGCGCGAGATTATCCGCAAAGCCAGTGGGGAGAGCCTCGACCTGAAAGCCTACGAGGCCGACATGCGCCACCTCATTGACACTTACATCGAAGCCGATGAGCCACGGAAGATTTCACCGTTCGACAACATGTCGCTGTTGGAGCTGATCGTGAAAACAGGCATTGCGAATGCGATCAACAGCCAGCTTGGCGGACTCAAAGGGAACAAGGAAGCCGTGGCGGAAACGATCGAGAACAACGTCCGCAGTAAGATTATCAAGGAACACCTGAACGATCCGGCCTACTACGAGAAAATGTCGGCGCTCCTGGACGAAATCATCGCCGCCCGCAAAGCGAAGGCGATCGAGTATGAGGAATACCTGAAACGGATTGCTGAGCTGGCGAGGAGAGTGGAGGCCGGACAGGCGGAGGAGACCCCGGAACAACTGAACACGCCGGGACGCCGCGCCCTTTACAACAACCTGAATCATAACGAGAAGCTGGCTATCAAAATTGACGAGGTGGTGAAGCAGGTCCGGCCTGACGGCTGGCGCGGAATTCAGGCCCGGGAGCAGGTCATCAAGGCGGCGTTGTACGGGGTGTTGCGGGATAAGGACGAGGTCGAGCGCATCTTCCTGATCATCAAGCACCAGAAGGAATACTGATGGGCACGAAAATCGCGCTGGGTGAGATTGCCGTGGAGGTCGTGAAGAAGGACATCAAGAACCTTCACCTGAGTGTTTACCCTCCTGCCGGAAGCGTGCGGATCTCTGCGCCGCTGCGGATGAATCTGGACACCATCCGCGTTTTTGCCATTTCCAAACTCGGCTGGATCAGGCAACAGCAGAAAAAGCTGCGGGAGCAGGAACGCGAAACGCCTCGCGAGTATCTCGACCGCGAAAGTCATTACGTCTGGGGAAAACGCTACCTCCTCAAGGTGGTCGAAAGCGATGAGGCGCCTACTGTGGAACTCAAGCACAACAAAATGCACCTGCAGGTTCGTCCGGGTGCGAGCAAAACAAAGAAGCAGGCCATTCTCGAAGAATGGTATCGCGAGCAGCTCAAGAAGGCAGTCTCCTCTTTGATCGCCAAATGGGAGCCGCTCATCGGTGTGAAGGTGGAGCGACTTTTTGCGCAAAGGATGAAAACGAAATGGGGAAGCTGTCACCCCGAGTTCAGGAGCATCCGCCTCAATACGGATCTGGCGAAAAAGCCGCCGCAATGTCTCGAGTACATCGTCGTGCACGAAATGGTCCACCTGCAGGAGCCCACTCACAACAACCGATTCATAACGTTGATGGATCAGTTCATGCCGCATTGGCGGTTTTGCCGTGCGGAGTTAAATCGATTGCCAGTGAGACATGAGGATTGGGCTTATTGACGAGGAATAGGCAGGCGATTTGTGCGGCATCGCAACGAGCATAATCCATGTCCTCGCCGGGACATCGATGGGCTTCACGTATCGTGTCGAAACGAACGTAAAATTCCTTCGCCCCCTCAGTAATTTAGAACGCTGCTTCCATGCATCACAGAAATATGTGCTTTGCCATCTCCGGGGTGCTTGCGGTTGTGGAAACCAGATGCATATACCCAGAACAGCCGTTTCGAACTGAAAGCGAGTTGTTCCGGATCCTCTTCCGTACACCCGCTTATTTTTCTTAGCGCGGCCTGTGGCCGCAACCAATATTGAAGATGCGGCTGGCCGCGCGCTATCAGCGGTCAGCCGTCAGCGGTCAGCTTAGCGTTCAGCGTTCAGCTTCTGCACGAATACGGTCAGCATGCGTTTGATTTCAACGGCCTGTTGGGTCAGTTGCTCATGTTGCCTGGATTCGATGATGTTTAGATCTCGAGCCAAGAGGATCTGGTATTCCAACTCGCTGGCCGAACCGCGCGCCATCAAGCAAAAGCGAGACAGTTCGGCATCTCCCTCTCGACGGCAACCTTCGGCTATATTCGACGGGATCGACGATGCGGCACGGCGCATCTGGGACGTCAAGCCATAGGTCTCATTACGTGGAAAAGTAGCTGTCACCGGGTAGATCGCCAGCGTCAGTTGATGCGCCCGGTCCCATACCTTGAGTTGTCGGAAGTCTTTCAGGGCAACCTCTCATCGTTGATGAAATCATTTTCGAGTCGGCCAGACCTGATCGTGGAGAGGAGCAACAATGAAGGAGTTCACCCGCAAATATGAAAGCCGGATTCATGGCGTGCTTTCCTGTTTCGACCGCATGTTGTTTCGAGGCTACCTCCCGATCATGTCTGGTTGGGCCATGGCCGCATTCCTCTATCGTTTGAAGATTAATTTCGGCAGCCTCAAACCGTTCTTGCTGGAAAACTCCGAACGCGTCAAGGACCATGCCGAAGCCATGGCTAAGAAACATGGACGGCCATTCCGGTATCTCAAAACCAATATCGACAAGGAGCAGGCGGCGCGTGAACTGGCCCAATGCGATCGAATCGAGCACGGCCTCGTGTGCATTTTCTCGATTCTGGAACCCTGCCGCGGCTTTTCCTTTTTATTCAAAAAGCCGCTTCCCGATCAGCGTCCCTTCGTTCGGCCCGCACGGCGGAAGTGCTTGCACCTGTACTTTTACTTCATGGATCGCCAGTTTGGCTTAATCCATGTGCGTATTCAAACCTGGTTTCCTAGGCCGATCCAAATCTATCTGAACGGGCACGAATGGCTCGCACGGAAGTTGAAGGCCAACGGCGTTCGCTATACCAAACTCGACAATGCATTCCTTTGGATCCAGGACATGGCTAGGGCGCAGCGCTTCGCGGATCGATTCGCCAATCTGAAGTGGCCGAAGATTCTCAACAAGTATGCCAAGCTCGTCACACCCCAACTCCAGGACGTTCTGAAGAACTCTCAGCACTACTGGGTCACCGCTCAAAGCGAATTGTCGACCGACGTCCTGTTCAAAAGCCGTCAGCATCTTTCCGAACTCTATCCAAAACTGCTCAGCCACGGCACCTTGTGCTTTGGCGCCAAGGAAGTCATGAACTTTCTTGGACGAAAACTGCGCGGCAATTTTGAAGGCGAGATCGTCTCGGATCTCTCCAGTTGGGCCTGCCGCATGGAAGGATCGCGAATCAAACATCGCGTTAAAGAGAACTGGCTAAAAATGTACGACAAGGCCGGTCTCATTCTTCGGGTCGAAACCGTCATCAATAATCCCGAGGAATTCAAGGTTCGAAAGAAGGTCACCCGCAACGGCAAAAATAAAGTCGAATGGGTGTCCATGCGTAAGGGGGTGGGTTACCTGTTTCGCTATCAACAAGTTTCATTGCAGGCCAACTCCCGTTATCTGGAGGCCCTGGCGGTGGTCGATGATCCAACAAATGCGCAACGCGATCTAGACCGGATGACGACTCGAAAAAAGGATGCCGCTGGCCGCGGCTGTGCCGGCTTCAATCCGCTTGCGCGCCGCGATGCCGAGCTATTCCAGAGCATCATGGACGGCAATCACTGTCTGCGCGGTTTCAGCAATCGAGACATCCGCCAACAGCTGGCCTTGACGCCTCACCTGCGGCAGTGTGTCTCAAATCCCAAAAAGGCCAGCGCCAAAGTCAGCCGTATCTTTCGTCGCTTCCGTGCTCACCGCCTGATCGCGAAGGTTCCACGCAGTCGCCTCTGGCGCGTCACCCGTTATGGCCGGCGCGTCATGGGCACTGCAATGTACCTGCGGCAGCACGACTTCCCGCGCGTGTATTCCAAGGTGGCCGCATGATCTAGAATTCTTCTTCGCAAAACACAAAGAAGTCACAGAGGAAATATAATGTATATGCGATCAATTTCATGGTCACCGCGGGTTTGGCTCAAGGGTATAGGGTTGTCTTTTGCAAGCTTATTTGTTGTGCTGATGCATGGCTTGGCGCAAGGGCTGATCACGACGTATGTTGGTCCTCAAATGCCGGTCAGCGGCAATCCAGCCTTGAACCAGGCCATCGACTTCCCCTCGGCCGTCGTTCCCGACGGCGCCGGTGGCGTTTATGTCGTCAGCACCAATCAAAACCGCGTGTATGCAGTTTCCGCGGATGGCACGCTCAGGCTCATAGCCGGCAGTTCCTACGGTTTCAGCGGCGATGGTGGACTAGCAACGGATGCCAGGCTGGCGAGCCCGTCCGGTCTTGCACTGGACTCGAGGGGCAACCTCTATATCGCCGATAGTCGTAACAACCGAATCCGCAAAGTGAGCACGGATGGCGTGATCACGACCATCGCGGGAACGGATACGGCCGGCTTCAGCGGAGATGGCGGCCCCGCCCTATCTGCGCAACTTTCGTTTCCCAGAGGAATCGCTGTGGATGCAGGTGGCAATGTTTACATAGCGGATTACCAGCGCGTTCGCAAAGTGAGTGTGGATGGTGTGATCAGCACAGTTGCCGGCGGCGGCAACATGTTTCCGAGTGGGGTGCCCGCGACATCGGCGGCGCTCTCCCCTTCCGGAGTGACTGTGGATGCGGCGGGGAATCTTTATATCGCGAGTGGACTTTATTTCCCGAGTGGACTCGTGCTGCGGGTTTCTCCGGATGGTATCATCAACACTCTCACTGCCCAGCCACCATACAACCGTTTCGGTATTTGTATACCCTCCGGCGACGGTGGACCCTCCAGTGCCGCCGCGGTTTGCAGTCCCAACGGGCTTTCTATAGATGCCGCAGGTAACCTGTATGTGGCGGAAAACAACCGAATCCGCAAGATCACAATTGATGGTTTGATCCATACCATTGCCGGTGGCGATCAATGCACCGCGAACGGCGCCGACGGGTCGTCTGTCACGGCGGTTTGCCTTAGACCTTTCAGCGTGGCGGTAGATGCCCATGGCAGCCTCTACATCTCCGAGGCATTAGATAATCGCGTCCGCAAAGTGACGCCTGACGGTGTCATCAATTCGATTCTAGCCAATACCATCGGTGGATTTGCCGGAGACGGCGGCCCAGCCACTTCTGCGAAACTTTCCGGTCCATGGGCCGTCGCTCTGGATGCAGGAGGCAATCTTTACATCGCCGATACCCGAAACGGGCGCGTACGCAAAGTGACACCCGATGGTGTGATCAGCACCATTGCAGGCGGCGGCGCCTTCGGGGTTGCTGGAGACGGCGTACCTGCGACTTCGGCTGAAATGAGAGGGGTGCGGGACATATTTATCGACAGCTCCGGCAACATCTATGTCCTTGACGATATTCGAGTACGCAAAATCACGACGGATGGTGTGATCAATACCATTGCCGGTTGTTTTGCTTGTGCAGGTGCGCCGAACCAGGACGGTATCCCGGCGACTGAATCTGTGCTCTGGACATATCCGTTTCGTATCGCTGTCGATGCTGGGGGCATCCTGTACATTGCCGAGGCGGACCGGGTCCGGAAGGTGGGCGCCGATGGAATCATCACAACGATCTTTGGCAACGGCGAACCAGCCTTGGGTGGCGACGGTGGTCCGCCAAGCTTGAATCAGCACTACACATTTACGGGTTTTGCGCTGGACCCGGCCGGCGGCTTTTTCATTGGAGGTAACGATGGCAGGATTCACAGAGTGACACCCGATGGTGTCATCACCACGATCGCAGGATCCGGCGTGTGCCGCTTTGGAGCGGACAACAGCGACGGCGGTCTGGCTACGTCGGCGGACCTCTGTGGCGGACGGATTAAAATGGACGCGGCCCGCAACCTCTATGTTGCGGAAGGCGGCCGCGTCCGCAAGATCTCCAGTGCAGGCATCATCAATACCCTCGCCGGCGGCAATAGTGTGTTGGGTTTCAGTGGAGACGGCGGCGTTGGAACCTCCGCCCAATTCAACTTCTTCTCAGACGTGGCGGTGGATGCAGCCGGCAATCTGTATATTGCGGATACTGAGAACGACCGCATTCGAAAAGTTTCGCCGTCTACAGCAACCAAAGCGTTCAGCCTTGCATCTTTGGGCACCGATTACCAGCCGACAATGTCGCTCTCGGGTCTGATGGTAGTAGGATACGGCACTGTTCGGCCGGCTACGGGCAAAAGCAGTCCATCCGGCGTTGCCGTTTTCAGCTACCGGTCCAATCGAGTGCTCGTCAGTGAGACGGCTGTACCTGCATCACCGCTTCGTCAATCCGGACGTATTTACGCGGAATCAAGCGGGGCTGTGCGGACAGGCATCGCCATTGCGAATCCGAGTGATCAGGATGCTGCGATTTCGTTCTATTTCACCGACAAAGATGGGCTGAATCTCCATGTCGGCACCATAACGCTTCCTGCGCACGAACAAACCGCCGCATTTCTGGATCAGGCGCCGTACCACGGAAGTCAGGCGGCGCAATCATTTACGTTCACGTCATCCGTACCAGTCGGCGCGATCGCGCTGCGCTCATACGTCAACGAACGTGGTGATCCGTTAATGACCACGCTGCCGGTTGCTGCGCTTTCGTCAGATGCTCCGGCTTCGACCGGCAACATCATTCTGCCGCATTACGCCGCCGGTGGAGGTTGGACAACTCAAGTCCTGCTCGTGAATCCGGCGGATCAACCGCTCAGCGGCACTGTCAACATGGATGCGACGTACACCTACGCAATAGCGCCACGTTCGCCCGTGAAAATCACGAGCGGCAATTCGGATTTGGTTCGAACGGGTGACATCGTTATCAGTCCCGCACAAGGTAGCGGATTGCCTGTCGTGTCGTCCGTGTTCACGTTTGCGACCAACGGAATTACGGTGACTGAAACCGGCATCGCCACAACCAGAATTGCACCATCGTTCCAGGTCTTTGCCGAATCGGATTCGGGACACCGACTGCAGACCGGAATCGCAATCGCGAATACCGCGGCCAGCGTTGCCAACATACAATTCGAACTGCTGAGACTAGATGGCCAACCATCCGGCTACGCTGGATCAACCACGTTGGCCCCCAATGGTCATGTGGCTATGTTCCTGAACGAAATTCCCGGCCTGAAGAGTCTGCCGTCAAGTTTCCGCGGCGTGCTGCACATTTCGAGCGACACATCGATTTCCGCAATCGGCCTCCGCACGCGCTACAACGAACGGGGAGACTTCCTGATTTCGACAACGCCTGCCATTGCAGACAACACGCCTTCCAGTACGGAAGAGTTTGTTTTTCCCCAGGTCGTTTCCGGCAGTGGATACACGACAGAATTCATTTTGATCAATTCGGCAGGGGCGTCCCAGGGAGTGATGAGTCTCACGTCTCAAACAGGAACCGAATTGCCGTTATTTGTGCCGTGAGTTTGATGCTCAATAAAGCACGATGTATATGCGATCAATTTCGTCCGCGGGTTTGGATCAAGGGTAAGCATAGGAGAAATGAACGCGGTTTCCCATCCCTAGCGGATCCAGGAATTGTGGGAAGGGAGTGATGGAATAGCGATTCCAGGCGTCAGGATAGCATCGACCGGTGTGCACGGGCGTTTTTCGGGCGCACAAATGCCAATCCGCTCGGGGACATCCGCAACACGCGGCAGATTGACTCGGTGTGGATTGCCGGACGGCGGCTGCCGAATCTGCCCTAGAGCTGAGAGGGGAGCCGCTGAACAAAAAACTTCCGGGTCGCGGAAAAGGTGTTGATGGCTGCGGGAACTTTCCGCGGATGTTTTGAAAGGCATAGACGCCTGCGGAAACTTTCTTAGGACGGCGAAAATGCTTCGCAGGTCTGCAGGGACTTTTTTCGAACGGCGCAAAAGGCATGCATGTCTGCGGAAACATCTTTCGGACGGCAAAATCTTGTAGCATCTTTCCCGGGCAGGTCGTTCGTTAGAAGGCCACCAGGCAATGACTCCCGCTCGGGTTGTAATCACCAGTATCGCAATCGTTTTATATCTCTGCGTTTTTTCTGTTGCCGCCTCGGCGCAGTCCGGTCCAGCGATCCAGTCGATTACGCCGGATGCTGTTCCTGCCGGTGGTCCCGACACTTTTATTACTGTCAAGGGCAGTGGCTTCAACCCTTCATCTGTCATCATGATGAATGATTTCGCTACGTCCCTTCCAACAACATTCATAACTTCTGTGTACAATACGACTCATTTGTGGCGGCTGACGGGCCGCATTTTGGTGATGCGGTCCAAAGTACGGATCGCGTCGGTTGGATTTTCAACCTCGGCCAAGGCGGTGAGGTAACGGCTGTTGGCTTGAAGTGAGACGTCGCTATAACGAAACAAGTAGGCCACACCCTTTCCGGCACGGCCGGAATTACACATGGGCCGAACTCATGAAAAGAGTATGGGAACTGGACGTCCTCGAATGCTCTCGCTGCCGGGGACGTATGAAAATCGTGGCAGCGATCAACTCTTCCAACGCCATTCAAAAGATTCTCAACTGTCTGGGCCTACCGTCGCGGGCGCCGCCCATCGCCGCTCCCGCTCGAACGTCCTCCGATCCTCTGGAATGGTCCTGAAACAACGGCTTGTGACGCTGTTGTGGGCCTCGTGTGCCCACTCCGGCCACGGCTGCCATCTCCCACGGGGCATCGGACCCTGCTCACCCCGCTCAAACCCATCCCGGGCCGCGCCGGCGTCGCGATCACGCCGGTCGCAGCGACTGCCGGCCACTAGATCCACGCTTTGTTTGCACGGATCC
>WNGK01005942.1_pt1 | contig 15651 bp, 17 predicted proteins | sample 5400601 | NCBI WGS metagenome assembly WNGK01 (sample SAMN13153376, study PRJNA577476) | soil metagenome | isolation source: 60 cm soil or saprolite under Garry oak tree replicate 1 | place: USA:California | collected 2016-06-15
TCGCGATAAAGACTGGGCAATCCACCGCAGCAATGTGATCAATCGGTCGCAATTGCGAAGGTGAAACGTCAATCCGGCGGCGCAATTGCATCAAAAAGAGAGGCGCAAACATCCGGCCGATCGGCCCGAGATAATTTTCCATCCGATTGCGCGTTGCGATTTCGATTGTCGGATAGACCGACTCAAGAATGAGCGCGTTAACTTTTAACGGCGGCGTCGCGAGCAGCGAAGCCACTCCGCCTAACGAACTGCCGATTATTGCAACGCGAGCGGGCGGATCGACATGATGAATGAAATCGACGGCGCAATCACATCGCGACGTTCTTTCCAGCCAAATGTGATGTGATCGCCTTTCGTCTCGCCAGTCGCCTGAAAATCAATCAGCAGAACTGAATAACCCGCGCGCCGCAAAAATCGCGCACGATCCACCATGCTCAATCTGTTCGCGCGGATCCCTGCCAAAAGAAGAACAACGCCGCGGCTGTTTACGGTCGGACACCACCAGCCTTTTACGATGGCACCTGAGTCGCTTTTGAATTCAACTGTCTCAGCGCCCAGATCCGGGGGAGCTTTCCCCACGCTTATCTGAACTGGTGCAGCCAGCACCCATCCAATTGCAAACGGCACCGCGATGCCGATCATTAAAAGAATTGCAACGAGCGCGAACAGCCATTTTTTGTTCACATGAGACTTTGGACGATTGGCCATTCCACGCGCAAGATCGATCAGTTCACTTCGTTGCTTGAAGAGAATGGAATCAAGTTGGTTGTCGATGTCCGCAGTTTGCCGGGTTCGAAACGCTATCCGCAGTTTAATAAGGAGGCGCTCGCGGAATCGTTACGCGAGCACGGAATACGCTATGAACACCTTCCGGAGCTTGGTGGCCGACGAAAACCCAGGCCCGACTCACATAATACGGCGTGGCGAAATGCTTCCTTTCGCGGTTACGCCGACTACATGGAGACGGAAGAATTTTGTGACGGTGTCGAGCGTCTTGTCGATCTGACGAGCAAAGTGGCACCGGCGGCGATCATGTGCGCGGAAGCGGTTTGGTGGCGCTGTCATCGTGCGCTGATTTCAGATTACCTCAAAGCGCAGGGCATCGAGGTGACGCATATTGTTGATGCAAATAAGACCGAGCCACACCCGTACACATCCGCGGCACGGATCGTGAATAGGAAATTAAGTTACAGTGCGAATGATTCGCTTCTGTAGCGGCAGCGTGTGACCGCCGAATTGATGCAAAGCCCCGGTCACAGACCGCCACTACAGATTACTTCCAATCGCGATGCGCGATGTGCGCCGGAACCGGTGGCGTTTGTTTCTCCCGTTCCATCATTCGCTCCGCCAGCCACTGGACCCATTCGAAGTAGGTGTCTCGTTGAGCATCGCTGCGCAGTTCTGCAATATAGCGAGATAGCTTTCGCCATGAGACAACAATTGGGCCGCTGAAAAAATCATCGACAAGATCGATGCTAACCTCCTTTCGGTATAAAAGAATGCCGAGAGCTTCCCAGCTCGTTAAAAGGGCATAAATATGATCCTCGCCATCTGAGCCGAGCAGCGCTGGAATTTGCTCACGCGCGACATTATCTGGCAAAGCGCTAACGCGGCGCAATGAATGAGCGAAAGATGGAGTTTGAAATGATCGAACGAGGGCAGACATCGAATCGCGGTGCCGCTGTCGTCGATAGTCTCGAATTTGTACTGCGGCAAAGATGACGCCAGCGGTTACCGCGATGGCGTTGATTAGACTGGCAATAGTTGAAAGATCCATCAGCGCGGATCAGTCACACGACCCAGGAAAAGGCAGACGCCGGTGGGAACGTGCTGGATTGCATAGACGAAAGGCCGATCAATTTTCACTTCGACCGGGGGCGGGCGTTGGACGAAGGCGGTCCCTGCCATCATCGCTACGGCTGTCGCTGCGGCCGCTTCCGTTCCTTTTTCATCTACGGCAATAAAGGTCTTGTGAAAAACCTGCGAGATATAGAGGTAATCGTTAGGTTTCCGCGGCGCCATCCGGTCGAAATTCGCGCTGCCGACTGGTTTGTTAAAGGAGGTTTTCATCCCGAGTGCCTCGAACTTTTCTGCTAATGCTATCGTCGGCGGCTCGATTTTGAATTTTGGCAGGTGAAGATCGACTTCGTGGGTTTGGAGCTTTGCGCATTTCGCCAGCATCTCGCTGGTCAACTTCGATTCGAGCGTGTGCAGACCAGTTAGGTCGTCGGGAACAAGGACGAGGAATTGGAGATCATTGCCGGTGTAAGGGAGGCTAACCGCAGTATATCCTTCGCGCTTCGCATAACCGAAGTGCTTATCTCGTTTCTGCATCATCGGAACATCGACAGGTGCTCCGCCGTGAACATGAAACGGTTCCGGTTGCGTTGCCTTCTCGGAAAATGGATCAGCCCAGGACGCCTTTAGATAAAGTGCGTTCGCCAGGACGAGCCGCGTTGTCTCATCAAGCGCATTGGCGGGAATGAGATCTCGAATTCGGTCATGCGTCTGGTCGGCGACCCACTTATTGATGTGTTGCGTGGCTCTGGACGAATCGTGGACGAAATCGAGAAGCTCAAATGCCGCACCGAAATTTTGTTTCACAAGCGCCAGAAACGGCTCGCGAAAGTCGTATCCTTTTTGCGCAAAGAGCCGGTTGGCGATGCTGAGTGTAATCGGTTCGCTGGGACCACCGAATCTCTTGGATTGTTTCACGAGTTCGGCCGTCCTCGCGCTCATTTCTTCCAGCGAATGCTGAAGCGAAGCGAACGAGGCCGGAATTCCGCTCGCGTCGCTGGGAAAATGCAGAACCCGAGCCATCTCGCTGCGTGTCTCGCCGTCCGCGCCGGCGAAGGTCATGGCCAGCGCGCTTTCGACCGAGTAGGGTGAAACGCAAAGATTGTCGTTGCCCGTAGCAAGCTGACGATGAAGATCGACCGCAGATCGTAGCCTGTTGCGCCATTGGACATGGCGGCAATTAACGCGCCGAACACCTGCAAGATCAAAAAATGTTTCATCCGAGTCATGAAACATCGGAATTGCGAGCGTTGCGACGCTAATCTGACGCATTTGCTCCGGCGTTTATGACAACACATCCCACACACCGCGCGCCAAAGGTGGATCGGCTTGTCCTCAAGACGATGCCAGGTCAATCGCCGAAGGCGCAAATATCAGGTTGCGAAGCCGCATGTTCAACGCGTTGAAGACAACGCGCTCCATCTTTACGCAGCCGTGCAGCCGCAGAATGCCAACCTAACGCTAACCCTCTCTCAGGGAGGAAGACGCGAACACAGCTACATGATTGCAGTCAATCACTAGCACTGATTTAGTGCTGCAACCCATAAGCCCATGGCTGCACAGCGCAAACCGAACTTGATTCTTTTTTTGCCGGACCAGCAGAGAGCGGACACGATCGCTTGTTATGGAGGCAAAAAAGTTCACGCGCCTAACCTGAACAAACTTGCCGCCGAGTCGGTGGTTTTCGAGCGAGCCTACGTGACTCATCCGGTCTGCACTCCTTCACGCTCCTCGCTCATGACCGGCACATGGCCGCATATCAACGGATGCACGCGGAATAGCCTGCCCCTTGATCGACGGTTTCGCATTTTCCCTGAGCTGTTAGAGGACAGGGATTATCGCACCGCATACATGGGAAAATGGCACCTCGGCGAGGAAGGACCTGCCGGACGCGGATTTCACCAATGGATTTCCACTGAAGACCACGGCGACTACACCAATTTCCTCATCGCTGCGGGCGTTACGCCTGACAAACAAGACGGACGATTCTCGGAATTGGCTATAAGCAATCTGCCGCTCGAACTATCGAGGCCGAAATTTCTTGAAAAGCACGCGTGCGAGTTCATCGAAAAACATTTTCGCGATCCTTTCATTCTCGTAGTCGCATTTGTGGAACCTCATTCGCCTTACAACAGCCCGCTTAACGACGAACATCCGCTCGGCGAGATCGATCTCGATCCTACCGCTATGCTTCCCGAGAGCGAAAATATTCCGCTGCGCTATCGGCTTATGCGAGAATGGCAGCAAGCGGAAGCGGTTCTTGATCGGCAGCGTCTGCCCCGTCAGTTTTTCTTTGGCTTCACGGCCGATGAATATCGCAGCATCAAACAGCGCTATCTGGGGTTAGTCACCCTGGTGGATCAAAGCATCGGCGCCATTCTTGGGTGCCTGGAGCAATTTGGCTTAAGTGACAACACAATCGTTGTCCACACGAGCGACCATGGCGATAGCCTGGGCGCGCATCATTTGTTCGGCAAAGAAGTAATGTTCGAGGAAGCCGTGCGTGTTCCATTCTTGGTACGGCTGCCCGGTCAGAGCTGTGGCGAAATCGTTTCGCGTCCGGTGAGTCACATCGACTTCGTGCCGACGTTGCTCGACCTCCTGGCTCAGCCGAGCCATCCCCAGTGCGCCGGCAAAAGTTTGCTGCCGCTAATCGGCGAAGAAACGATGCCGCCGGAGAGCATATTCATCGAGTGGGCTCCGAACCGAACCAAGATCAAAAAACGAACATCACTGGCTTCGCGGCGCATGATCAAGCGTGCCGTCGATGAGTCCACGCGGACCATAGTGTCTCCTGACGGTTGGAAGCTTTGCCTGCGCGACAAAGATTTGAACGAATTATATAACCTGAATGATGCTCCACTGGAAACGCACAATCTGTACTCGGGTCCGCAATATGCTTCGGTGATTTCACGTCTCGCCGGCGACATTCATCGTTGGCAGGAATCCGCAAATGATAAGCTGAAAATCTGATTAGGCAGATTGTTGCATGCCACAAGGTCTGTGGCTGACGCACTTCCGACGCCTGATTTTGGGATGACCGTGCGGGGCCTGTTGGTTGCGACGGTCGGGGATGCCAGGAGCCTCTCCGGTGCGTCTTGACGACGACCGAAGAGGCTCTCGTGCGGATGTGTAGCGACCAGGATCCTACAATTATTGGTAAATAAACCCTGTCATTGCTTCGGTATTAGGCGGCATCGTAAGTGACCCATTCCCGTTAAGGTTCGCATAAGCACCTGTGCCACTTACAATCTCCCACCTTCCCCTAGGTGGGGAAGTGGCAAATTGACATTGCTGATCAATAATGATGGTTCCATTTGGTGCTAGCAACGTAACCACGCAATGAGCTGGCTGAGCTGGCGTACCATTATTAAGAAGGTCAACGTGCATTGTAGCAGGCCCTGAAATTGTAAGGGCCCCGCTTGTAGTAAAGGTTCCCGTTACATCGGGAAACGTCGAAAAATCAAATACAGCAGTGATGGTAACCGGTACCGGTGTGGGCGTGGAAGCTGACGCGGAGGGCACCGAGCCCATCGCAAAGCAGCCAAGCACCAGCAGAATTGTTGTGAATGTAATGTTTCGTTTTTTCATATTTTTAATTTCCTTTTGTTTGTTGTTTTGGCCTTCTTTGACTTCCCACAGTGAGAAATCAATTCTGGCCGTTCACTGATGTACTGCGCGAAATTTGGCTGGGTGTTACGCGGAAATTGTGGGAATCGTTTCGAAGAACCCGCCTTCGCAGACGCTCCGGCATAGCAGGCCGCGGATTGCACGGATGATGCAGAGCGCTCAAGCGACTTCTGTTGGTGAGTCGATGAATTCTGAATGAAAAGAATGTTTCGGCGAGGCACCGAAGCCAACTCGCCGCGGCGAGCGCTCCCAGTGCAAAGCAGCCGCTATCTCGAGACTATTTCTTTCGGCGCGAGGGAGGCGACGATTTTTTCGAAGCGCAGATCGCGGCGGAGCGGGTCCCAATAGGGTAGCAGTTTCAATTGGCCATAGCTGAGGAATCAACGGCCGTGTGTCAGCTTTCCAATCCAATTCGAGGAAAGCGCGGGCTACTTTGGTGTCCGCGTCATCCGGCTTGATCGCCAGCGCGTGATCCCACATGGCGGCCGACTCGGCATAGTTCGCAGAGACTGGTAGTGGACCGCGATCTGCTGCAGGGTACGGAGAATGCGCGGATCCAGTTCGGGGGCGCGCTCGAGACCGCGCACTCTCTCTTCGAATTCTCCTTGGCAACGCGTGATGAAGCCGGTCACCATGAAGACACGGGGATCATTCGGTAACGTTCCTCGGAACAGCTTTTGACCGCTGGCAAACTCACGCAACGTCGCGTCCGCGACACCGCCAGAGCCCTCGTTAGTCACGCTGGAAGCGTAAACACTATGCAAGCGTGAGGAAAGCTAAAACGGTTATGCTAAGTTTTCAGCCGTTCACATGACGACCTGATTCGCGTTTACGATGAAGCGGACAACGTGATTGACACGCGCCAAGGACACTGGCGATTTCAAAGAGTGGTGAAGTGTCGCGACCTGAATGGGCAGCTGGGGCCACGACGCCGTAGGCGACGGCAACCTTGTAAATGTTGCGCCGCTTTAGCTCGGCGAAAAAATTGCTCAGGTCCATTGCGAGCTACCTACCAGGTCCGATCTGCTCCGGCCCTGAGAGCAGTTGCTGGAAATCCGGACGGTTACGGATCGGATCCCAGGCTGGGTCAATCTTCAAGAGAGCTATGGAAGCTACCTGGCCCCCCGGGATGGAGAGCAAACGTTGAAGTCTCTTAATGGCTTCCTCAGGTGCGCCTGCACGCGCCTCGATTTGCGCGAGCCCGTTCTGGAAAAATGGACCAGACACAGCATCCTTTTCGATGGAGATTGTATCTGCCGCCTGTCTAGAAAGGCGCAGAGCATCGGCATTGCGCCCGAGGGCAAGGTAAACCCAAGATAGCCCCGTCATCGCGAAAGTGTCATCCGGTCGCTCTCTGAATCTGGACTCGAGTAATGGCAGCGCTTCTTCTCCGATTGATTTGGCTGCCTCTGGCTCTCCTGCCAGCACGCGAAGGGCGACGCGCCCGGCCAGCTGTTGGAGATACCCACGATCGTCGTTGACCACCTTCTTCTCGAAAGCTTGAAAAGCATCGGTGAAACGTCTTTCGATGACGTCGAGATATGCCCAGATACCAATGATACTTACCACATCGTCGGCTATACCAGTGCCGCGAGTGAGTGAGTTAATCGCCTCTGGAAAGCCATCGAGAGTTCGCCGGGCCGAGTCGACATCTCCGGTTGCGTTGAGGCGAGAGCTGAGAAGAAAAAGCGCTGCCAGCGCGTTGTGCGGGTCGATGGCCAGAGCTCGCAATTCGGCACGCTCCGCATCCTCCCACAGACGCAATGCCAGATAAGTCTGTCCGATTCCGGTCGCGATTGTGGTGTCGCGCGGATCGAGCTCCTGCGCTCGTTGAGAATCGGCTAGCGAGCGCTTCCATTCGCCGCGTCGGCGGTAAACGTAAGCGCAATATTGTCGGGCCAAAGCATTGTTGGGCTGCAACTCCAGCGTGCGGTTGAACTCCGCCAGCGCGATCTCGTATTGGCGATGTCCCCAATAAAAGAATAATCCCAGCGCAAAGTGCGCTTCCGGTGAATTCGGAGCCAGCGCCAGAGCGCGATCAATGAGCGACTTTACCTCCTCTAATTCCGCTGGCGCCAAAGGAGAAAATTTCCAGTGCCACCATAGCCGACTGCGCGCGAGCTCCGCAGCGGCTTCGGCAAAATTTGGATCGCGTGCCAGCGCCTGTCGGTAAAACGCGTCGGCACGATCGTAGGCGTCCGCGGCCGGACTGCTTTCGGCTTGGTGAAATTCATACTCACCTCTCAAATAAAGATCGTATGCCTCCGTGTTGCGTTGTTCGTGGGTAGGAAGCGAAACGGCAAGCTTGATCTTGAGCGCGTCCACAATTGAGCGCGTGATTTCATCCTGCAGCGCAAAGACGCCCTTGAGTTCGCGCTCGTAAGTTTGCGACCAAAGATGAAAACCGTTGCGCGCATTAACTAACTGCGCGCTAATACGAATCCGGTTACCCTCGCGTCGCAAACTTCCTTCAAGCACGTTTTCGACATTTAGCTTTTTTCCAACCTCGCTCGCGTTCGCGTTCTTTCCCTTGAATGAGAACGACGAGGTGCGGGCAACGACGCGCAGCCCGTCAATTTTCGCCAATGCGTCGAGAATCTCCTCGCTTATGCCGTCGCAGAAATATTCCTGATCTTTTGCCGGGCTAAGATCGAGGAATGGCAGCACAGCGATTCCGGCCGGCATCGGACGCCGAACTAATTCGCTCTTCCAAACGATCCAGCAGGCGGCGGCTGCCAACGCGACCAAGGATGCTGCCAGTAGCGCGCTGGTTGGATTTCGCCGCACCCATTTCATTCCTCGCGTGAAGACTCCAGTGCGCCGAGCCAGAATCGGCTCATGCCTTAGCCAACGTTCCAAGTCCTCGGCGAGCGCGAGCGCAGAAGAATAGCGACGCTTTGGATCTTTCTCGAGGCATTTGAGACAGATCGTTGAAAGGTCACGATCTAGTTTAGGATTCAACATGCGCGGTTGGCGCGGCTCGGTATCCAGCAGCAATTTGATAGTCTCGTACGTTGTTCCACCGGCAAAGGGCGGCTGACCTGTCAGTAGTTGGTAAAGTACGGCGCCGAGTCCATACACATCTGTAACGCTGCTGACAGTCGTGTTGCTTGCCACTGCTTGCTCCGGCGCCATGTAACTGGGCGTACCCAGCACTTCCATCGTCCGCGTGACCGTGCTCTCTGTCTCGACCAGTCGCGCCAGCCCAAAGTCGGTGAGGCGTGGTTCCCCTTTTTGATCGAGCAGGATGTTTCCCGGTTTGATGTCTCGATGAAGAATACCGTGCTCGTGCGCATAGTGAACGGTGTGCGCTACCTTGGCGATCAACTCTACGGCGCGCCGGATCGGCATTGGCTCACGCTTGACCACTTCGTCAAGCTGGCCGCCTTCGACTAGCTTCATGCTGAAGTAGCAGGAGCCATCGCTCTCACCGACTTCGTAGATGGGAACAATACCGGAATGATCCAGGCTCGCAGCGGCTTCCGCTTCTCGGCGAAAGCGCTTCAGATGCGCTTCCGTGGCCCAATGGCCCAAGCCAATCACTTTGAGCGCGACGGTCCGGTTGAGACTTTTCTGCCGGGCGCGGTAAACCACACCTTGACCGCCGCGGCCGATTTCCTCCAGCAATTCGTAATCGCCAAAGTCGGTCAGCGTCTTTGCCGGACGCGGGGCCCTTTTAGTATGCGGCGCAGTGTTCGCATCACTCGATTCAACATTTTCAGCGAAGCCGCAGTCATCCGCCTTCGTCGAGGCTACGGCGGACGAGTCGCCAGCGGCCACATATGGGTGCGCGAGCAAGCCAAGGCCAGTCTCAAACAGGCAGGCTGTGCAAAGTCCTTCTGGCGCGTCGGCAAAGATTTCCGCTCCGCACTTTCGACAAACTCTGAGTACGTTGCTCATCACAGGAGAGTCGTCCATGCGCTCCCCATCTTGTACTGCGCGGAATTCTATCATACGTTACGCTCGCAACACAGAGATCAAATGGCGCAGCTCATCTTCGATATCGCTGGCAATCGCAACAGTGTGGCTGATTTCTTCCCGCAACAAGACTTGATAACGATGGCGAAACCGATGGAAAGCTTGTCGAACTGCATTCTCCGTCATACCCAAGCGCGCAGCGATCTCCGCCCGCGAGGGCGCTCCCGGTTCGTCCGGCAGCAATTGTTTCAGCCAATCAAATAGCGCGGCATTGCCCGCGGTGCAGTATTCGTCCTTTAATCGCCGCAACACCTGCTCCATGAGGGTCGAGGCCCAGCGGCGCTCATAAAGCCGGTCGGCGCTGAGAGGGTCTGCTGGTTCCATTTCGATTCGCTCGATCGCGCTTAATTCTTCCAGCGGCACCAGCCGTTGTCCTTTGCCTCGCTTAATCGCCATCGCACGGCGCTGTTCGCTGGCGATGAAATGTTTCAGTGACGTGAGCAGATAGGAACGCAGTCGTCCTTTCTCCCTGTGGACAGCATCCAGGTCGCGGCGCTCTAGCAGCAGCGCAAAAAACCCTTGGGTAAGATCTTCCGCTTCCTCGGGTCCGACACCCTGTCGCCGAAGGAAGCTATAAATCGGCCGCCAGTAGGTGCGGCAAAGTTTTTCGAGCGCCTCCTGTGCTGCCGGCGATGGACCTTGCGCCGCGAGCACTACACTCCAATGAGTCGTGGCAAACGCGACCGCCTCATTTTGCGTATTAGAGTCCGTCGCCCTCGGTGAAGCCCGGCTATCGTCAGCAGGCACACCGCGATCCAAGTAAAAAATGATGCGAAAATCAAGCCTGCATCGGGCGAACGCAAATCTGAATCCGCTCCTATACCACGGCTATGACTCAAAACGGTAGCCGTGCAATTCGATTTCTTTGGCGAACGCCTTTTCCACGATCTTTCGTTGTTCTTCGTTAAACACCTGTTGGTACGGTCTTCGGTCCGTCCGGTATTCCGATTTTGCTGTGACACCAAGCGTTCCGTTAAAGGGGATGTTTAATTGCGAGAATATTTCGCTGAGTTCGGCCAGGAGATTCTCATAACGAAGAACTCGGTCCACGATAATTTTCGACCCAGAGCGGTCGGTGTATCGAAAATAGTTGATGGGCAACCGGCCGCGGGCCAGATACTCATCCAGGGAAAGCGCGCCGCCTTCCCGCGCGGCGTGCATATGGTAATGGGACAAAACTTTGTCCCACGGATTTCGTTCTACGCAAAATTTAAAGTAGCTGTTCCAAACTCGGCTGGATACGCGCTGCTGCACCTCAGATGCCGGCATATGCCGGTAAAACTTTTCGCGACTAGTTATTGTGTGCCGCAACGCGGACAGGAATTTGTGCGGTTTTTCAAGAATTTCGGGAATCGGGTTAATCAATCCCTGGTAATTGCGCGGCTGATGCCCTTCGATCGGCGGCGTGATCGGCGTCACGACATCAGTCGGACCGCAATATTTCGAGAGGAAAACCTCAATGCTCGTGCTTGCGGTCTTTGCCGTCTTGATAAAGATGAATTTACATTTGTGAGATAGGATCATGCATGCGTGCTGGGTAGGGCAGCAGACTGTGCTCCCCCAGAAACTTGTCGCATGATTGACGAATTCCCGCCAGTACTCGCCCAATTGAACGATGCACCGTAACTTAGAAGCGCGCGCCGATGATCTCTTTTCAGAAACGTTTTCTGTTCGTTCACATTCCAAAGACGGCTGGTAATTCGATTCAAAGCATCCTCCGCGATTATTCCGAAGATGAACTCGTCGCTCTACGGAGCGAACAGGACGGGATCGAGAGTTTTGGTCTGCGCAATCCGAAGTACAAAATTAAGAAACATTCAACGCTGGCCGAGTACAAGGCCGTCCTCGGGGAAACTGGGTTTGGCGGGCTGTACAAGTTTACGTGCGTGCGGAATCCATGGGACCGGATGGTCTCTTTCTATTTTACACCTACCCAAAACACGGCGGCCTGGGACCGGAAGAAATTCAGAAAGATTATTTCAAAAGCGCTGTCGGCCGCAGATTATCTGCGGCTCGACGAGGGCGAAAAAGATCCCTTCGACAACGTCGATTACGTAATGCGCTTCGAGAATCTGGCCGATGACTTTCGCACCGTCTGCCGCGCGTTGGGCATTTTGCCAACGACGCTGCCCCAGTATAACCGCTCCAGCCGCGAACATTATTCCAAATATTACGATGATGGGCTTCGCGAATTAGTGCGCACGCGGTTTGCTGCCGAGATCGAGCGCTTTGGGTACACGTTCGAAGAGCGATGAGACCTACAATTTTCCGAGTCTGACGTACTCGCCGTTCGGATGCTGAAACCATTCCGGCAGCTCGATCCCTGCGGCCGACATGCTCTCGTAACAGTTTTGAGTGATATCGCCCCGTCGGGTGCTCTCTCCAAAGACTGCGAAATTTTTCTCCGTCACAAACAACCGGTGCTCGGGCAGCTTTGGCACATCCTCCTTTAGGTCATCCATTGCTTTGGCGCTAGGAATGTGGTCGGGCAAATGCGTGAACAGGTGCCTGAGCACTTTGGCGCGCAGGATCTGATGAATCCATATTTGGGACCAGCCCTTTCGTTCCAAGTAAATATCGCCAAATAGGTTCTTAATTTTGTGAGGGTAAAGAGTGAGCTTGGGGCTGCTCAATGTCGCCCTGCATCTGCAGAATAAGAAGCCATCTACCTCTGGCGAGCGCATGGCATGAGAGATGAGACTTGCGACTTTGTCTATAGGAAGCTCAATCGGGTATTTGTCGTCCACACACCAGTAGATCCACTCTTCGTCATCAATGTTCGCCAGCAAATGCAAAACCGTTCCCTTAATGTCCGAGGGCGATGGCAGATACCTGACTCGTTTCGTGTTGGTCCCGCCAAGCTCCTGATAAGGAACGTAGAAAACAAAGGGATGATCCGGCCACAGCCGGTCGTACTGAAAGATGACGTGCCGCGTGATCGCTCGATAGCGATCACAGGTCAGAACGATCGCTTTTATCTTATTCGGAAAATTCATAGCCGAACCGCTCAATATCCACTCTGAACCTGTTCGCAATCACGTCGCGTGTCCGCGAATTGTAGTACTCAGTGTAGTGCCGCGCCCTCGGGTTGGCTCTTCGATGCGGCAACTTCTCGTTGAGACCGAGCTTCTGCGCCACAAAAGCCCAGTCTTCGTCGAGCCGTTCAAATTTTCCAATAAAATCGGCGAGCACATTTCCATCGGGATCGACAAACCAATCCAATTGATAGCGGTGCGGGGAAGAATGAACGCAAGTGGCGCTGCTGTACTGGATCCAATCGATAAATTCTTCGAACGTCATTTTGTCCCTGAGCTGTACCGCTTCCGTGCGCTCATAAAGCGAGACGACACGGTCCCACGGGTTGCGAACAAACCCGAATTTGAAGTAGGTCTCGAACTGCTTTCGCCCGATCTCCATTCGGCGCTCCTCCGGAAGCAATAAATACAGAGCGGCCAGAATCCGGTTCTTTCTTCCGCCGTAACGCGTCCAATACGTCTCCATCTGGTTTTTGATCTGCCACAAGTTGAGATGCGGCTTCCATGCTTTGCCGAGAATGGCTCGGACACTGGTCGAACCCGTCTTGGGCACCTCAACGAAGATGCACTTGTATTTATGAGAGATCATAATCTAGTCGGTCGCTAGCTTATCCCGCTAACTGCGATTGGCACGGCTGCATGCGAGGCAAAAATGGGTCGGCCGGGACTCGAACCCGGAACCAACGCCTTAAAAGGGCGCTGCTCTACCGATTGAGCTACCGACCCTCGTGGAAACGTTTTCTAATCCAGATCGAGCGCCGTCGCAAGATTGTAGGGCAGGCGCCTCGCCTGCCAACGATTCGGCAAGCGAAGCGCTTGCTCTACAATTTCAGGGCGGTAATCAAATCTCTCAGCGAATTCTTTTGTCGATCTAATCGAAAGATCGACAAACCGGCGGCGCTCGCTGCTTCCCAATCTCGTTGTGGATCATCGCCGACATGTAGTGCCTCGTCGGGTTTCAGATCGCTAAACTTGAGCGCGCGCTGGAAAATTTCCGGATCGGGCTTGTCCGCTCCGATCTCGCTGGAGATAAAGACGTGCGAAAAATATTTCGAGATGCCGAGATGCTCGAGGATGAACCGCAAGCGCCCATCGAAATTTGAAATCACGGCCAGCTGAAATCGGGAATGCAACTTCTCCAGGACATCGGTAACCTCGGGATACAATTCCCAGACGCCGGCTTCAGCGAAATGTTCGTAGGCGATTTCGAAAAAATTATCGCGATCAAATTCGCTTAGTGAAGGCGCGACCTGATCAAGCACAAGATCGACAAGTTCGCGCCACCAGTCTTTATCGTCATTCTCACGCGGCCCGTCGATTGCGGGGCGCGGTGGCATCTGCTTCCAGGCGCTATGAAACGCCCGATCGAGGTGATGCGGATCGAGCGTCAGCCCCACCTCGCTGCCGACGAGCGCGTAATGATCGCCGACTGTCTTGGTTAGATAAAAGAGGGTGCCAACCGCATCGAAAAAGATCGCTTTTAGTGCTTCCTGTTTGTTTTTTGTAGTCATGAACGCGGTACAACGATGGAAAGTCGTTTTGACGCTGATTGCAATCTTTGTTGCTGGCGGCGTAGTCGGCGCATTTCTCACAATCCGTGCGATGAAATACGAAATGCCGCGTCGAAACGAGACGCCGCTTGTAACGGCTTTTGCGGTGGATCGCTGGCGCGCACGCTTGCATCTCACGCCAGAGCAGGACCTGAAGCTGAGGCCGATCGCGCAGCAAGCGGACAATGAGTTGCGCAACCTGTATGCGTTGAATTTGCGCGAGATAAATGGAATTCTCGATCGTGCGCAAGATCGAATGAATCCGATCCTTCGGCAGGACCAGCAGCAACGATTGCGACAAATGGTGGAAGAACGAAAACAATATCTGGAGCAATGGTTCAACGTGGCCGAGCCATATCTGCCATGAATGCGAGTGATGAGCTGCATGTTTCATCGAAACGAATGCAATCCGTTGGCGAAGAACTGGCGAACAGCGTCAGTCATGGAATTGGGTTGTGCGCTGCGTTAATCGGTGCGCCGATTCTTCTGCTGGAAGCGCGTCGTAGTAGCCCCGGTTTTTTTCTCGGCACGGTGATTTTTGTGGTCACGCTATCGGTGTTGTATCTGGGTTCAATGCTGTACCACGCGTGGCCGCAAACACGCTGGAAATCGGTTTTGCAGACGTTGGACCATTCGGCGATCTTTTTGCTGATCGCCGGAACGTACACGCCGTTCGCGCTCGGCCCGCTTCGCGGCTTCTGGGGATCCATCCTGCTCGCACTTGTTTGGGCGCTCGCGATTTTCGGCGTTTTCTTAAAGACGACGCGCGGGCCCGTGCGCCATCCGAAACTTTCGATGACTCTTTACCTCGGCACCGGATGGCTGGCGCTTATTGCAGCTCGCCCGATGACGTTGGCGATTCCGTTCCCTGCACTTTTTTGGCTTGTGGCGGGCGGAATTGCCTACACCACGGGCGTGTTATTTTTCGTGAACGAGCGTTTGCGCTACGGTCATTTTGTCTGGCACCTGTTCGTCCTCGCCGGCTCGGGCTGTCACTTTGCGGCCGTTTTCTCCTGCGCGGCCTGAATTCTACGTAATTTAAAATTTCGCCCGCATGATCAGCCAGAAAAGGATGACAGTAAGAAACGGAAGCGGCAGCCAGGCAAGCACCGACGGGATGCACCAAAGAAGGAAGAGCCCAACGTCGGTGACACTGGCCGATGGAAGCGCCGCGCGCAATCCGAGTTGATCGCGCAACGTTCCGACCGTGATATCATTAAGCCGCGATTCATCGAAGCCACTTTTATATAAATTCGTCTTTGCATCGCGTCCGCGCAGGAACGCGCGAAGAAGTCTTCTCGGTGCAACGACCAGCCCGGCGCCGAATGCGCCAAAGTTAAGAATCCACGCCGCATAATAACGCGCACAGCCACTCGCAATTTCCCACGCGGCGATTTCCGCTTCGCCGGCCCAATCTGTTTCATACTCGGCCGCGATGTGATGCAAATCATGTAAGCGCGCTGCCGCCACGCGCGCTGGCCAATTCGGAAAATAAAAAGGGATTGGCTTGGTCTCAACGCGTACCCAGCGATCGCGGTAACCGCCATCCGGGCCGAGCTTCGCGTCACGAAAAAACAAATTGCGCGCTTCGAGCAAGGACAGGTCATCCGGATATCGAACCATGGTATTGGACAATTTACTCGGTGACGCGCTAATTAGCA
>WNGK01004118.1_pt1 | contig 15645 bp, 13 predicted proteins | sample 5400601 | NCBI WGS metagenome assembly WNGK01 (sample SAMN13153376, study PRJNA577476) | soil metagenome | isolation source: 60 cm soil or saprolite under Garry oak tree replicate 1 | place: USA:California | collected 2016-06-15
GCGTAGATGAGATCCAGGTGCGCCCGACCCCGGCCATCAAGTCCGCCCGGCCGCCCACGAGGGCGAGCGGAAAGCCGTTCGCCATGGCTTTGCCCAACACCGCCAGATCGGGGCGCACACCGTAGCGCTCCGCCGCCCCTCCGATCGCCAGCCGGAACGCCGTCTTGATCTCGTCGAACACGAGCACCGCGCCCACGCGCGTGGTCTCGGCGCGCACGGTCTCCAACCACTCACGCGTGGGCTCGAACACCACCACCGGCTCGATCACGACCACCGCCAGCCGATCGCCCACCTCGCGAATCAGCCGGCGCGTGCCGTCGACGTCGTTGAAGGGAATCTCGGCGTACAGCGCCCGCGTCCCCGCGGGCACCCCTTCCCCGCCCTGGGACCAGTCGAGCCAGCCATGGTAGCCGCACCCGAGCACGCGCTCGCGCCCCGTCGCTACACGGGCGAGCCGCACCGCCGCGGCCACCGCTTCGGCGCCGGTCTTCAAGAAGCGCATTTGCTCGAGCCAGGGGATGCGCATGGCGAGCGCAGCGGCCAGCTCCTCCTCGAGCAGCGGCGGCAGCGGACCGGCGACGCCGGCGGCGATAGCGCGCTCGGCCGCGCGGTTCACCTCGGCGTGGCCGTAGCCCAGCGCCACCGCGCCGAGCGCCATGACGTAGTCGATGTACTCGCGACCTTCGGCATCCCACACGCGGTACCCCTGGGCGCGCGTCATGCGAGTCGGCAGCCCCGCCTCGAGGCCTTCCCCGGCCGCGGCGCCGAACAGCGCGTCGGGTCGCTTGCTACCGGTCGACGTGAACCCGGGAACGCGCCAGTCGCTCACCGTATTTCACCACCTCGATGGCCATCGCCCGCACGAGCTTCGCCTCACGCTCGTCGAGCGGCGTCCGGTGGATCACCTCGCGCACCGTGCGCATCACGCCCTCGGCCTGCCGCGTCTTGAAGAATTCGATCACGCGCAGCGCCGCTTCGACGTCCGCGAACAGACGTTCAAGATCGCCGGCGGTCGCGGGCGGGCCCTCGCGCCGGGGGGCCTTGAACGGTCGGCTCTCGTCGCCCCGCGTCACCGCGAGCTCGTACAGCATCAGCACGACCGCGTGCGCCAAGTTGAGAGACGGATACGCCGGGCTCGTGGGGATCGTGACGACGCGGTGACACAGATCGAGCGCCTCGTTGGGGAGGCCCTTGTCCTCGCGACCGAACAGCAGCGCGGTGGGACCGGCCTCCGTCTGGCCGAGGATCTCGCCGGCCGCCTCGCGCGGCCGCTGCAGGTTGCGCTTGGCCGTGCGGCCCCGCGCCGTGAACCCGACGACGTGCACGCAGTCCGCCACCGCGTCCTCGAGCCGCCCGAACTGCGCCACGCGAGCCAGCACGTCCTGCGTCTGGTGCGCGATCCCGGCGACGCGATAGGCGTCGTACTCGCGCGGATTGACGAGCCGCAGGTCGCGCAGCCCGAAGTTCTTTAGGGCCCGCACGACGTGTGCGATGTTGACCAGATCCTGAGGCTCGTGCAGGACGACCACGATCATCCGACCAGCTCCAGCATACCCATCCGCGCCACGTCCTGCCGATCCCCCCGCAACCACACCCATCCGTTGCCACCACTCCAGACGAGCTGCCCCGCCCGCCGCAGCCGTCCGGGGAGCATTTCGTTCACGAGCAGATCGAAGCGCACCCGCCCGCCCACGTGCGCGCGCTGCCACTCCGGCCATGTCACGCCGAGCGTCACGCGAAACCCGCGCTCCAACCGCCTCCAGGCACCGCGCACGCCGTGCGGATCTCCGGACGTGTCGCTCGTCGCCCGCACGCGTAACCCGTGCCCGTCGGACAGCGGCACAATCAGGTAACCGACGCCCTGGTCCGTTTCACCTTCCTCGCCGCGTGCGACATACACCTGCACGCCGTCCGAATGGACGTCGTCCGGCTCGTTGTCGAGCCGCAACGGAGACGCGCCCGCCGGGCGGAAGCAGACGTCGGGTTTCGTGACCTCGACCGCGAGGTACAGGGCCTCCTCGTCCCACGCGGCGTAGGCGACGGCGGAGAACTCGTCCGGACCCGCATAGGCCTCTTCGCTGCGGCGGTACTGGTCCTCCAGCTCGAGGCGGAGCGGCTCGCTCGTGTCGAACCCCTCGAGCGTGCCGTCGAGCGGCGGCGCTGCGGTGACGCGCAGCGCGGCCGCGATCGCGGGCTTGGGGCGATCGAGCTCCAACAGCGGCGCGAACGGCGGCTCCGGCTCGCGCCCGCCCCCGAGCCGCACCCGACTGACACCCGTCGCGACCTCCCAACCTCCCGGCGTGGCGGTGTGACGGTGCGTGCCCTGCACGGTGTCCACCTCGATCACGCTGCCGTGCGCGCGCACACCCTGCACCAGGCCCGAGCCACCGAGCGGCTCGAGCACGGTGATGAAACGAGCCCCTCGCCCCGTGGCCCGCACGAGGTAGAACGTCGCCCGCCCCGCCGCCCGCGGCCGTCCCGGCCCTTCGGCCCGCAGCAGCTCACCGTCGAACAAGAGCAACGCCTTCAGCTGCTTGGGACCCTCGGCGAACTCGAGGCTCACCGGCCCGGCGTGGTCGGGGACGAAGCGCTCGACCCGCGAGACGAACTCATCCACCAGCTCGGCGGCCGCCCACGTACCCCCCACGACATGGCCCGTGCCTGCGAAGTGCCAGGGGAGCTCGAGCAGGTGATCGGCGCGACTCCCCAGCTCGACCACATCCAATACGTACGCGGGGCCCGAGATGAGGGTGCGGGTGAGCTCGCCGTAACGCCCGCGCACCCACGCCCATTCGCCCGGCACGTCCCAGGCTTCGCACACCGCGTCGCCCGGCGGTTGCGACGCCTTGTCGAGCCGGGGCGCGTTGTGCGCCAGCGTGGAGCGATACCAGAACAGGTCGCGCGCGACGTAGCTCCCGGTGCCCGGGTCCGCGAGCCATTGCACCCCGCCCGCGTGGAGCGTGAGATGCAGGCGGTCCGGGTGCCCGTGCCCGCCGCCGAGCTGACCGCACTCGAGGCTCGCGTACCGGCCGTCGGTCCGCAACACCGCCAGCCCTTGCGACTCGAGCAGCACGCTGCCGGGCGACCAGGCCGGAACGTCGCTCGGGAGCTCGGGGAGCATGAGCAGCAGAGACCACCAGGACAACGAGCGACGGGAAACGGGAAACGGGAAAGGTGGCAGCGGGGCGTCATGCAGATAAGACTCGAACACGTTCGGCTCGAGCGCCGGTGCCCGATACACGGCTGTGAGCCAGCTCTCGAGTTCCCGTTTCCCGTTTCCCGTTTCCCCTTTCCCGAGATTCCCGAGCCCGACCTCCCACAGCTCGGCGTACGCCGGCTGCGCGAGCGAGACGCCGAATGGTGAGTCCTTCCGCGCCGGAAACGTGAAATCCGGCAGCGCGGTGCGGGTGGGAGCGAGTAGGGCCGCCTCCACGCGCCGGGCCAGCTGTTGCTCCGCGTAGATGTCCACGCCCGCCTCGCGCGCCCATGCCGCTCCGATCAGGAGGCCGCGCAGCGCGAACAAGTGGTAGTTCTCTCCTTCGTACCACATGCCGTCGCGTCCGAAGCCGCGCATCAGGTGCGCGAGCAGGCCGGTGGGCCCTTCGATGGCGCGGCGGGCGAGCTCGTCGTCCTCGAACCACCCGGCGATGGCGGCGAGCGCCGCGTTGTTCCACGTCTGGCGGTTGGAGAACCCCTCGTCGAACTCGCCGATGAGATTCGCGGCTTCGTCAGCGACCTGACCGATGCCCCGCGCGGTGGCGTCGTCCAGCGCGCCGGCTTCCCGCAGCAGCACACCGGCGGCCACGTAGTTGCAGATCCAGATCGATTCGAGGTAGGTCGAGAAGAACAGCCGGCTCGGCCCCAGCACATTGTCCTGGTTGGGGTATTGCCAATAGCTCCGGGCGTAGGCCCGCAGGATCTCCGCGGCGCGGGCCCCGGCGGTGGCATCGCCATCCAGCGCGGCGAGCGTCGCGAGGTGCGCCGCGCGCTCGGCCAGCCAGAGGTGCTGCAGGCGCGCCCAGCTGCGGTCGTGCCGCTCGCCGCGCTGGGTCTGGCCGCAGCGCAGGCAGCGGTGCGCGTCGGGGCTCCACGGATCGAACACCAACGTCGCGCCGTCCTCGGGGCAGAGGCCGCCGTCGACCGACAGCAAGGCTTTCGCCGCGGGCAGCGGCGCCATGCGCGCCAGCAACGGGGCGGCGCGCTCGCGGAGATGGGCGAGCAACGCCGTGAGATCAGGCGCGCCCGCGATCTGCGCCCGCCGCGTCGCCAGCTGTTCCGCGTTCACCACGCCCGCACGCCCTCCCGCGCCCAGCGGACCGGCAGCAGCGTGGCCCCGGCGGCCCGGGCCGCGGCGATCACCGCTGCCGGCTGGTCTCCGCTCAGGAAGAACATACAGCCCCCCGCCCCCGAACCGGCGGCCTTGCCGCCGAGCGCGCCCGCGGCCGTGACCGCCTGCTCGAGCTGCGCCATCTCCTGCGTGCGCATCTCGGGATCGAGCGCCTGCTGGTGTTTCCAGTTCTCCGTGAGCAGCGCCGCGACCCGCGTCAGGCTCGCCGAGCGCACCGCCTCCGCCATGCTCTCGCCCACCTCCTTCATGGCCCGCAGCGCGTCCGTCACACCGCGATCCCCCCGCCCGTACGCCGCCATCACCCGCGCGATGGTGGCGCCCGACATACGCGACCGTCCCGTGTAGCACAGCACGGTCCGGCGCTCCAGCTCGGCCGCGAAAGCGGCGTCCAGGGTGATCGGTTCCACGCCGACGTCGGGATCGCGGAACGAGAGGCGCTGGAATCCCCCCAGGGCCGCGGCGAACTGATCCTGCTTCCCGCCGGGGACCTTCGCCTCGACGGTCTCCAAGTACCACGCGTGCTCGGCGATCTCGCGCCCGGACAGGCGGTCGGCGCGCGCCAGCGCCAGCGCGCCGACCAGCGCCACGTCCATCGCGCCCGAGCTGCCCAGGCCCGACCCCGGGGGCGCGTCCGAGCGCGTCGTGAGGGTGCAGGGGCTCTGGACCGGAAACATGCGCAGCGCCGCCTTCAGGAGGTCGAGCCGGCCGTCGAGCACGAGCCCTCCCGAGTCGACGCATTCGAGCTCCTGTCCCAGGTCCTCGGACACGAGGCGGATGCGCGGGCCCCCGAGCCTCACCTCGACGTGGGCCGAGAGATCGATCGCGGCGCTCACGACCACGCCGCCTTCGCGCGTCGAGAACGGCGGGACATCGGTCCAGCCGCCCGCGAAGTCGAGGCGGACGGGCGCCGTCGCGCGGAATTCCGACGGCAGGTCGCGCCGCCTCACGGCGCGGTCCGCCATGTCGCGACGGTGGGGAGCTCGCCCCGCAAGTCCATCCGCACGCCCCAGACGCGGCGGTTCATGCCCTGCAGCCCGCGCCCGTGATAAAGGAAGGCGACGGGCAGCGAGTCGCGGAACATGCGCTGCGCGAGCTCCGGATCGGGCGGCACGCGCAGGCCTGCCTGGTCGGCGAGCGTGGTCAGATACCCGAGCCCCGGATCACCCGAGGTACCCGTCACCGCGGCCTGGAAGTCGCGCCGCCGCGCGCTCACGCGATCGAGGAACGCCGTGAGCTCGAGCTGCCGGATCGCGACGTCGAAGCCTACGGCGGCAAGCCGGGCCTGGATCATCTGCTCGAGCGCCGCCTCGCCGCTCCCCACGGTGAGCAGCTCGAACGCGACGCGCCGGCCGCCGAGCAGCCGGCGCGCCGAGTCGGCAGCGAGGGGCAGCGGGCGCACCGGGACGTAGCCGGGGACGCCGGGCGGCACGGGACCGTCGGCGACAGTGCCGAAGCCGTACAGGTATCCGTCCACGATCTCGCGGCGATCGAGCGCGAGCGCCACGGCGAGGCGCACGCGGGCGTCGTCGAAGGGCGGACGGCGCACGTTGAACACGATGCCGTACGGAAAAATGAGCGGATAGTCGAGCACCGTGAGCGCAGTGTCCTTGCGCACGAATGCGGCGTGCGCCGGCTGGATGCCTGCGAAGTCGATCTCGCCAGCGGTGAGGGCGGCGAGCTTGGCGGTCGGATCGTCGACGACGACGATGATGAGCCGGGCCAGCGCGGGCGGCCCGCCCAGGGCGGCGGGGAAGCCCGAGTCGGCGGCGAATACCCAGCGGCGGTTGGGCTCGTGCGCCACGAAGCGGAACGGTCCGTTCCCCACCGGCTGCTGGTTCCACGCGGCGCGGCGCAGCTCCGCGCGGGGAATCGAGTCGAGCACGTGGGCGGGCAGAATCGCCAGGTCCGTGAGCACGTCAGGAATGCCGCGCTGCGCATGGGCGAATCGAATGACCACGGTCGAGTCGTTGGGATCGTTGACGAACGCCACGTCGGCGAAGTCCGCCGTCCGCGGGTACCCGGTCGCGGGGTCGCGCGCCGCGGACAGCGTCCACACGACGTCGCGCGCCGTCGTGGGCGTGCCGTCGTGCCAGCGCACGCCCGGCTGCAGTCGGAATACCAGGCTCTTCCGGTCCGCGGACCAGGTCCACGCGCGGGCCAGGTAAGGCTGGGGAACCAGCGCGGAGTCGTAGCGTGCCAGGGTGGTGAGCAGGACGTAGCGCTCCACCTGCTTGGCGAACGGATGCACGGTGAGCAGCGGGTTGACGGTCTGGAGGTCGGCGCCCGAGGCGAACACGACGGTGCGGCCGCGGCGCGCGGCCCTGCCACCGCACGCCGCGGCCAGCGTCGCCAAGGTCATGAACCCGGTCACGCGTCGCAGCACGCCCGCATTCTAGCGGGCCTCGGGTGGTCGCGCGAGATTCGGCGCATGATTCTGCCGCTCGCCCGCCGCGCCCTGGCCGGCGCGGCCGTTGTCGCCGGCGTCGTGGCCCTCACGTTCGTCCTGCTGCGGCTCACGCCCGGCGACCCCGTGGAGCAGCTGGTCGGGCCCGCCGCCACGCCCGAGCAGGTGGCGCTGCAGCGCCACGCCCTGGGCCTCGACCGGCCACTGCCGGCGCAGTTCGCCGCCTGGCTGGGCCGGTTCGCGCGGGGAGATTGGGGGCGCAGCATCGCGACCGGGCGCACCGTGCGCGACCTGCTCGGCGACGCCGTGCCCGCGACGCTGGAGCTCGCGGGGCTGTCGCTGGTCTTGACCTACGTGCTCGGCCTCGGGGTGGGCGCGCTCCAGGCGGGCGCCGGCCCACGGCTGGACACCGCGCTGTCCGTCACGACGGTGACGCTGTTCGCGCTCCCGGGGTACTGGCTCGGTCTCGCGCTGGTCATCGTCTTCACGTATTGGGGACGCGCCCTCCCCGCGTTCGGAGCGGCCGGGCTCGACGCCGACGCCTTGACGGGGTGGAGCCGGTTCGCCGACCGCATGCGTCACCTCGCCCTCCCGCTCGCCACGCTCACGCTGATCGGCATCGGCGGCACCGCCCGCTTCGTCCGCGGCGCGATGCGCGATGTGCTGAGTCAGCCGTTCGTACGCGCCGCGCGGGCGAAAGGGCTCTCACCGTTCCACGTCATCCGACGGCACGTTGCACGCAATGCGTTGATTCCCGTGATCACCCTGCTGGGCCTCTCCCTGCCGGCGCTCTTCTCGGGGACCGTGTTCGTGGAATGGGTGTTCGCCTGGCCGGGAGTGGGACGCCGCCTGGTCGAGGCGGTACAGGCGCGCGACTACCCGGTGGTGATGGGCGCGACCGTGGTCAGCGCCGGGCTGGTCGTAGCGGGAAACTTGCTCGCCGACGTTGCCGCGATGTGGATCGATCCCCGCGTGCGGCAGGCGCGACGGGACGCGTGAGGTGAGACCCTTGTTGCGGGACCGGCGGGCGGCGATCGGCGTGGCCGTGCTCGCGATCGTCGCCGCCGCCGGCGTCGCGGCGCCGCTCGTGACGAGCGGCCGGCCGACGGCGCAGGGCGACATCGTCGCCACGCGGTTCCTGCCGCCGCTCACGGGCGATCGCGCCGGCGGCTTCCACGTCCTGGGCACCGACCGGTTCGGCCGGGACGTGTGGACGCGCCTCGTCTACGGCGCGCGCGTGTCGCTGGCGGTGGGCACCCTCGCCGTGCTGCTGTCGATCGTGCTCGGCGTCGTCGTGGGCGCGGCGGCGGGGTTCGGACCCGGCCTCGTGCAGTTGCCGCTGCTCGCGCTCACGGACTTCGCGCTGGCGCTGCCGCGCGTCGTACTCTTGCTCGTGCTCGCCGCCCTGTGGCGACCGAGCGCGGCCCTCGTGGTCATCATATTGGGACTCACCGGCTGGATGCCGATCGCGCGACTGGTACGGGCCGAGGTGCGCTCGCTCGCGGTGCGGCCGTTCGTCGAAGGCGCGGCCGCCCTCGGGTTGTCGCGCGGTCGCGTGCTGTGGCGTCACATCCTCCCCAACGCGCTGACGCCGGTGATCGTGGCGGCCGCGCTCGGGCTGGGCAACGCGATCACGCTCGAGGCCGGGATGTCGTTCCTCGGCCTCGGCGTGCAGCCGCCCGCGCCGTCCTGGGGCAACATGATCGCGTCGGGACGCGACACGCTCGTCAACGCGCCGTGGGTCGCGGCGGCACCTGGGTTGGCGCTGGTGTTGGTCGTGGTGGCGTGCACGCTGCTGGGCGACGCCTTGCAGGATGCCTGGGATCCCGGGCGTCGTACGTGAACATCATGCCGCTGCGAGGTCCTTCAAGGCGGCGTCCTGCAGCTCGTGTCCTCCGTCGAACGAGATTCCTCGATATGGGATGGCGTGCGCCTCGAGCCGCTCGGTGACCGCCGCGAGCACCTTCGGCGTGATGTACTCGTCGGAGCGGCCGTACACCAGCGTGAGGCGCGCGGCACGCAGCCGCTGCGCGAAATCGCTGCGCGTGAGATCCAGATCCGGCGGGAACTCGCCGCCCCACAACACCACCCGGTCGATGCGCGCCTTCCCCATGGCCGTCCAGCGGCTGACCGTCGCGGCGCCCTGCGAGAACCCGAGCGCGTGCACCGTCACACGCGCGCGATCGCAGCGGGCGAAGACGTCGTCGTACACGGCGTCCAAGTATCGCACGTAGTCCGCGATCTCGGCCAGGCGATCTTCCCGCGTCATCCAGCTCGCCCCGACGCGGCGCTCGGTCGCACGCTCGCTCAGATAGAACCGCGACGGGCCCTCGGGCGCGACGAGACAGCGCCGGCCGTCGTCGAGCACCCGCAGCTTTTCCAGGAACCGGGCGGCCAGCTGCCCGTAGCCATGACAGGCGAACCACACCTCGCGCGGCTCCTCGCCGCCGAGCGTGAAGTAGCGGACCGACCGGGCGACCGTCACGCGATGCTCTTGCATGGTCACGTGACGAGGATGGTGACCAGCTCGTACGGCTCCGCCGTGAAGCGCACGACCTTCCCGCGGCCTTCGAGCACCAGCGCGGTCGAGTCGCGCTCATCGGCGCGCACGCGATGCGCGCTCTTCACCCCGTCGGCGAACCGCCACGCCCCTGCGGCCGCGCGGCCCGTGGCGTTGTAACAGCGCAGCAGCAGGGGGGAGCCCTGCTGCGCCGACTTCACCGCCGAGAGCACGAGTCCCGATCCTTCGAGCGCCACGTCCACGGGAGCCACGGCGACGTCCGTCGCATCGCGCAGCCAGAACCCGCGCACCGGCAGGAAGGCGTCCTCCCACAGGGCCGGGACCACGTCGCCCCGCTCCAGCTCGGCCTGCGACACCGGCACCAGCGCCAGGTCGACGCGGCAATGCCCGAGGCACTGGGCGAGCGGCGTCGCGGTCGGCCAGCCCGCGTGCCCTGGACGCGTCGGCAGATCGCCGCGCGACAGCTCGCCCACCGCCCGCAGCAGCGTGCACAGCAGATCGCCGCCCGGCGTCCACTCATACTCGAAGAATCCGGGAGCGAGCAGCGCAAGCCCGCGCGGCCCGCTCGCCGCCGCGACGAACCGGTGCGACGGCGCGGTGCGTACCGGCGTCTCGAGCGGATACGCGGCGGCGGGCACGGCGACCGCAGGTCGCGCGATGGCGCCGAACGCGGTCCCGGCCACGGCGGTCGTTCCCGCAAGGCCCGTCGGCAGGCGCGCGCGCAGCCGGTGCCACCCTGCCCGATTCTCGATCTCCAGGACGCAGCGGACCAGCGGGCTGTCGGCGTGGAGCATCACGACCAGACGGACCGCGGCTCGGGGGCGCAGCTCGAAGCGCGCCTCGAGCGCCGCCACCAGCGGCCCGGCGGCGAGGCGGCGCACCTTGATCGGCCCGGCGGCCCGCACCACGCGATCGCCTGTCGGCGGGCAGTAGGTATACGTGTCGCCGGCGTCGCCGCCGTCTTCGACCCGCAGCAGCTCCGCAAACCGCTGCCCGCTGCGGCGATCGTGCAGCGCCAGGGCGCCGCTCGGCTCGAGCGCCACCTCGATCCAGTGATTGACGAGCGAGCGGCCCTTGACCTGCGCGCTTTCGCCGCTCGGTCGCGCGCCCGGCGCGGTGGCGCCGGTCGCGATCGTCACGGTCGCGAGCCCCAGGCCGGCCAGCGGAGGCGTCCGCAAGGCGATCCGGACCTGGTCCACCTCGTCGTGGTCGGGGTAGTGCCGCAGGGCATCGAGCCGCTCGCCCGTGATCCGCCGGTCGAGCACCTGCACCGCGATCGCTCGGCCGTCTGCCGTCGCGAGCATGAGGGGCCGGTACCCCGCGCCGGACCGGGGGACGCGGTCCCCCCGCGGCCCGACCAGCACGTCGCGCCGGAACATGGTCACGTCGGCGAGCACCACGCCGCGGCGCGGGCGCGCCCCCGGATTCCAGAGGACCAGCGTGGGCTGCGCGTCCGCGGGGCGGGCGCGAGCCGCGTCCGGATCGTGACGCGCCAGATCGTGCACGCTGCCGCGCACGATCTCCGACGCCAGCGCCTCGACGCCGCCGAGGCGCGTTTCCAACGCGCGTGCCACGGCATCGCTCGTGCAACCCGCGATGCTGTCGTGGAACTGGCAGCGCACCAACCCGCGCCACGCGAGGTCCAGCAGCGGCCGCCGGTCGCGCCCGCCCGCCCGGCGCGCCAGCGCTGCGAGCGGCTCGGCCAGCCGCGTCAGCGCCAGCTCGGCCGCGCCGTAGCGCCGCTTGAGCGGCGCCCGGGTCGCATGCACGCCCTGGAGCGTCCACGCGTACCGGTACGACCAGCGCAGCTCCCCCGCGAGCGACGCCGGCTTCGCCCCATCGGCGGCCGCCTGGAAGAACTCGTCGAGACGCGACACCCGGTACGCGCTCTGGGGATCGAGCTCCGCCAGGAGATCGCGCAGGCGCGACACCTCGGCGTGCGCTGCGTGGTGATCGGCCCCGATGAAGACGGGAATGTGCTTGCCGGCGGCGCGCGCCACGAGGGCGCCGCGCACCGGGGCCCAGGTCGGGAACACGCGCTCAGCCTCGGTCGAGAGGGTCGCGCCGACCTCGTACCCTGCGGGTGGCAGGTGCCACAGCAGCACCTCTTTTCCGTCGGGACCGCGCCAGCGGTACAGGTCACGCTCCTGCCCGGCCTCCCCCCCCAGGCCGCGCCACACGACGCCGTAGCGGATCCCGAACTCGCGCGCCAGCGTGGGCCAGGCGGCGGGATGACCGAAGGCGTCGGGCGAATACAGCACGTCGAGTCGCCCGCCCCAACGCTCCGCGTCCGCCGCGCCCAGGAGCAGGTTCCGCACCAGCCCTTCGCCCGACGGAATCTGCTCGTCGGGCAGCACGTACCACGGCCCGACCTGGAGGCGACCCGTCTTGACCAGCGCCTTGATGTCGGTCTCGCGCTCGGGCCGCACGCTCACGTAGTCTTCGAGCAGCACGGTCTGGCCGTCCAGCAGGAAGCTCCGGTACGCCGGGTCGCGCTGCAGCCGCTCGATCAGGTCGTCCAGCACGGCGACGAGCCGCGCCTGGAACGCCGCGCGCGGCAGGTACCATTCGCGGTCCCAATGGGTGTGCACGATGAGGTGGAAGATCAGTCCGGTCATGTCGGGCCTAAGCCTAAGGGGCTTACGACGGAACTGCGAGAGGTACAGGCGGGGATGGGACTTACGCCGAGGCGCCCGCCTCCTTACGCGCAAGATTCGCGCAAACCGTCCCGGAGCGCAGGGCTACGAGCCGCTCGCCGAGCTTCTCGGCGTGGTGCTCGACGCGGTACTCCACGGCGGCCGAGCGTACCCGCACGGTCCCCAGGTGCGCGTAGACGGCCTCGATCATGCTCGTGCCCCCGTGGCCTAGCTCTCGGGACACCGTGAACGTCGAGACGGGCTCGCCATTGTCGAGCGTCTGGAGCCGGGCGGCGGTATACGAGTGCCGCAGCATCCGGCCCCTGACCTGCCCTGCCGTCCAACCGGCTCGCGCCGCCACCGCGTCGAGCGCACGGCGGTAGTCGTGGGCCATGTATTCGATGCCGCCGCGGAACACCGGGAACAGCAAGCGCCCCGGCGGGGCGTCGAACACGTAGGCGCGCAGAATCTCCTCCAGCTGCGGCCATAGCGGCACGACGCGAGCGCTCTGACTGGTCTTGAGGCGTCGCCAGGCGTTCGGCCTGAACGTCACCGTGCGCCGGTCGAAGCTCACGTCCGAGACTTCGAGCCCGAGGACCTCCGACACGCGCCCGCCCGTTAGCGCGAGCGTCGCCAGCAACGGGTACAGGAACGGCACCGCGCGTCCCGCCGGGGCGAGCCGAGCCGCTTCGAACAAGAGCGCCACCTCGTGCGACTCTAACCACTTTGCTTCCCGCCGTTCCGCGCGAGGCTTGCCCTTCCAGGCGGCGACCGGGTTCATGGTCACGACTTCCGCCTCGACCAACGCCCCGTACAGGTTCGAGAGCGAGTTGATGTGATGCCTCACTGCGCCCCGACCCAGTAGCCCGCCCCGCCCGTTCGGCACCGCGCGCAACCAGCCCGCGTACCCTTTCACGTCGCCGACGCGGACGGTCTTGAGGTCCCTGCCGGTGCCGAAGTGCTCGACCGCGCGACGCAGGTGGGCCTCGGCCTGTAGGAGCCAACGGTCAGTGGCCTCGCCCCGTTGCTTCTTGCCGACGAGATGCGCGCTGGCCGCGGGGCCGAGCGGGACGGAACGTTCTGTATCCGATGGGTGGACGAAGGGTCACTCCTCGCTCACGTCGTTAGCGCTTCTCTCTTCCCGCACCGACGCACTCGTAGTTGCCTGGTGCACGTCCAACGCGACATACTGGTTTGTCCGTTTCATGAGAGCCGCTCCTTGCTGTGGACCACGACTCCACGGTAACAGCAAGGGGCGCGCTCTCAACATGCGTTAGGCAGCCACAACGGGATACTGGTGACGACCCATTCACTCTCGCTCCCAGCACAAATCGCCACGACCATACTCGGGGCGCTCTTCGCCGTTCTAGCTACCACTTGGTTCCGATCCCGGACAATTGCCACTGTAGAACGCGCTCTGAAGTCCAAGGACCGCTCGGAGTGGTTCTACGTCCTCGTGTTCTGGGTCATGGCGCTCTCCCTAGGCGTCATATACAACAGGCTTGGCCTCATACCTCTCCGGGCCGATGTGGGTCTCACGGCTGGCTCTACTCTGATCGTTCTCGGGGTTCTTTGGCCGCCGTATATGCACGAGGCGTTCTTTTCGCAGAGGCAGCGCCTGTTCCAGCGAGCCACCGTCGTAGTTATCGGCGCGATTCTTTTGTCACTTGGTTTGGGTCAGGGTGGGTAGATCGGAAGATCGGCTGCCTAACAAGCGCTTGACGCTGACGGGCGCACTCAAGTAGGGAGGAGTTGCGTTGCCTCGCCGGCAACCCTTTTTGTCTGCCGCTCCACCGCCTTGCGCCCGCGCGCATTGCGCCCGCAGCTTAAGCGCGACCCGTTAGGACCGCCGCGGCGGACATAGCCACGAATGTCCCTCCATTCCCTTTTACAATCCATCACACTGGCGTTCCTGGCCCTGCTTCTTCCGGTCGAGTACCTCGCGCGCCGCAAGGTACTCAGTACGGAAATCAAACGCGGCATTCTGGGCCGTGCGCTTGGCACGATCGCAAGCGCCGCAGCGGCCTGGGGCATGTCGAGCGCGGTGGACAACGGCACGACAAGGGTGTGGGCATCTCCCCTGCAGATCGTTTGGGGTATCACTCTCTTGGCCGCAGTCTTTGCAGCTGTCTTTCTGTACGCGCAGGCAGTCGCCCTAGCGCGCGGCACACACCTTCCTTTCCTGCGTGACCCAACGGAATCGTCCGCTAGTCGACGCGCCTTTCGCTGGACCGTGATCATCGGGGCGGTCTTAGTAGCCCTGGTGCTCCTGGTCCGTGCGACTCCGATTGCCCGTGCGCGGCTGGCGATGGCGGGCATCGGCCTCCTCTCCATCCTCCTGGGTGTTCTGCGACCGGGCGGTTTTTGGGATGACCCCCGCGTGCGGGTCTGGCGAAGGGTGCTCGGAGACACGATCGTGATGGTGATCTACATCGGTGTGGGCGTTGGCGTAATTGTGTGGGCTTTCACTGCTCCCCTTGAATAAGCAGCGGCCTGACAAGCGCTTGAATCTGGCAGCGCCTGGCAGTCAGGGTAGAATTCCATTTGTGATCGACCACCTTGTGCGGCGCCGCTTAAGGACGATCCGTTAGGCGCCGGCGCCATGGCTCAAAGCAGCGACTGGCGACTTGGCGGGCAAGAGCGCTTCCTCAAGGGTGTCACCCTGGTTAAGCGTCGCTACCGTCGTTCCTCAAACCCAAACTGGGATCACGATCACTGCGCGTTCTGCTGGGCAAAGTTCATGGTCGAGGACCACCCGGGTGTCTTGCACGAGGGCTACTCGACCGAAGACGACTATCACTGGGTATGCCCAACGTGCTTCGCTGATTTTAGGGAAATGTTCGAGTGGCACGTGCGCAAGGCGGGCGCCTAACATGCGCTTGAGGCTGTCGGGCGCTCACAAGCAGGGAGGAATTGGGCTGCCTCGCCGGCCAGCGTCTTTGTCTGCCGTTCTACCGCCTTGCGCCGGCGGGCGTTGCACCCGCAGCTTAAGCGGCGATCCGTTAGGCAGGGCATTATGACAGCTACGAGCACCACAGGATTGGCCCGCGCCATCACCGGCCTCTACCAGGAGTTCGGCGATGGTCCGCTGGGCCGTCCGCTCTACGGGTGCGAAGGGTGCGCCGACCCGAAGACCCTCAAGCGGTGGGAGCAAACGCCCTTGCGGCAACTCACCGCCGGGGAGCTTCAGAACTACCTCTACAGTGCCATGGCTACGATCGGTGACGAACAGGACTTCAAGCATTTCCTTCCTCGTCTCTTCGAGCTTTCGGTGGGTGATGAAGACTTCCTTGGGATCGACTTTGAGCAGGTCGGAACAAAGCTCACCAAAGCTAGATGGCAACAGTGGCCTGATCTGCAGTGTTCGGCCGTCCGCATCGCACTAGAAGAGCTCTGGAAAACGCTTGAGCTGAAGGAGTATGACGACTTCGCCATCGACTCCATAGTCTGTGGCGTCGCGCTGGCCCGCATGGATATGCTTGCTCTGCTCACGGCTTGGCAAAAGGCGCCGACGCCCCTCTCCAAGGCCAATCTGACGCGTTTCATGGAGCACAATCGCGACTCCCTGAAGCAGAAGCGGCGTCTTGCCAATGCGTTTTGGGATGGCTCGCCGGCACAGGAAGTCGTCGTTGCAGATTGGCTCCGCGCCGTGATGGGTGTCTACTAGGCGATGCGCTGCCTAGCCAGCGCTTGAAGCTGGCGGCGCGCGTAGATTAGGGAATGGATCGTTCTTCTG
>WNGK01006556.1_pt1 | contig 15643 bp, 16 predicted proteins | sample 5400601 | NCBI WGS metagenome assembly WNGK01 (sample SAMN13153376, study PRJNA577476) | soil metagenome | isolation source: 60 cm soil or saprolite under Garry oak tree replicate 1 | place: USA:California | collected 2016-06-15
TGCTGCACGAGAAAAGGCAGCCTGCGCATCAGTCTTCCGGCATTGGCTGGTCTTCTGATCGTTGAAGGTATCAATCTTAGTGTGATGCTCGCACTGATGGGATGCGGCCCCGCCCTGCTGCTCGGAAAGCTGTTCTGAGAGAATAAGTGAGGGTTATGCTTGCTCAATCACAGTATTTTCTCTATCACATATCTACTATCATTGATCGTACTCTTGACGATTGTACTACATGCTCTTATAATCCGGATTGAAAATAAGTCGAAGTCGAGAATCAAAACAACGCAGACCTATCGCGTCAGTGCAGCAGAGCCTGCCGTGCCGTTGTGTAACATCGAACGTATATATAGAGAGACGAAGAACCCTATCTTGAGTGAAGATCGGATGAAGCCCAGAATGACTCACTTGCGTTTGATCGGTCTGTGGCGTCGATTGCTCGTCGCCATCCTTTTTGCCGTCTGCCTGGCACTTCTCTTGCCTGGCATAAGTGAGGCGCACGCCATCCTGCTCCGATCAGACCCCGCGAAAGATGCGGTACTCTCCGTCGCCCCAGACCAGGTACGTCTGTGGTTCAGTGAAACATTGAATCCCGCTTTCAGCACTGCGGCTGTCGTTAACGGAGCGAACCGGCGCGTTGACAATCGTGATGCACACATCTCACCCAGCGATGCGACCGAGATGGATGTGACCCTCCAGCCAAATCTGCCGCCAGCAGTCTATGTCGTGATCTGGCGTACCGACTCCAATGATGATGGTCATATCCTCTCCGGCTCATTTCTCTTCATGGTGTCCCGACCTGATGGTACGGTTCCTACCTTGAGCGGAGGAACCATCCCAGGACAGAATGTATTCGGCGCGAGCAATCTCACGGGCCTCTATACCGGCCAGCTCGATGGCCCAACACTCTTTAACCTCATCATGATTATGCTCGTCGAACTCGGAGCGGTCTTCTGGGTCGGAGCCCAACTCTGGCAGCTTTTTGTACTCCAGCCAGCAACTGAAGAACACGAAGAGTTAAGCGGGATCAACCACCAGGTACAACGACGCTTTGAGAAGCGTTTTTCGCTCCCCACGCTGCTGCTGTTATTGCTGGCGAATGCTGGAGTGCTGATTGGGCAGGCCATCACGATCACGGGTGGAAACGTAGCAAGCGCCTTCGCACCTACCTTGCTCGGCGAGCTCATTACGAGTGGCCGCTTCGGCGCCTACTGGCTGATGCGTGTGATCGTTATCGTCCTGGCACTCAGGCTCTCGTTGTACCGGTTGCAGGTGTATCGATTGCAGCCCCTCCATTTGCTGGCAGCCGCGCTCTGGGTTGGCGGTATGATGTACATCGCCACCAGCTATCTGCCGATACTCCTCCAAAGCTCAGTCGCAGAGCGAGCATACTCACTCGTCACCATGCTGCCCTATTATTCACCATGGGCATTGGCAGGAATAATCATGATGGCGGTAACAGGCCCATTCAGCGCCACCGTTCACCTGAACTCGTGGGAACAGTTGCTGACGACTGCCTATGGCCGGGCGCTGGTCGTCAAGATTCTCCTGGTTGGTGGGTTGCTCCTGACCAGCGCGATTCACGTCCTGCTGCTCCGACCACGTCTGAAAAAAGAGTATAAGAAGTATACTTATACAGCTAAGCGGCTCCAATCTATCCAGGCAGAGAAAGCGCCGAGCCACACGGTGGTAGGCGCGCCATCCCTTGCGTCCACTGCTGCCATGCGATCATCTACTGATCAGGTGGAGGAAGAGTCGCCCCGCGCGACCAGGTTGATTGCAGGGCAGGTGCGTCTGCGCGAGGTACGGTTGGCAAAAAAGACCAATCGCATGACGGCAATTTTGCGCTGGGAGCCAGTATTAGGGGTGGCTGTCTTGATCTGCGTCGGCCTGATGAATGTCTTTGCGGGCACCCTTTCACCCATCGCAGCAGCAGGCCAACCACAGCAAACAACGGGGACGTCTTCAGCATTTACTGCATCTGTGAGGACGTCTGATAGCAAGTTCACGGTCACACTCACGATCAACCCGAATCGTACCGGTCGCAACGGATTCACGGTGAGCGTGGTCGATACCACCACTGGCACGCCTATCAGCAATGTTGGAGTCTCGCTGTACACGACCATACTGGATATGGATATGGGCACCGATACCGTGAACTTACAGCCTGATGGGAAAGGGCACTTCAGTGGCAGCGGCGATCTGGTGATGGGGGGAGACTGGCAAATACGCATTCAGCTACGCACGCCCGACAACAGGCTGCATGAGGCCATCGTCAAATTTCTGACGCCATATTGAGCATGTAGGCATCGTCATGGGCCTGTGGGCCATTCGCAACAGGACTTATCGGTGGTCGCCTGTACTATGTCGTGCAACAGCCAGATTTCGTGTCGTATTATCTTGCCCAGCCCCAACATATCCTCGCCACATGGGAGGGAGGCATGGCCTTCTGCGGCCAGTGACCGGGAAGCTGGTAAGAGAGGGGCGAGCAGCAGAGTGAGCGCCATCTCGACGGCGGCCTCGAAGGTCGCCGCTGCCAGATGCAGCACGCTACGACATGACTGTTCGGTTACCGCACGAGCAATATGACGGCTGCGAAGAGCACGAGTGCTGCCAGGGCCGCGGTGACCAGCCCACCTTGCCTCGTCTTGCGCGGTTCGGCGCGCAGATGGAGAATACCTTGTCTCCCCAGGATATAGGCCGCCAGCACCCCAACGAAGAAGGCTCCGCCCGACGGCCCGTGACGCAAGACCGCCACCAGCACCCCCAGCCCCAGGCTTAAGGCGAGCAGCAACTCCAGCAGCTGGGTGGGGATCCGGCGCGCCCCCACGCGTTGATCGGATGACCATACGCCCCAGCGGGACGCTGTCGGCGGCCCTCCGCAGCAGCCGGCGAAGAAGCATCCCACCCTGCCCACCGCCATTGCGACCAGCAGACCCGGAGCCGTCACGTCGAGAAAGACGCCGACCGGCACGTCAAGCACCACGAGCAGGACCGCAGCCGCCAGGGTGGCGCCGGCGATGAACCCCTGGATGCACCATCCATTTATGAGACGCTCGCGCCGTTTAAGGACGATGAACCACACTTTCGCACCGGCGATGCCGACCGCGATGGCGACCAGTGTCACCGCCCACCAGGGGCCGACTGCAAGATGGTCACTAGCAATCACCAGGGCCTGGAGCGCCAGCGCGACAGCCATGCCCAGCGTCACCATCGCTCCCCAAATGCCGGGAAAGATCCCCGGCACATGGGCCAAGGGGGTCGGGCACGTTCTCAGATGTTCGGCCGACTCCGCGGAATGCGCCCACCTGCGCCAAAACCGGACGGCTGGGCGCAGCGGACCAACCGCAAGGGTCGTGTTGCCTTGCTCTCTCGGCTTGCGTTCAGGGTGATCGGACCCCTGCACGCGCGCTGTCACGGCCCACGAGCCCGCATTGATGCCGCGCACACGAGCCGTGAGTGAGATCGGGCCACTCCCGGGGACGACCTCCTCGATCGTCTCGTCCTGGACGAAGCGATCGCCAGCCTGCATGCGCCCCTTCACATCGACGCGGCGCCCAGAAAACCTGATCGTGATAGGATAAGACCCCGCATGCGAGATAGGATCGAACCAGTACGTCACTGCCAGTATCTCCTGCGTCGCACTCTCCAGCAAGGCCGTCAACCCACCGGACGTTCGGGCCTCTTTGTTCGACTGGACCACATCAATGCGCGGCGCCGCATTTACCGCTGGACGCCTACGTGCCGGAGCTTTACGTGTCATGCTCCTCATCTCCTTTTACTTCTCTTCGCTCGCTTAGCGTAGGTTTAGCCCCACCTATTCCAGTCACCCCTGGTAGGATCACCAACCAGATTCCTCCCACAATGGCAAGCAAACTCAAGATCATGACCAGGACAGCTGCAGGCCCGAGACGCCCATTGGTGGGCGTCGTGGTGTATGCCCAGAAACTCATTTTTTGTTCTCCTTGAGGCAGGCGGGTATAGTATCTACTCCTACTTCGCCTTCCTTGATCACTCTACTATGTGCAATAATACCTCATGATCTGTATTATTGACAATAGTACGTTTGACAAATGTACGGTAGTTCTTTATACTCTAATCAGAGGTAGGAGGAGCACATCACCATTGGATGGTGGTGCTTTGCTCCCGTAGGTCGGCATTGCATTTGACTACCACGAAAGTCGAGCTATCCTGAATTTTGCAGCTACCCAGGCAGAGGAAGGTCTTCATGCCGAGACTTCCGGACAGCAACAGAACTGGTGTGAGAGGAGGAATACACAGATGACTTCAGCACCAGATATCAGGGTGTTTTGGCCTGATCGATCAGGCATCCGCAAGGTGCTTGGCGCCCTGGAGGCCGAGATCATGGAACTCGTCTGGGCACGTCCGACCGACCAGGGCACGACCGTGCGAGACATCTTCGAGATCCTGTATGAGCGCCGACGGATCGCCTACACGACGGTGATGAACACCATGGCTCGCCTGGCGAAGAAGCAGCTCCTGCGCGTGGAGAAGCACGACCAGGCCTATGTCTATTATCCAGAGGTGACCCAGCAGGAGTTCGTCTCGCGGTTCGTCGGACACATCCTCGAGAACCTGTTCGTCAGCTTTTCTGGTGCCACGCTCGAGAGCCTGAATGCCCTGCCGGACCCACAGACCGCTGCGCATACGCCAGCAGCTCAATGAGATCGCTCGTCGCCGTGCCGTGGAGGAGGGGGAGTAGTGCATACCTACCTGTCATACCAGGAAAGACGGGGAGGAGAGATGCCTCTTCCTTGAGAAGGAGGGAAAAGATGACCAACCATCAAAGAACGTTAGCAGAAAGAGGTACTCTTATGAGCAAAGTTCGCAACGGCGTCAACGTCGATCAATTGATTGGCACGATTGAGGCGCTCAAGGACAACCCGGAGCAGGCTCACTTTCATTTCCGAGCAAAGAACGAGTGGGTAAGCGGTGCTCACTCCCGCACGACGATCCAGCGTGGGCCGTTCATCCTCGAAGGGGACGAGCCAGCAGTGCTGTGCGGAAGCAATGCTGCTCCAAATCCAGTAGAAGCTGTCTTGCATGCACTGGCCTCATGCCTGGCGGTTGGCGTTGTCTACAACGCAGCCGCGCGGGATATCCAGATAGACGGCCTCGAGTTTGACCTGGAAGGGGATATTGACCTGCATGGTTTCTTGGGTCTGTCAGAGCAGATTCGCCCTGGCTACCAGAACATTCGGGTGAGCTACCGGGTCAAGAGCGACGCGCCCCGTGAGAAGCTGGAAGAACTGTGTGAGTACGTCCAGAAGACATCACCGGTGTTAGATATCATCTCTAACCCCATACCAGTGAGCGTGACACTAGCAGAGTAGCACACCGAGGGATAAATCTATCCATGATGACGTAAGTCCAGTGTACGTCCACTTGATGGGTTTGGCTATGGTACAGTTGGAGTAGTCGATGAAGGCCAAAATCTGGTCGTGTAAGTCATCAAGCGAGGTGAAGTTGCCCCGTTTGAGAAGCTTGTGTACCAGAATACTGAGCCAAATTTCGACCTGGTTCATCCAGTATGCATCGTGTGTGTTATACTTCTTCTGAGTCCGTCAAAATAGGTAACGAAGAGGAGGAGCATCCGTGTGAGGCACACTGGGGAAGGATATATCGCGTTGTGAGATGGGGCGAAAGCCTTTTATCCACAGGAATTGCAGGGACGAAGTGCGTATGCCTTTCCAGGAAGGAAGTAGAGTATGGCGCTCCAACAGATCAAAGAGCGCAAGAGTGGAATAGCTCTTTCCGCACCCACACGCAAGCAGACGCTTGCTCGGTTCATCCAGCGCTATGGCTTGCATCTCGGCAATTTCCTGCTGCATTACTGGGCGCACACGCTGACCCTTGTGCTGGGCCTGATCGTACTTATTGCACTCCTCATTCCCTTTCTCTCCTACTTGGGACTTGACGTCATCGCCAAACCGCTGTTCTTCGCGCTGCATGTGATCTGTGCCCAGATTCCTTCGCATTCGTTCTTCATTTTGGGGCATCAACTCGGGCTGTGCGCACGCAACCTCGCCATCTACAGCTCGATGTTCCTGGGCGGGCTTGTCTTTGTCCTGAGCAAAAAGCGCTTGCCGGGCATTCCCTGGTGGGTCTGGGTCCTCTTGATGCTTCCCATGGCCTGGGACGGCACCACGCAGCTGTTTGGTTGGCGTGAGAGCACCTGGGCCTTGCGTGTCATCACCGGGACTTTGTTCGGAGGAGGAACCATCTGGTTTGCCCTTCCCCTCATTCAAAAGTATCTGCTCGAAACCCCTGCCGTCCATCCACAACTTCCCCTGATGCAGCCGCAAACCCCGCACGATATGTCCTCTGGTAATGCTCCCCGCGCATTACCCCGTTGAGACGTTCGGGTCATCCATGGAAGGACGTTCACATTCCACAGAAGGGGGGCATTCAATGCGGGAGAGGACAGGCAAAAGAGCACTCATTATTGGTGGAAGCATGGGTGGACTGGCTGCGGGCCTGTCAAGTACTTTCACGTCTCCTTGCAAGCGAGTGAAGGATATCTCTCCTATGCTCCCCCACAACAATCTTCTTCATTGATAACTGCCACTACTTGTACTGCAGAAAAGTGCTGTGTAGTAATCAGGTACTTCGCTAACCCCGAATGGACATACCAGGCCCAGCATTGGCAGCAGCACCACCCGTGATCATTCGTCATAGTTGCTGCTTGGTTATACGTCGCCTGCTGGGCAGCAGTTAATTGAATGCTCTGGTCATAGTGCAACAGCGTCTTGGCAAGCGATACCGGGACGTTATAGGGATCTGCGGGGATCTGGGAAATATGCGCATACGCTTTGAGCGCATGAATTTGCTGTTCATACCGTGTCCTATCCATGGGGGAACAGCAGGAACCTTGCAGGTAGCTCTCTTGTGCCATCTGTGCCATGTCAGCATCAATTGCCGGTCTATTGCCTATATTCGCGCAATAGTCAGTGTTTGCTTTGCTCAGCACGCTAAACCGCTGCTGCATATCAGCGCTTACTAATAACTCCTGTGGAGTCATCGTCATAGAAGTACTGCTTGCCATAGTGGTAGTACCTCTCGCCATAGTAGTATTGCTAAGCGGGCGTCCCATCAGCATGACGGTCACAATCGCTAGAAAGAGGATGCCCACACTTGTCAGGAGTACCAAGCACACCAGGATAGCTTTTTTTCTTCGTTTCGGCATGTCGCTCCTCCCTCCTCTGCCATATTAATGAGCCGGTAATTTTTTGTCTACCTTGCCCCGGCGTTTGCATGGTCGCTGGCCCAGGATCTTTGATCCCTTGTGGCGAAATGAAGCCGGATTCTGGGCAACACCAATATAGGTGAAAAAGCTACTACTGTCAATGGTATAACCATTCTGAGACCCTGGTCGTATACCACTCAGGCTTGTATCAGTCTAGTTGTGTCCATTGTCCCCCAGGGCTTGTTAATGCTATTGGGGTTGATTTGGATTCCGCTGTTGCCGTTCCCATTGTTGCTGTTGGGATTGATTCTGGTCCCATTGCTGCTGAAATTGCCCCTGTCCCCATTGTGGTTGCTGTGGTTGACCCCACTGTTGTTGCGGTTGCTGCTGCTCCCACTGTTGTGGAGGTGGGAACTGTCCTTGACCCCACTGCTGCTGAGCTGGAGATTGCTGCGGCCACGAGTTGTGTTGAGCGGCTTGGTGCAGAGCAGCAACTTCAGCTGCGCTAGCCGCTGCACGAGCTCTGCGGTCATTACGGATATGTCGCCACATGTAGAGTGCTACCAACACCACCAGAACGATAAGGATCACCACATCCAGGCTATGGAAAATGGGAGCGAGCGTATCCAGGTGATTGCCCAAGAGATAGCCAGTATATGCGAGCAAAAGACTCCAAGGAAATGCTCCGAGAAAGGTATAGACACAAAATTTCACAAAGGACATTTTTGCAATGCCCGCAGGGAAAGAAAAGTTGTGAGTGTATTCATCAGTTGTGTCAACAAAAAATAGCCTCCTTCGCTTTCTCTGCTATTGGCTCATAGTAACATATTTTGCGAACGGAAGCGAGGTGAATAGTACAGAATGCCAGGGCTTTTCGAACCGCGGGGGCAATACTCACGTTCAAATGAGCGTGATAGGCCTCTTTGACCTCGTGCTCATGGGAGGATCAGGCCCACTTGTGCCTGGGACAGGCTTCCCATCTGTTGGCTGTGTTCAACACACGGCTTGGGGGCTGCTGGCTCATAGCAGTGCCACCAATTTCGCTCAGGTCAGGCGGGAATTTGGCTATTAGTTCGACAAAGCATTGCTTGCCCTGGCAAGCTAAAAAGGCGGGCGACTTTGCAACAGACCTGCTATCATAGATAGTACTATTGACAAATGTACTATTGACGCTTATACTCTCGCCAGAGATGGCAAGCGTGTTCAATCACGTCTTCTCTGCCAGGGAACTCTGGTTGTCTTGTCCTCGCTCGCCTGTGAGCACCAACCAAACCAGGTATTTGGTCGTGCCTCCTCTTCACTATGGCCAGAGCAGGCAGACAGTGCGAAAACCGGTTCCATTGTTCCTCAGAGGCCTTTCTAGAGTGAAAAGGAGAAATACAAGTGGCTACTCGGATAACGACCAAGCCGATCAAGAGCCTCCGAGGACTGCCAGGAATTGGCAGTCTTGCCGAGCTCAACAAAGACCGCCTGGGCTTCATGCTGCGTGTCGCCCACGAGTGTGGTGACATCGGCAGCTTTCGCCTGGGCCCTTTCACCGCTGTTCTGCTCAACACCTCGGAGCTGGTTCACAGCGTCCTGGTAGAGCATGCCTACGACTTCGATAAGGGGGCCGTCGTCCACAAGGCGTTCCGTCCCGTCTTTGGCAACGGGCTTCTCAACAGCGAAGGGGACCTCCATCGGCGACAGCGCAAACTCATGGCACCCGCCTTTCAGCCCCGGCAGATCGTCTCCTACGCCCAAACGATGGTGAGCTATGGGCAGCGGATGCAAGAAGCGTGGAAGGAGGGGGTGGTGATTGATATAGGACAGGAGATGACGAAGCTGACCATGAGCATCATTGGGAAGGTACTCTTTGATGCCGAGGTGTTTACCGAATCCGACGAACTCGGTGCGGCGATGACGAGCGCCCTCGAGCATATCATCTACGTTAGCTCCCACCTCTTCCCGCTCCCGCTCTCCTGGCCCATCCCGCGTCACCAGCGCACCAGGAGAGCACTCGCTGTGCTCAAGAGCAGGATACAGGAGATGATTGACGAGCGGCGGGAAAGCTCTGAGGAGAGGAACGACCTGCTCTCAATTCTCCTCCAGACCAGGGAAGAGGACGGCACTTGTTGCATGAACGACGAGCAGATACGCGATGAAGCGGTCACACTCTTCGGGGCGGGCCATGAAACCACTGCCCTGGCATTGACGTGGGCCTGGTACCTGCTCGCCAGGTACGTCGACAGCTATCAGCAGGTGCAACAGGAGGTGGATAGGGTACTCCAGGGTCGCATCCCCACCTACGCCGACCTGGCCAGCTTGCCCTATACGTTGCAGGTGCTCAAGGAGACGATGCGGCTCTATCCGCCTGCGTATGCCTTCGCGCGAGTGGCGCTTCACGATGTCGAGGTGGAGGGCTATCTAATACGCGCACGGCAGGGAGTGCTCTTCTCACCATACACAATCCACCGCAGGCCAGACTACTTCCCCGACCCGGAGCAGTTCGAGCCGGAGCGCTTCACACCCGAGAACGAGAAGAAGCTCCCTCGCTACGCCTATATGCCGTTCAGTGCAGGTCCACGCATCTGCATTGGCAACCATTTTGCTCTGATGGAGGGACATCTACTCCTCGCAACGCTGGCTCAGCACGTCACCTTTGAGTTGGTGCCGGAGCAGCGCGTTGAGCTTGACCCACAGGTCACCTTACGACCGAAGTCCGGCATCAAGATGATGGCGCGGCGCCGAGCCGCCGCCAACTGAGTGAAACGCTCGTCTTCTTGCGCAAGCCTCTGCACAGACCGATGGAGTCGATTTCCTCACGGCCATCATGCATCGGCGTCTTCTGCCATGTTGCGTAAGCGATTGATGTCTTTGAGAATGATGTGACCGGGTCGTTGGGCAGTCAGACCCGTGGTGCCCCAACGATTGAGCGTGGCAGTGACCGTCTCACGCGAGACACCGATCACGGCGGCGAGGTCCTTATGAAAGAGAGGGATGGTCGGTTCGGCGCTGTCCAACGTTCCTGCGGCGGCAGCCAATTGCAGGAGCATCCATGCGAGACGGCGCTCGGTCGACGCAAAAGCGAAGCGCATCAAGTGCCGCTGCTGCATGCGTAAGCGTTGTGCCAGATGTGCGTTGACGTTCCACAGGAGGGCAGGATTTTCCTTGACCGTCCTGGTAAATGCCTCGCGGGGGATAACGTCGATCTGGCTGTTCAGTATCGCTTCAAAGGCACTCTCTCGTTCAGGCACGTCCAGCAGGGCCTCTTCACCGAAGAGCTCACCTGGCGCAATGAGTCCTACCGTCAGGCGGCGTCCATCTTCACGTTCCAGACACAGTCGTCCATACCCTTCGACGAGGAGCATGAGTTCATGCGCCGGTTGGTTTGTCTGGTAGAGCAATTTCCTCCGCGACAAACTGATGCGCCGTGCTGAGAACTTGCTTGCAGGGAGCAGTATCGCCATCGATTGAAGAACCTCCAGAGGAAAAAGAATCGCCAGATCGGGCCTGCGCAGCGCATTTCTTGCGTGCTCTCACCCCCTGTATGGGCTGCTCACGATCATCCCTTGTCGCTGCTCCTGACTGTCTTCCCGCTGCCCCGGCACCCATGAGCGCACGCAACTGCGCCTTTGTCTTTGCACGCTGTTGCCGGTACTCCGCTTTCCGTATCTTGCCCGCCTCAAATGCCCTATCCAGGTCGAATAACTCCCGGAAAAGCTCCCGTTGGGGGTTCTGGAAGACATCTTGCTTTGCTGTCACGTCACGCCTCGGTTGTGCATGCTTCTGCTGGTTGCTTGGAGCAGATGCTGGGCGAGGGGGAAAGCGAGCAACGAAACCCGTCACACAGAGGAGTGCCAGCAGGATGAGCAGTCCCATAACGAGCCAGAGACTCTCCGGGTTGAGTGTTGATGAGTTGGCCGCAGGATTGGCTACCGGCAGACCCGCGAGCTGCGTGTGGATCTCCGTACCTGCAAGCAGGTCTTTCGCCTGGAAAAGATGATAGGAGCGCTGGTTGACGAGAATGAGTCCGAGAGAAGACAAGGTACTCGAACTGGCACGCACATTTGCTGGCACGAGCACCGAGAGCTGCTGGGTCGGGTACACAACGGCGTAGGGAACGTCGTCGTCCGCTGTTGTATACGGGATCTCAAACGAAAAGGCGAACCGTGTGATACCCGGAGGGAGGGCTGCATCTGTCGCGAAGTCACGATCTCCCTGGATGACCTGAGTGCCGTCGAAGCCCGTGTTCAGTGAGAGGTGGCGTGCGCCCGGCGGCAGCGAGAAACGCAGCGCGTTCGGCTTGTCACGACTGGCACTGAGTGATCCAACGTAAGTCCGCATACCCGCGTTCTCGAAAAAGAAGTACTCAGAGACGATGAGGACGCCTGTTTGCCCCTCTGGCACATCCAGCACCACAATGGCCTGTGCCGTGGCAATCCCGGCGCTACTTGTCGTCGCCTCGTAGACCGTCAGGTTGAGCTGCTGGACTGGCCTGGTGCTGAGGTCGATGGGATTGGTCGTGTAATGCGCGCCCTGGTAGGTGGTGGAGACAGCGTAGCTGATCGTCTTGCCCGTCTCGAGACCGGTAAAGGCAAAACGGCCCTGCGCATCCGTTTTCACGCTCCTCAGGTCGCGTATCGTATCGTCCTGTGCCGACTGCAACATCACACGCTGTCCCGCCACCGGCACGATCTTTTGTGTGCCATCCAGAAGAGAGCCGAAGAGACGGCCCGTGGGCATCGCATGAGCTGGGGCCGATGGGAACAACAAGAAGGAAAGGACACAGACGAGCAGAGGAGCGAGCAGGAAGAAGCGATGTTGTTTATGCATCTTGTTCCTCTCGCATCCGGCGCACTTGTTCTTCGATCACGTCGTCAAGTTCCTGCTCGCCGACCTCGCGGGACTTCATTGCCAGAGCTGCACGCCGCACATAGCGTTCGCGCAAGAAGCGGTAGTCACGTTCAGCAAGGTTGCCAAGCTGATAATCAAGCTCAATCTCTTGCAGTGCGGCGCGTGCCATCTGCTCCGGATCTGTCTGCGCAGTTGCGGATGTCGAGAGCCTTGTGATGCGCCAGGTTTCTACAAGCGTGCGGCGAGAGAGCGGAGCGAGGACAAAGGCCAGTGCGAACGCCCCCAGCAGGAACGCGACGAGTATGGGCAAAAGTTGCATCAGCTTGCCTCCGTTCTCTGTGGTGCGAACAGGGGATCCTCGGCGGCAAGCTCTCGTTCAAGTTGCTCCCGGTAGCGTTTCAGGTCGTCCTCGTCCAGGTTCGCACCTTCAGGTTCATTCTCCTCAGTTAGGTGAGCATGAGCCATCCCGTGCCAAGCGCGCAGGATAAAGAAGAGCAGGAGCGAACCGCCCAGGAGGAACATTATTGGTACCAACCAGGCCAGGAGCGAGAAGCCCTGCCATGGCGGAGACCACACAATTTGCTGCCCATAGCGGGACACATAATACGAGATCACCTCTTGCTCCGATTGGCCGGATTGCAGTCGCTGGCGAATGTCAGCACGCATTTGCTGGGCGAGCAGCGAAGGAGAGCTTGCGACCGACTCCCCCTGGCAGATGGGGCACTTCAACTGCGAGGCCACGTCCTGCACACGCGCATCGAGCGTCTCAGTAGGTGGAGCGCTGAGGAGCACAAATGACCAGAGAGCGACTACCACTGCTACCAGTGCCAGCACAAACAAGAACGGGCGTAAGGAACGTCTCTGCTTCATACAGCCACCTCCTCAGGTGAACGGGCAACCCTTGCAGTCACGCCTGGAGCAACCTGCCTCCGGCGTTGTCCTGGCCACCAGCAGATGGCACCACCAAGCAGCATCAGCAGGCCACCGGCCCAGACAAGCGGCACGAGTGGGTTCACGAACACGCGGATCGTTGCCTCCGACGCGCCGTTAAAGTCGGCAAGGAACACGTACACGTCGGTCAGACCGGAGGTCGTGATGGAGATGACGCTCGCAGGCTGATTGGCAAAGTTCGGGTAGAAATTGCGCCCAGGATAAATATAGCGCTGGAACTGGCCCTGCTGCCAGAGCTGCAACTGCGCGGTCACGAGCTGCAACTGCGCGGTCACTGTTTCCACACCCGGAGAGGTGGTATCGATGTTGCCAAGAAATACGAGCGAATAACCGGCAATCTGCATCGCCTGTCCTGGCTTAAGTACGGCATCGCGCTGGACCTGGAAGAAGTGCGAGCCGATGACACCGACGGCGAGCAGCACCACGCCCAGGTGGACGAGGTAGCCGCCGTAGCGCTGCCGGTAGCGGCCGATGAGCGTGGACAACGCGAGGGGATAGGGCTCACCGTGACGATGCCGCACGCGCACACCTCGCCAAAATTCATAGAGGATTGCGCCTGCGGTAAACGAGCAGACGGCAAAGCCGATGTTGACCCAGATGTCGCGCATCCCGGCCAGGGGCAGCACCGCGGCACAGACAGCAGCCGCCAGTACAGGCACGCCGAGATTGCGCCACAATGCGTGCAAGGAAGTACGACGCCACGCAAGGAGCGGACCAATGCCCATCGCAAGAATCAGCACGATGAAGATGGGTCCATTCACTTTGTCATAGAACGGTGGCCCGACCGTCATCGTCTGGCGTTGCACAGCGACAGAGATGAGCGGGAAGAGTGTGCCCCACAACGTCGCGAAGGTCACCCCTACCAGCAGCAGGTTGTTGAGCAGGAAGCTCCCCTCACGCGAGAGCACCGAGTCAAATTCTTGTTCAGGGCGGAGTTTGGGCAAGCGGTACAGGAAGAGTCCGATGCTGAAGACGATGACGATGCCAAGAAACGCCAGAAAATAGCCGCCAATCGCTGAATAGGCGAACGAATGGACCGAACTGATGATGCCGCTGCGCACCTCAAAGGTGCCAAAGATCGAGAGGGCAAACGAGGCCATCACCAGGCCCAGATTCCAGACCTTGAGCATGCCGCGCCGTTCCTGGACCATCGTCGAGTGCAGAAACGCCGTTGCGGTCAACCAGGGGAAGAGCAGGGGAAGAGCGCAGCATTCTCCACGGGGTCCCACCCCCAGTAGCCTCCCCACCCGAGGACATGGTAGGCCCACCAGGCACCCAGCAGCAAGCCTGCCGTTTGAATGGACCAGGATGCTAGCATCCAGCGGCGAATCGAACGGAGCCACTCGCTATCGAGCCTGCCGGTAATCATGGCTGCGACAGCAAACGCGAAGGGAAGCGAGAAGCTCATGTAGCCCATGAGCAGCATGGGCGGGTGTATCAGCATGCCAGGGTCCATCAAGAGCGGATTCAGGCCATTGCCATCCGGCGGCGCAATGGGCAGGCGCACGAAGGGATTGGAGACGGTCGTGAGCATGAGTAAAAAGAAAGCCTCGATAGCCATCAAGGTTGCCAGCACATACGGTACCAGCACTGCGGGCACACGTTTCGCGGTGAAGACGAACATCGCCGAGAAAAGCGAGAGCATCAAGGCCCAGTACAGCAATGAGCCCTCTTGCCCACCATAGAAAGCCGCGGTCGTGTAATACCAGGGCATGGCAAGGCTGGAATGCTGCGCCACGTAGCTCACGCCAAAGTCATGGGTGAGAAACGAGGCGACCAGCGCCACCGAAGCCATGAGCAGAAAGAACGTGACGACGAGCACGCTGCGCTTCGCACTGGCGACGAGTGGAGGGATGTTCCGTCTCGCTCCCAGGACGGCCACCACCATCGTGTAGGCGGCAAACCCGAAAGCAAGGACGAGCGCGATGAGACCGAGATCTGAGAAATACACACCAGTTCCTTTCTTGTCTCCTTACGGTGTAGGTGCCGCAGCCTGGAACTTGGATGGGCACCTGGCAAACAGCATCAGTGCTTGAGAGGAATCCTTGTCCGGCTCACTGGCACCTTGACATATATCCCGCCTTCCTCCACCTTCGTCTCTAACTGTGGCAACGGCCTGAGATAGCGTACCGGGCCTGCGCTGGTATCGACCTGGCCATAGGCGGAGAAGAGGCCCCCGTGGCAGGGGCAATGGAACTTGCGGTCTGCATCCTGCCAGTCCACAATACAGCCCATGTGTGTGCATGCGGCAGACAGTGCAATCACCCTGCCTTCGTTTGGATCACCACCGTCGTCGACATCGCGTATAACATGGCCAACAATGGTGTCTGTTGCAAAGCGTACCGCACTCGCCCCAAGGTTTGCAAGTGTGGTCACGCAGTACCAGGTCGTGGGTATACCTGATGGGACGAGAGGAGGATAGGCTGAGTCCGGCGAGCCTGTTCTGCTCTCTTCCACTACCCGCTCGATGCCAGCTCCAATGACTAGTGAGGCCGCGACAGCAGCACCGCCAGTGAGCAGCGCACGTCGTGAGATACGAGGTCGCTTCTGAGGGAGAAAAGGGAACGTCCGTTTTGTTGGTGCTGGCTGCCGTAGCTCTTGTTCAAGGAGGATCTGTAACGCTGCAACAAATTCAGGGCGTGGTGTAGCCTCTTC
>WNGK01028633.1_pt1 | contig 15637 bp, 14 predicted proteins | sample 5400601 | NCBI WGS metagenome assembly WNGK01 (sample SAMN13153376, study PRJNA577476) | soil metagenome | isolation source: 60 cm soil or saprolite under Garry oak tree replicate 1 | place: USA:California | collected 2016-06-15
TTGCGTCTTCACGTCCTGCGTCGCGCATAAGTTCTCGCTTCTCTGCCTCCTTGATCTTCTCACGTCCTTCCTCTTCATTCTCCTTCTGATCCTCTTCTCGACCATAAGCAAGCAGGCTCACTTTTTTTAGGGAAGAGCCGATAACTTGATCCGTAAGCAAATCCATTTTCATGAGTTGGCCTCCACCGCTGACCGATCCGTATGCGATATAGAGAGCATGGCTTGCTGGATCTGCTCCCACGCCTCTGATAAACCTTACTCCTGGAGGCAATGTAATTTCTTTTACTAATGCATGATTATGATCTATATCGTACACATACATGATGCCTCCTTCAGGGAGCACATACAAAAAATGTTGTATTATTGCAGATCCCGCAGCTTCTTGCCCGGTTTGAGTTGATTTCAGAACTGCCGCAATAGTGAGAGCAAGCGTAAGAAGCAGGAGAAGAACAACAACTGCAACAAGAAATTTCCTACTTCTTAATGGAAAAAGAAGCTGGTTTATTTTCTCCTTCATGTCTCTCTCCCGGTTCTTCATAGAAGTTACGTTTAGTTGAGGCTTGGTCATAAATAGGGAGCCGGGCTGGAGGCTTGCTACAGCAAGGCAGTGCTCCTATCATTGTAGTAGTCACACTACAAGAATAGGGTCGGGTAGCCGGAGGAGCATTGCTGCTCCCCAGCCCCCCTGAGAACCGTACGTGAAAGTTCTCCCTTCATACGGCTCAAGCCTCTCTAGGGCACTTTTCAGCACTCGGCTCCGTCAGGTCTAACTTCTGGCTGTGTACCTGCCTATGGCAATTGGGATGCAGCAAGAGCAGATTTGAGAGGGTGTCCGTTCCGCCATAGACCCGGCAGAGGATGTGATGAAGATGCCATCCCGTCTCTTCCGTGATTTTCTGGTCACAGATCGGGCATTCCCCTTCCTGCTCTCTCCACAAAGCGATCAGTTTTCTCCGTTTGAGTTCGCCTTGTTGCCAGTTCCAGTTCCATCCCAGACGTTCGTCAAAGTAGGCTTCCCAGGCGGGATCATATGGATTGGCTTCTCCCTTGATGAGCCGGTGTCGCCGAATGAGCGTCGTGGCCGCTTTGCAGAGATGGACCTGGAGGGTTTCCCCTTTCTTTCCTTCTATTGTGCCTGAGAAGACCCACCTGCGGTTGCCAATGGTGTAGAAGTATTTCTCCTTGATCCATCGCTTCCCTTTGTTCGGATGCCTCCTCTTAGCCCATCGCCATAACATTTCAAAGATGGCGCTGTCCACGTGATTGAAAGTGGCCTTGCTGACTACATGCCGGTGATACAAGGCCCATCCTCGAATGATTGGATTGAGTTGGACAATGAGTTGACCAGCAGGAGCCTGCTTGTTTTCTTTCACGATCTTCCGAACCTTTTCAATGAGTTGCTGTACGTTTTCCTTGGATGGCTTGATGAGAAGCTTCTCCTTGTATTTGCGTACATGTTGTCCGAGAAAATCAAACCCGTCCTCAATGTGCGTAATCACGGTCTTTTCCTGCGACAGTTCCAGACCGCGTTCTCTCATGAAGTCTTCCACAAGAGGTTTGACTTCCTTTTCTAGCAGTTCTTGTGAGTTGCCAGTAATAATGAAGTCGGGTAGGCCGCAGGCGAGGTACTGTGAAAGCCCTTTTCCCCCGGCCCCCCCACCGAACCACGCATGCCCGTTTCCGTAGCACGTGGCTCTCCAGTGTTTTCATCTCCGTGCCTGGTGACCACTCACCCGCCCAGCGTGAATCGCATCATGACAGGTGCGACACACGATTAAGGTTTTTCGTCGTCGCGCCGCCCTAATATGCATCCATCTGGGGCGGTCTTTCTGCCCTTTTCGCTGGAGGTCTATCAGAGCCCGAATATGATGCACCGCGATCTGCTCATGGGAGCCACAGAGGTCCCACGTCCCTGCAAGCAGCCGTTTTTCTAACTCTGATCGTTCCCAGGATGTCCTCAGCATTGATTCACCGGAAGAAAAACGATATAATATACCATGGATTCGTTACTGCTGCCTGTCTTATGCCCTGTTTAGGCATGATTTTGAAATAGGCTCTACATATGTCTGCCACTCGCTTATCACGTCTTCGGTTTATTCTGATTGGATTGCTGGTACTTGCCTTTCTGCTTACTGTCTTTTTTTTCCATGAACTTCAACGAACACAGCACTACTCAGTAACTCCTAGTATAAGTAACCATGGGGCAGCCGGTATCAGCCCTGGTTCCGGTTTTGAAGATCCTTTTGGAAAAATGAACAGTAGTCGACAGCAAGCAGTTATCAATCAGATGAAAAGTGATGGAGTAGAATGGTTGCGTCTCGACTTTACCGCATCCGACTATGTACAAATACTCAAGGCTGTTTACCCCGCTATTAAAGCTGCTGATTCCTCAGCTAGCGTATTGATGTCAGGCCTCGATTCTTCGAGCAAACCGGATGTATATCTTCAAGCTATGTATGATGCCGGCGCGAAAGGATATTTTGATGCTGTGAACGCGCACCCCTATAGTTATCCCGACATGCCTGCTCCGACTCATTGTCTCCCTTCCAATGCTTTTATATACCGTCGGCTTTGAACTCTTGCACGTTGAAGATCGTTTTTTGTGGCTTGATGCAATACTACTTCTATTGCTATGTGCATATTATCTTTTTGATTTTGTTAGGAGTACGAACCTACGACGAGTTCTTTTTTACCTCGTCTTCTTATCCTTTTGGCTCTATCCTGTATCGCTGCTCATCTTACATGTGAATCAGGATAGGGATATTTATATAACGGCCAACCAATTGCAGGCCACTTATCATTTGAAAGGCAATTTTGCATCTAATAATGATAGCGAATCGACTAGTAGTTGTAACTTAACATTATTTTATGCATATTTTTTGGATAGTAAATATTATGGAGCAACACAAAAACAGATTACAGATAAAGAGCTACAGAGAGTATTGGGGAAATATCATATTAACTATTATTTTTCATGGAATAGTGTCTGCCGATTGTCAGAATGTAGAAAGATTGCAGAATTTGAAATACGATATTTATGGAGTTATAAGACAAAGCACCTCATTGTCTACCAGATAATAAATAATGGTAGTAGTTGATAAGTTGTTCTGAAGGCGATCAACCAGTGTAAACGCTACTGGGAAAATGGATGATCCACTCTTCGAGTAGCGTTCACACTCCACTTTCGTCAGACCGCAGCTCCTGGCACTTCACGGGGCAAAAGCAAAGAGGTTCCCGTTCGTGTCTCCCACGTACAACACTCCATTCGAGATCGATGCCCCCCCATAGAAGGTTGCGCCACTGCTGCCGGTCGCGGTGAAGAGGGTATTTCCCGAGGCCGTGGCGATCGCGACGAGATCCGGGCCAGCGCCAACCACGGCCACCCCTGGCACTGCCGTGACGGCACCGAACACGTGACCGGTGGTCAGGCAATCTTGCCAGAGGAAGGCGCCAGTAGCCGGGTTGAGTGCTCGCAAGCTCCCCTGGCAGCTCGTCCCGTTGATGGTCGTATTGCCCCCAACCGCGTAGAGGGTGCTGCCGTCCCAGGCACTGGGCGAGATACTTCCATTGCCGCACTGCGGGCAACTCCCGCCGCTGGCTATCGTCGTTTGCCACACCGGTCCTTGTCCGAGATTCCCACGGACCCAGGCATAATAGATCCCATTCTTGTTCGCCACGCCCAGCAGCTGCTGCGAGCTGCCGTTGATCGTGGCCTGGAACAGCGTCGGGGTGGATCCGAAATCGCCATCGCCCACCTGCTGAGCGGGAGGCACTTGCCAGGAGCCGATAAACGCCAGGTTGGATACACTCAGTTCGACCACTGCGAGGGCGTAGGGTTCGGACAGCGAACACGAGCCACCATTGCCCGTGGCGAAATATAGCGTGCCTGCCGCCTCATCAATGGTGGGTGAGCCCCACACGCCCCCGCCGGTGCATCCATTGGGCACCACGTTGAAGATGTTCTGGATGGCACCATTGTTCACTTTCATCTGGACGAGCTGTCCCTGCACCAGGGGACAATCGCCAAAGGACGCCACACCCACATACACGCTCCCTTTGTACACGGCTGGCGAACTCCAGATGAAGTGACTCGGCGATGAACCCAGTGACGTCTTCCAGATGATCGCTCCCGTGTTAGCGTTGAGCGCGTAGAAATTGGCGTCGCCCCCGCCCACGAGGTCCACCGGGGTTTTGTTCCCATGGATCGTGGTATACGTGACTGTGCTGGCCACACCGACTGGGCTGGGAGAGCAACTAGAGGCACTTGTCTGCCCAACGTAGTTGGTCCAGACCTGGTTGCCGTTCAGATCCGTCGCGTGCTCGCAGCCATCCCACGAGCCCCAGAAGATCAGCCCCAGCCCGTTGACGACTACCGGCTGGGTCGAGATGGTGTGCGGGCTGCCGGGGGGCGAGTTGGGGCACCCGGTCGACTGGTAACTCCATTTGAGCTTGAGGTTGGATGCCGAGGTCGAGTTGATGATGGTCTCGGCACTGTTGAAGCCGCTGCGCCCGTTATCATGCAAATACGTCGGCCAGTCTCCGGAAGATGTTCCCTGTGCGGATGCTGCCTGCGGAAGAGCCGTGACGATGGCAGTGGCGACGATGACCAACGCGGCTACGGCCAGGGCAGGTTTTAACTTGAAAAATCCTTTCATACTTGTTTCTCCTAACAACGTTTTAGCGTACAAGAGGACAGTTACAAACCGCACTGCATATGAGAGCACTATGACCTGTACTACAGAGAGGGTCCACGGACGCGGGTAGCTGTGCAGGACCGACCCTTTCTACCATGATAAGGAAACCCATACATGGAGATGAAGAGATTGATTTCAGAGATGAGTTTACCAGAAGAACACGAAAAATGCAATAAACAAATAGTTTTCCTTTCGCAGAAAACCCTTCTCCGTCGCACCATACCCTTGTCGTTGACTGTTTCGATGATCTGCCGAATGCTGGCCAACTAGCGGCGCAACGCTTTAGGCCAGCGGATCCGTTTGCCCAGCAATATCGAGCGCTTCTTTGGACAGGTCTTCCTCTTCTTTCGGCTCCAACGTCCTCCCCTCAGTGGCTGGGCAGCCATGGCCTCGCAGGTCGCATTGACCTACACCGCCAGCATTGTCGTCGCTCTGGCTGCCCAGCAGGCTGGGCGTCCCGATCTCATTCGTTCTCCCAAACGTGTCTTGGCTCATCTCTGGGAAGAAAGTGAGGCATGAGATACTCTCAGGACTCTGTTACAATGAGAGGAGAGAGCAAGATCAAGCAGCAACAAGAAATACCCTGTGTGCAGCCGATAAAACACTTGAGAAGGCCGGTACGCTAAGCTGCTCTGAGTGCTTCGAAAGATATCGTGAGTACTTCTTTCTTCAAGCTATGGCCAGACTTAAACTAGAAAATCCAGCACTTCTTGCACAACAGGCGCAAGGCTATATTCACCATCTTACCGCAGAGGGGAAAAGGAATCCTCCTTTTAGTTGTGACGTCCTGGTGGTTTTAGGGGGAAATATCGTCAAAAGCGGAGGGGGCTTTATCACCACTCCCTACACCAAAGGGACGAAAAAAAGTTTTGGAGCCCAAGGGAGAGTGATTACCGCTGCCTTCTTGTACCATCAAGGCGTTTGCGATTGCATTATCCTCTCTACCGGGAAAACCGATCCTGAAGATCAGGATGTCCCAACAGAAGCTGCAGTAATGAAAGCAGAATTGATGACCTATGATGTTCCTGAAACCTGCATTTACCTGGAAGAGGGATCGCGGACGACAGAGGAAAATGCTCGTGAATTGTCGCAGCTCTTGAACACGGAGTCATTTAAAGAGAAAAAAACCATAGGTGTGGTAACCAGTTCCTGGCATATCAGAAGAACTGACGCGTTTCTCGAAAGGGAGGGGGTGAAGAGAGAAGGTAGAACCATCAAATATATCTCAAGTGATACGATGCTCTGTCGATATCTTCCCGAATTCCGGGCGGACATGCATACGCTGTACCGCCGACCAGAGATGAAAGAGAGAATACAAGATGAACTCAACGGTTATAATGCGTTAAAAAAAGGCATCTACCAATCACGTACATTAGGGGAGATAGCGGTGAAAAAAGTGAATCATGAGAGCAGTGAGCAAAATGCTCGATGCTCATAGCACTATGATCTGCTCCCGCCAGCCATTGTCCATGATGCTCCCTTTGCCAACCCATTCTAGCAATGAGCGGCTCGTCTCTACTGAGTGATTCTTTGGGCGCATCTTTCTCTTCTTTCGGCTCCAATGCCCTCCGCTGTGCGGTCATAGTCGCTCAAGTGGCCTTGACTTAGACCGCCACCTTCAGGGTGGCATTGGCCGCCTACCATGCTGGTCGTCCTGATCTCTCGCCCACCCCTGGAAGGGCACACAAGTTGGGAAATGTAGCATTGATTCACTGGAAGAAAAATGATACAATATACCATGGATTCGTTACTATTGCCTCTCTTATGCTCTGTTTGGGCATGATTTTGAAATAGGCTCTAGGTATGTCTGTCACTCGCTCAGCACTTGTTAGGTTTATTCTGATTGGATTGCTGGTACTTGCCTTTCTGCTTACTGTCTTTTTTTTCCATGAACTTCAACAAACGCAACAGCATGCAGCAACTTCAAGTATAAGTAACCATGGGGCAGCCGGTATCAGCCCTGGTTCCGGTTTTGAAGATCCTTTTGGAAAAATGAACAGTAGTCGACAGCAAGCAGTTATCAATCAGATGAAAAGTGATGGAGTAGAATGGTTGCGTCTCGACTTGGAAGATTTTGGTGCAACGCCAGCAGAATTTGCCAACTTTGGCACGCAGGCGGTTCACACTTTTAAACCTTTAGGTGTGAACACCTACGAGATTCTTAACGAAGTTAATACGTATACTCCCACAATTACTGCACCTGATTATGTACTAATACTCAAAGCTGTTTATCCCACTATTAAAGCTGCAGATTCCTCAGCTAGCGTATTGATGTCAGGTCTCGATTCTTCGAGCAAACCGGATGTATATCTTCAAGCTATGTATGATGCCGGCGCGAAAGGATATTTTGATGCTGTGAACGCGCATCCCTATAGTTATCCTGACATGCCTGCTCCGACTCATTGTCCCTCTTCCAATGCTTTTTGTCATGGCTTACCAAACCTCTACACTGTCATGCAGCAAAATGGCGACGGTAATAAAAAGATTTGGATAACGGAATTTGGCTGTCCAACAGGTACCGATGCCGGTCGACCTGCAGCATGCACAGATACGACATTAGCGCAACAAATAACACAAGCATTCAATCAAGCACATGCCTGGGCATGGACAGGGCCTCTTTTCATATTCAGCTGGCAGGATAACAAGAAGGCTGGTGACTTCGGGTTATATAATCTCAACGGTTCTCCAAAAACCGCCGCATTAGCAGCTTTTAAGCGGGCAGCTTTCCATCACAATTAACCGAACTACAAGCTCTTACTGTCGATACGGGCAAAAGTTACCGAAGCAACATCACCGACAGGTGTAGTCAACAGCGACGTTCAGATCTTCATTGAGCGGTTGGACAAGCATTGCCCCCTGTTTGCTGCGAGATAGCTGCGCTCCTCCTGTACTGCTTAGCACCGCGCATGGAGGAGGTAACGTTATCTGCAGATGCAGCATCCTCATGGCTCCCGCTTGACGCTGGATCAGGGCGTGGTAATGCCAGCCGTTGGCGTCGTTTTTCGCTGCATGCGGTACCATCCAGGTAAGGGAAATGGAGCGGGTCTGGCCATAGGGGAGTTCGAACCAGCCTGCCCATACTTCACTCCCGAAGGCGCTGCTTGTACCCTGAGGTTCCCACCCAGCTTGTTTCAACAATACACTGCTGCTCGGTGCGTAGACACGCACATAATCTCGATAGAGACTGGACCCGTAGACATTACCTTTTGCCGTCCATGTATAGGTAAGCGTGGTTTGATGCAGCGCATCGCCACGTTCATTGATGACCACCTGGTCGTTCAAAGAATTGACGATCAGGCTACTGGCTTTGTTAATAGCAAAATTCGCATCCACTACCATCAAACTGTCGCCTACTTCACCTGCTGGCCGCTGAATAGAGTCATCGAGATGATACTGGGCCAGAATCTGCTCAGCTTTGTCCGCATTGAGGTAGATTTGTATGTCCTTCGAGTGCAGCGAATCGAGTAACAATTGCCAGAATTCGGAGAGAACTGACGCCGGAAGCTGGTGTATCCGGGCCAGAATATGCTCGGTCAGGAGCTCGGTGTAGTACTTCCCCTGATAGTACTTCCCCAGCGATGGATTGCCCGCCAGCAGGTGGTAATGGATGAGATCGATCAGATTTTGCGCGGTCACTACCTCTCCAAATTCGGGAATGCGAATCGGCCCCGTAATTTCAAGAGCCTGCTGCATGGAGGCGGGTGTGATGGCAATTACTCCTTGGAGAGGACCGTCCCCCCCTTCCAAACGATAATACTGCTCACCATAACGGGCCACTGTTGGGAAATCGGCATCGAGATTGGAGTCACGCAAGCCCCACTTCCAGTGTGCAAAGGGGAACCATTGATATTGAGGAGGAAAGGGAATACGCTTGCCGGAGTATATAAAAGGCATATCCAGTAAATACACGTCGGTAAGATGCGCCGAGATCAACCGCCCTCCCGAAAGAGTAGCAATGCCATAATTGCCCATGAACCCCCCTCCGGGGCGCAGTTCTGTTGAGTCAAGTACCTCCACGAGGTACTTGGCCGGGGTGCCAATGCCAAGTACCGCTGGAGCTACGCCCATGAATTGTTCGACCGCGGATAGGCCTGCTCGAATATCAGGCAGAGCGGTGCGCAGCCTGGCCAGCAATTTTCCTATCCGCGGGTCAACTTGCAGATCGGCCGGTTGCAATTGATCGAGGTGCGCCGAAACGGCGTCCACCGCTAACTGAACCGAGTGAAGATTCCGGCCTATTTCGCTGAGGTCAGCCTGAGTAAGGCCCTCTCCCTGATTATCGAGTGGGTTGTGGAAGCGCGAGATGAGCAGGCTCAGTATGGAGCAACCTGCCACTCCTGCCTGGGCCAGTCCGATGGCAATCGGTAACAGGCGCAGTGCCGAGCCTAACCGACTTCCATAGAATGGAAGAGCAGTACCGAATCCTGGCAGCGACTGCAGCTCATGATTTATCTGGATAAGCGGGGTCAACCCGGCGGCGAACTCGCGCCGAGCCTGATTGACTTTATCGATGTCCAGCGGATTTTTTGGAAACTCAGCTAACAGGCTCTCGGCCTTTTGCAAATGCTGTACACCCGTCTGTGCCAGCGCCATATCTCTATGATACATTCCGCTCAACAACAGGTATCCAAACACGCTGGCAATCGATCCACTCATAAGCATGCATAGGGCAATAGAAAGAAGCACCCACTTCTTTCTAGATTTTCGCTTTGATCCCAGCCCTCTTGCTTCTCTGTTTGTCCCGGCATTGCCATGCTGATTGGCCCGTAGACCAGGAGTTATCAATCGTACTGTTCGCATTATTTTCATCAAAAAATCGGGCGAGGAGACCCGCCAGCGTTCACGCGGCGGGAGGAAACGCCCGCTCCTTTCCCAGGTAGTGACTATATCCATCGCTCCGCGCGATGAGCCGACAGTACCGATGTGCAATGCCTTGCACGACTCCCTGCCTCGTCGTGATATTGAAGTGGCCCGAGCTGCGCACGGCCACTTTGCCCACGTAGGTCCCCTGGTTTGCGCCACTGGTCACGACCGCTCGCACAAGATCGCCCGTCTGAAATCCCTCGACCCGCTTGTGCTGCTTGGAACCGGTACGCGGAAACCCAAAGCTATCCATGCGGCACATTTGCCTGCTGCCATATCCCGTGGCGGTGATTCTCCAGGGTACGATGCCACGCACCTTGAGCACCTGCGGGGTACTCTTCCCCACACACGCCGCATCCAACCAATGCGCCTTGGGCAGGGCACGCGTGATCCGATTGAATTTCGTACATCCTCCACTGCCACACTCGACTGGCAACCCGAAGGCGGAGAGGCGCTCGTAGAGCGCCCACCGTGTCGTATTGACTGCTGCCGCGTCGCGCAGCGGCGCCTTGACCTGCGCAAGCAGACGCGCTAAACGCTCAGGCTCCTCTCGCAAGAAGGCACGAATGTCTTGATCGCCCTTGCGTTGATTACAGGCGTGACACGCCAGGGTCAGATTGCTCACGCGACCCGTACCATGTTTGCTGCGTGGATGAATATGGTCCAGTTCCAAGGGGACATCGTGGGCGTCACAATACACACATCGGTGGTTCCATTTGAAGGATAGGGGAATTAGCATATCATCAAGAGATGATAGGGCTTTCCCCCTCCACCGAATGAAGTGGGGTACCGGCGAGGTACCATAAGAATTCCTCATGGCCCTTCTCCGTTACCCTCTTCCCGAACCACGCGGGATACTTTCGCATCACGTGGCTCTCCGGTTCCTTTTCTCCGAAATGTCGCGGTTGATGTTCCTGCATGGATGGCTTCGTGGCACGTTCGGCACACCACGAGTGTTTTGCGCCTTCTCATTGCCATTTGTTTCATCCAGACTGGTTTTCCTTTTCTCCCTGGCTTCTCTAAATCCGCTAACTTACGGATATGATGCACCTCTACACGCTCTTTTGAGCCACAGAGTTCACATTCATCCGCAAGCACTCGTTTGAGGAGTTCACTCCGATTGATCATGAGAAACTGAGGAGTGTGATCGGCGAGCACTGCATTGTGCTTCCGTTTGAGGGGAATACCGCCAAATTGTGCAACCAGGGGTTTCTTCCCTTTGTCTCGCTGGACCACGACCCGCAGGCACTTCCGTGGGCCGTATTCTGTTTCGGTTGTTGCTTTGTACTTGCGTGCCATTGCCGTGACCGAAGATGTATGTTTGCCAGCCAGAGTTTTGAGCAGGGAGGTTTCCGCTACCCACTTTAATTTCCCGAACTGACCAACATTTTGAGCCAGGAGATAATATTGGACGACACCTCGGTACTCAGCTTGGTACTTGCTGACAATGGAGTAATCACTGTCATCAAGGAGTTGAGCACGCTGCGCCGGTTTTCCCCGTTGCATATAGAGAGCACATTTTTGTTCAATGACCTCCTTCGGGACGCGCAGACTCACCATTTCGTTGACTTGCCGCTGACCTCGCCGGTCGAGCTTGTCATCAGCGTGTTGACTGACAATATGGTAGCCAAGAAACTTTGCCGCGCTGGTTCGAGCATGGGTAATCAGCGTCTTTTCCTCAGACAGTTCCAGTTTGAGGGTTTCACGCAGGAACGTTCTGAGGTCGTGCTTGATATGCTCGGCCTCCGCTTTCGGACCACTGAAACCAAGCGCCCAGTCATCGGCATATCTCACGTAGCGGAGCCGTCGGTAATCTGGGTCGTCAGGGTCTTGACTTGCGTACTTCCGTCGTTGCTTGCGCAAGTTTCGGACGGCTTGTCGGTCTCCTTTTCGCTTGGCACGGGCGATAGCATTCTCCATCTGTTGGTAGGCAGGGTTTGGTCTCCTGCGTTTTTCCCGATTGTACTTCGGCATCAGAACCGTCTCGACAAACGTGTCTAGTTTATCCAGGTAGATGTTACTCAAAATGGGACTACACACTCCGCCTTGCGGTGCGCCGCTGAGCGTTTCGTGCCAGCGCCATTCTTCCAGGTACCCCGCTTGGAGCATGTGCCGGATAAGCCTCAAGAACCGATTGTCGTGGATATGTTCACCGAGAATGCTCAAGAGTACATCGTGATCGAGTCTCCCGAAGCAGTCAGAGATATCGCCTTCGATGATCCAGTGAACGCCCTTCCAAGTTTGCACAATTTCGCTGAGTGCGGTATGGCATCCCCGTCCAGGTCGAAATCCATGAGAATGATCGCTGAAGCGCGGCTCGAAGTAGGCACTGAGCAGTTGTCGTAGCACCTCTTGCATCACTTTTGACGACCACGACGGCAGTCCGAGTGGCCGTAACTTTCCTGATTTCTTTGGGATGTAGACACGCTTCACGGGAGTCCATCGCCACCGTTCCTGACGGATGAGGTCAATCATGGTCTTGATTTTCTCACATCCACTGTTTCTCCCGTGGTGTCTGGCGTCATGGCTCCATCGTTGGAGTAGAGACGCGCATACGCCTGAAAGTAGTACTGTGGATTGTACAATTGTCGATACAGATTTTTGAGCGGTCGTCCTTGTTCACCGCGTTTTCGGATGATACTCAGGACTGTTGTGGCGTCCTGCAATTTCGCATACCTCGCTTTGCTGAGTATCTAGGTCCCTGTGCTCCTTCGCCGTGTGCGAGCTTACTTGTTTACTCGCGCTGACTACTATGAGCACTCTGCTCCCCTAGAGGTCGCCCTCCGTAGGGAGTCCCGTGGTACGTCTCTGAGATACGTTCTAGCTCACCGTAGAGTCCCCACTCATCTCTTTATCAGACCTCGTTGGTCCTTCTTCACACGCAAGGAGTGTATCGGCCTCCAGTTCATGCTGATACAGGATGTGACATCGTTTTCAAGCGTTCTTCCGATAGGTGCGCACATTCACCAGTCGAGATTGGGGTTCAGGCAGTCTAGCTTTACTCGTAGTGAGCGAGCCATACGGTTATCCTGTCCTACAACGCCTTCGGACATACACCGCTTGCCCAACATGCTCTTGTTCCCTTTGGTTTTCACCGCCAGGTAAGTTGGTAGCTCAAGAACCTCTCCTTAGTTCTTCCTGTCTGCGACAGGGATATCTCAAAGCGCCTCACGGCGCACACCGGACATGAGAGTTTCCAACTCATCCGGCTCTCCAGGAGTATTCATTTCATGTTCTTGGGGTTTTCACGGGTCTTCCAGCGTGGATATTCCGGTGACACGGCCAGCACACCACAAGCGTTTTGCGTCTTCGAGCCGACATCACTTTCATCCAGTTTGGCTTTTCTCGCCGCCCTGGTTTGTTGAGGTCTTTGAGTGCCCTCACATGATGGACTGTTATCTGCTCCTGTGATCCGCACATTTCACAGGTATCAGCTAACAGTCGCTTTTCTAGCTCGGATCGCGTTATCAAAATCGTTCGTGGATGGTCGTTGAGGACTGCTTCAGGTTTCCTTTTCAGTGGAATCCCGCCCCACTTCGCTATCAGTGGCTTTTTCCCTTCACGTGGCACGATGACCTGTAGACCTTTGTATGGTTTACCATCTACCAAGTGAATGGTCTGAAACTTCTTGTACACTTGAGGCACTGAGAGCTTGAGTTTTGCTGCCAGTGTTTTTGTCAGTGACGTTTCCATGATCCATTTCAAGCGGTTCAGCTTGTAAATGTCATTGGCCAGTTGATAGTATTCGACGAGTCCCCGATATTCCGACTGATATTGTGCCACAATGGAGTAGGCCGTATTGTTGGTCAATTCCGGTCGATGTATCGGTTTTCCGCGGCGAAGATATTTTTGACATTTCTGTTTCAGGACTTCTGGCGGTACACTCAATTTGACTTTCCCATTGGCATTCCTCTTCTTCCTACCTGTCGTCCGATACGTGTTTTCCTGCATAATTGAGATGTGGTAGCCAAGAAATCGTGCTTTCTCAGTTTTTGCATGAGTAATCAAGGTCTTCTCCTCGGAGAGGGTCAGCTTGAGTTCCCTGTGCAAATACTCTTTGATCTGGCTTTTGATTACCTCAGCTTCCGCCTTCGTTCCGATGTATCCGATGCACCAATCGTCGGCATACCTCACATATTTCAACCGTCTGTAGTCGGGGTCGCAGGGATCAAAGGCGGGTAGTTGTTGTGCTTGCTTGCGCAACTTCAGAGCGTCTTTGCGTTTCCCTTTCTTCCTCCAAACGTAGGCAAGACTGATTAATCGTAACTACCTAGGTCCGCTCAAGTTCCATCACTCAAAAGAGGGAAGAAGGGGATGACCAGACAGAGTGGCCTGCAAAGCGGGCAAGAGAGGAAGCCCTTGTTTGCGCAAGGTCGACACATAGCCGCGAATGCGGCTAAAGGCTTGTGCGCCCGCCAAACTGCGGAAACAGCCAGAGACCTTTTGTTGCACTTTGATCATGCGCAGATCGCGCTCGGCCAGATTGTTGTCAAAATCCACGCGCAGATCTTCCAGGAAGCAGAAGACCGCTTGCTGGTGTTTGCGCAACCGGTCGAGCAGGTTGCGTGCCGCACTCTGTTTGATACGTCCTTTGGTGCCAGGCGGGGCTGTCGCTCTGGGCGTGACGTGATCGGCTTCATCAAGCAAGCGCAGAAAGGCGCGTTCCCAATCGAGCACTTCCAGCGGATCGAGCCAGCGCTTGCCTTGTTCGCGGGCTTGTTGAGTCGCCTCTTTCATCGAGAGCAGCAGATCTTTGAGATCGGCAGCCCAGACGGCTCCCTGCTGCTCTGCCTGAAACACCAACTCGCGCAGCACATGAACCAGACAGAGAGCATGCTCACAGTCATACAAAAAGTACGATGCCCAGCCATCGTGGATGCTGATGCCTTTGAAGAGGGGCAAGATCCCAATGGCGTTCAACGCCTCTTGTCCTCGGCTCGCATCCACCTGATAATGCGTCAGGCTCGCCGTACTGGTAACATGCTCCCAGTATCCCTTTCCAGCCACTCGCACGCCCGTTTCGTCTTGATGAAGCACAGGGGCCTCGATCAAGGCCGCTTTGATCTGTTGCTCCACGGGAGCCAACTGGCAGGCGGTGCGCTGGATCAGCTCGCCCACCGTGGCTTCACTCATCTGCACCCCCAACACGTCCGAGAGCACTTCACAGCTGCGTTCCAACGGCAACAACTGCTGCTGCGTCAAATAGACGGCCACCGCTCCGATCCTGGGTCCGTACTGGATGGGAGCCGTCACGGTCGGGGGGAAAGAGGCCAGCGTTATCTGCTGACAGCGCGGACACTGCTTTTGTTGTGCGCGGTGTTCCTGCACGATCAGCCGGGGCGAGGGGATGTCCACCACTTGCCGCCGAAGCGTGACACACGCCTCGACCGGACGCAAATCCTGCTGGCAGGACGAGCAGACGCTGACCTGATGCTCAATCACTTCATCGGGTGCCTCGGAGAACCGCAAAGTCGTTCCCGGGTGTCCTTCTTGTCCTCCCGTTTTCTTCTCGCTCTTGTTGCGCAAGCTTTTTGGTTGTCGCACAAAGCGATCGGAAGAGGGGGGCAAGCTGCTATTGTGGCTATCTTTGGCCAGTCGGTCTTGCAAGTCTTTGACGTGCTGGGTCAAAGCGGCAATCTGTTCTTGCATCTGCTCGATCAGCAGGCTCTGCTGTTGGATGCGTTCATCGCGCTGGGCCAATTGCTCACGCAGGCGTTGATTTTCTTCTTCCAGGCTCATGCCTGTACTTTACGGGATTTCAGGACGTTTGGCAAGTCCCCAGCGAACCTGGGCAGTTACAGCTGTTGTACTTATGCACAAGCTATGATATACTTCGCTCAGAACAACGGTAATGGAGCGTTGCACTGGTAGTGCAACGCGATAGAAAGGAAGACAGACATGGTCGTGCTTGGAGTGCCACTTGAGCTCTTCTGCTCCTACGCCCATGAAGATGAGGTATTCTGTCGTCGGCTCCTGACTCATCTGAGTCCGCTGCAACGACAAGGGCTACTCGCAACCTAGCATAACTATCTCATCGTTCCATGCACCAATGGGGTTGAAGTCTTCGATACGCATTTTAA
>WNGK01004122.1_pt1 | contig 15634 bp, 21 predicted proteins | sample 5400601 | NCBI WGS metagenome assembly WNGK01 (sample SAMN13153376, study PRJNA577476) | soil metagenome | isolation source: 60 cm soil or saprolite under Garry oak tree replicate 1 | place: USA:California | collected 2016-06-15
CCTCCTCTTCCTCTTGACGCTCCTCTTCTTTCAGTTGCCGTAATTCTTCTTCTATGCGCGCATGCAGTTTGCGCAGTTTGCTGCATCTATCGTTAGTATCTGGCATATGCTCTTGTTCCTTTCTTGATTCGTACTTGTCCTATTGTACAATACGGTGGCTACAGGGCAAAACTTGGAAAAAGGCTTGACTCTCCCGTTAGGGGATTAGATGTATACAAAATAACTTGCTTTATTGCGCTCTCACCCGACCTCGACATCACCCCGGAAGAATTTGCTGCCGCCTGGAACGAAGCCACCGAAACTCGTGATATTGCCTATGTCCAACTTTCCCAGGCAAAGGGCACGCAGTTCATCGATCCTATGCTGGTTGAGCAAACAAAAAAAACCGATGGGACGGAGATTCTGGCAATAGATATCGAGAAATGAGCCTGGAACCACCCCCATCCTCTGACGCCCACAAGTTGAGCAAACGAAAAAACCGATGAGACGGAGATTCTGGCGGTAGATATCGAGGAATGACCTGGGAGCCACCCCCATTCCCCTGACGCCCACAAGTTGAGCAAACGAAAAACCAATGGGACGGAGATTCTGGTGGTAGATATCGAGGAATAATCTGGGAGCCACCCCCATCCCCCTGACGCCCACAAGGGGCGTCAGGGGGATGGGGGTGGCTCCCACATAGGCTTGTTCTTAGGTTGATGCCTATTTGATGCCCCTTGCGATCGTCAGGGGAAGGTGTACTTACTCCACCGTCACCTGCTTATCCCACAATCCCGGCCCCAGCCCATTCCCCCCATGCGGCGCATCCAACCCCAGATGCTTATACGCAAACCTAGTCGCAATCCTACCCCTTGGCGTCCTGGCAAGAAACCCTAATTGCAGCAAATACGGCTCGTAGACATCCTCGATCGTCTCCGGGTCCTCACTCGTGCTGGCGGCGAGCGTATCCAACCCGACGGGGCCGCCGTCGAATTTCTGGATGATGGCGAGCAGCAGGTTGCGATCGGTCTGGTCGAGGCCGATTTCGTCGATTTCCAGGGCATCCAGGGCGGCCCTGGCTACGGAGCGGGTGATGATGCCGTCGGCTTTGACCTGGGCGTAGTCGCGCACACGTTTGAGCAGGCGGTTGACGATACGAGGGGTGCCGCGCGCGCGGCCTGAGATCTCTTCGATACCATCCTCTTCAGCAGGGACCTTGAGGATACGCGCGGAGCGGGTCAAGATTTCTTTGAGCGCGGCGGGGTCGTAGTATTCCATGCGGTAGATAGCTCCGAAGCGGTCGCGTAAGGGGGCGGTGAGGGAGCCGATGCGCGTGGTTGCGCCTACCACGGTGAATGGTGGCAGTGAGAGACGCAGGGAACGAGCGCCAGGGCCTTTGCCGATCACCACGTCAATCGCGAAATCTTCCATTGCGGAATACAGGCGCTCCTCTACTTGACGAGCCAGGCGGTGTATTTCGTCGATGAAGAGCACTTCCCCCTGTTGCAGCGTGGTGAGAATAGAGGCGAGATCGCCCGCGTGCTCGATGGCCGGGCCAGAGGTGGTGCGCAGGCCGGCACCCATTTCTACCGCGATGATGTTGCAGAGAGTGGTTTTGCCCAGTCCCGGCGGCCCATAGAGTAAGACATGATCGACAGACTCAGTACGGCGGCGGGCTGCTTCCAGCAGAATGCTCAGGTTCTCTTTGATCTTCTCCTGCCCGATATATTCAGCCAGGCGGCGAGGCCGCAAACTCCCCTCGACAACCTGCTCTTCTTCGCTCAACTTGGGTGAGACGAGTCGGTCGCTCATGGTATACTCCTGCATCTGAAACTAGTGTTCTATTTTGCCTGAAGACATTATACACTAGTTTGTCTAGAGGTCGCTACATCGCCGTCGAGCGGCTTCTTGAGCGGGTTGGCGTTTTCGGCTTGGTGCCATTTTGTCCACTGGTGTCTACCATTGTTCGCGCTTTTCTTTCGGTTCTGCTGTCAGTTTTGCTGTACGCTTTTTCTCTGTCATCGATTGCTCTTGACTCCTGCCACTGCTTCAGCATCTCTCGGTATTTCATTACGAATGAGATGCCGGAGAATGGGATGCCCTCTCTCTCTACCTCGATGATGAAGTCGTGCAAGCCAGGCGCTTTGGGAATGGTCTCGGTGAAACCCAGGTGCCTCATCATTTTTATGCCATCGGCGGTGAAGCTGTGCGCGTTGATCGTCCGAATGATGACGCCCTTTCTAGCCAGGTCAAGAATGGCGCCCCTTGCTCCTAACATGAGGATTTTACCCCACTCGTGTTTCTGTGCCTGGCTCACGCCTGGTATGATGCCGATAGCCATTCCGTAGAGGTCTACAGGCACATCCGGCGCATATGCCAGGATATCATCGGCGCTGAGGTCTTTCGCATAGCGCCGCAACCTCAGTAGGTCGTCGATGGTTTCTGGCCGCAGTGGAACGAGCGAGAAGTAGCCGACGATTTTACCGTCCTGTTTGAGGAAGTAATCGATGTCGGGATTTTTCTCCAACCATGCGACGCGCTTCTCAACGGGGATGGTATTTAATCCCCCGAACACTTCGTTCGCCATCGCTACGGCTGCCGGCATATCCTCCACAGTCGCCTTCACAAATTTTGTAGGAGCTAACTTCGTCTGTTGTCTGCCCGCACGCCATACCTGCATATCATGTTTGAGCTCGTCCACATCTTCTTTGAGGTAGACGGCTTGTCGCTTTCCTGGCGGTGTGACCTTCCGAATGTTTCCTGCGATGACCTGGTTCCTTAACGCGCTATAGGTCATGTTAAGGATTTCTTGAGCTTCTTGTGCTGTGTAGTATTCTTTGCTTTGCATACAGTGCCCTCCCTTGATCTGTATTGTTATGTACCATAGTGTATAACGGTTCTAATAGATTGTAACATATTTTGCGTAACTTGCGCAATATTCGCTGTTTTTCCCTTGACAAATCCCTTTTGGTCATGCTATAGTTGTTGTAACGCAACTTGCGCAATTTGCACTACATACGCAGTCAGATGTTAGGCAAGGAGTATGCAGCATGACACAAAAGATCAATCGGTATGGAGATCGAGATGTTCCGCTCGATGCGTTCAGTCAGTACATGCGCGAGGTGACACGGGTTCCCTGGTTGTCAGAGGCCGAAGAGTACGCTCTGCTTGAGTGTATGAAGCAAGCAAGGGCGGAATGGGTAGAGTCCTCTCCTGATGCTCATCTGCTAGCAGAGGCCGAGCGCGCGCAGGTGCGTTTGATCGAGGGATATCAACGCTATGTGATCTTTGTCGCTAAGAAGTATGTGAACCAGTGCCGCTATTTGACCTTCCTTGATCTCATTCAAGAGGGCAATGTGGGCCTGCTGGAAGCGATGGAAAAGTTCACCTTTGAGCCTGGGGTTCGCCTGGTCGCCCTGGCTCGCTTCTGTGTGCATGATCGTATTTGTGATCTGGTCTGGCAGCATGAGCATGTCTATCGTTTGCCACGTCATCTCGCCCTTGGCGTTCGCAAGATGATTGCTGCCGATGATCGCTTGTTTATGCAGTTGGGACGGGACCCCTCTGTAGAGGAATTGGCCAGGGACATGAAGCTCGCGGAACACAAGGTGCGTGATTTGATCGAACTGCGCCAGGTCGGGGCGGTCAGTCTCTCGATGTCGGTGGGTGAGAATGAGGATTGCCTGCTTGAAGAGACGATTGAGGGCACGCCGATTGTCTTACAGACTGAGACCGAACCCTCAGAGGCTTCCTTATTGGTGCAACAAATGCTCTCCACACTGCCGGAGCGTCAGCGGCGCATCATTGAACTGCGCTTTGGCCTCAGTGAGGAGGATGGGTCATGTCACACACTCGATGAGGTTGGGCAACATATCGGTAGGACGGGCCAGACGGTTTCTGGCGAGGAGATGAAAGCGCGGCGATCTCTGCATCAAGCCTTTGCGGCGTGCTATACGCAGATGCGAGGGGAGAGAGTCGCATGAACAAGCTACACGTGACGCGCCACACGCCCTCCCTGCTTGGTGATCGCATACGCGCCAGAGTGTGGTGTATCGGCTTCTCCTTGCACGCCACACGCCACACGCCTTCCCTGCGCGGTGATCGCATACACACCATACGTAGCAGGTGGGGCGGCGACCACTGGCATATGACACTCTACCGGCTTGCCGCCGACTACCATCCACCCATCGATAACAAAAGCGGGAGGCTCTTTGCGCGCCACGCGCCACGCGCCTCCCATGTCGGTAGGGCTAGGCAAGCCGCAGGCTTCATCAAGCATCCTTGTGAGCTTGAGGCAATCATGACGTACTGGAACGTGGCTCCCCTCAGTCGTCGGACGATAGCCTTGAAGCCGCGAAAGCCTAGACTTCCGCGAAGCGGTTCGTCTTTCCTCTCCGCTTCGCAAGGGCGCGATACAGGTAAACCGCGCCCCTCTAAATACATGGTTGGTTGCTTCCTTCTCATTTTTCTCTCTTCTCAGGTGGTTCAAACTTGCTGTTTAAACGCACACTTTTTGGAGTGGAGGTCAAGGATATGAGAGCATCTGAGGGCATTCTGGGGTATGGCTCTGGCCGCTACAAGCTGGTTGGTCGGGCTGGTATGGATGACGAGTACCTACATAACGGTGATGGGCTAGAAGTGTGCTATCGCGGTCGTTGGCTACGCCTGTGGGTGTTCTTCGATGGGCAAGGCTGGCGGTTTGAGGATAAAGGCGGTCAGGTGATCGAGGCTGATTTGTTGGGCTTACCTGCGCGTCGGTAGGCTGTTCGGTGAGGTGTTGTCATGGCGAAACAGAAACTACAGGCGGAGGTGGTGCCGCTCCTGCTGAGTATTCCAGAAGTGGCTGCGTCATTGCGATTGAGTCGAGCGAAAGTCTACCGGCTGATTTACTACGAGGGCTTGCCAGTCGTGCATTTTGGGCGTGCGGTGCGCGTCTCAGTGATCGCGTTAGAACAGTGGCTAGACGAACGGGCGAAGAGTGCCTAGAAAGTGGTGTTAAGATGGCTCGTAGAGGACACGGCGAGGGTTCCATTTATCAGCGTAAAGACGGCAGGTGGGCTGCGGCTCTTACTTTAGAAAACCACAAGCGCAAGACGTTTTATGGCGAGACTCGTAAGGAAGTGCAACACAAGCTAAATGCTGCGCTTCATGAGCAAAAACAGGGAGTGTTAGCGACTGGCCCGCAACAATTGCTGAAAAACTATCTCGTGCAGTGGCTTGAGCAGGTTTATAAGCCTTCGGTAAAGCCGCTCAGTTATCAAGAGCACCGTTCGGCGGTAAACAAGCATTTGGTGCCTGGTCTCGGTCATATTCCTGTGCAGAAGCTCACAGCGGCAAAGGTGCAAGATTTCTATAATCAGAAGTTGAAAGCAGGCTTGGCACCTAGAACGATTGCATTTATCCATGCGACATTACATAGTGCTATGGAGAACGCGGTGAAGTGGGGGCTAGTCTCTCGGAATGTAACCAAATTGGTGACGTTGCCACATATAGATCGTTATGAGGCGCAGACTTTGACACAGGAGCAAGCGGTTAAGTTGTTGGAGGTAGCGCAGGGGTCTCGTATCGAGATGATACTTATTATGGCGGTGACAACTGGTATGAGGCGCGGTGAGTTGTTAGGCTTGCATTGGGAAGATATCGATTTTGATAAAAAGGTGGTGGCTGTACATCGTACAGTTGGCTGGATATCAGGCCAGGGATATAAGGAAACTGAGCCGAAAACGAAAGCGAGCAGGCGACGGATTGTTTTGCCTGATGTGACGCTCAATGCTCTGAGAGAACAGCGAGGGCGTCAGAAAAGTGAGCGTGAAAGGGCAGGTGATCGGTGGCATGAACGCGGTTTAGTATTCACTAATAAAGTTGGGAACTATTTTGATTTTGATACACTGTTAAAGCATCTTAATGATCTGCTTGATAAAGCTGGTCTGCCTCATATGCGGTTTCATGATTTGCGTCATAGCGCGGCAACAATTTTGATGGCAGCTGGCGTTCACCCGAAAGTGGTACAGGAACGGCTAGGGCATAGTACGATAGCGATGACTATGGATATTTACTCGCATGTCTTGCCGTCGATGCAGCGAGAGGCGGCAGATAAAATAGATGATATGTTCAATCGTACATAGTTTTGTTAGTGTTTGAGCGTGCGTACTGAAATCAAAAGAACTCGGCAACAGGCCGCAACTGTGTTCCTCGTTTCTTCTGCTCTGCATGGGCTATGCCGATAACTTCGCTTAAGGTTTTCTTCTTCTTGCGCTTTTTACATACCTTTTTTCGATGTAACCAGCGATTACGAGCAGAAAACTGACTCTTCCCCACATTAAGTGTGCCTGCTTGTTCTGTCTGTTGCACTCTTCCTATCATCTCTCTAAAGATTAAGTAGTTCTACTGATGTATTTGCTGTGTCTTTAAGGTAGAGTGTCTAATGGCTCCCTCAATTTCCGCGCATGTTGTCGTTTTTTATTTTACTCCCCTTATATCCAAACCTTAGCGCGAACAATTCGCGAGAAAGGATGACGTGACGATGCCACTGTATATGGATACTCATCACAAGGTAGAGGGATTGACCGCTGAAGCGGTCGCTGATGCCCACGCGAAAGACCTTGAGGTGCAGGACAAGTACGGTGTCAAGTACTTGCGGTACTGGTACAATGAAGGCACCGGCCAGGTGTTTTGCCTCTGCGAGGCTCCAAGCAAAGAAGCAGCTGAGGCGGTGCATCGCGAAGCCCACGGGGGAGTCGCAGATGAGATCACTGAGGTCAAGGAAGGCGCGTAAGGGCGAGTTCTTTGGCTTCGGTAACCAGTTCTCTTAATGCCTATCATCCCCATCGTAAAAACCAGCCTCTTTTGTGCCACCCTTCCGGGAAAGTCCCTTTGGCCTCTTGCGATAGATTGTAAGCAAGCAGACACACTTAATGTGGGGAAGAGCCAGAAAACTAGACCAACTGTTAATGATAAAATCTTATACTATCCCGCAGTATTCTCACTTTTTGATGGTATAATACAGTTGGTCAAAACGGCACAGGTTGATACCCAAGTGGGGAGGTACTCTTTATAATTTGGATTTCTATACCCTTTAGGAATATAGAAATCTAATGTGAGCAGAATTGTTATCTGTTAGGAGGTATTATGCGCAAAAGCGTATTTCTTATGACTAAGAAGGTTGAGGTCGAAGATCGAATAGGTATAGTGATGGCTAGTGGCCTTCTCGCAATAAGTCTTCTCATCTTCTCATCCCTTGTTTCTTCTGCATCACTTGACACTCCTCAATTTATTTCCTTATTAGCCTTTGCTACGTCAATTCCAATGTTAGCTACCGCTATAGCGCTGACTCAATTTGAATTGAGTTATAGATGTTATAGCGAAAATAGTACTACAATCGGCAATACTATTATAGTTTTTGGCTTTTTAGCTACTATATTAGGGGTATTTGCTGATATATGGCATTTATCATGGATAGCAAGCCTATTATTTATAGTAGTATCATTGACTATGACAATAATCACTATAAATTATGTCAGTAATCCAGATTTTAAGTATCAAGAAAAGGGGGATATTAGAGAGGGCTAAAATATTGCTCTCCCGCTAGTGGGGTATTTCGTATGCTACGGAAGAAGGGGTGGATGGCATACCTAAAAGAGATCAATTTGCGGTTTTGCTGTCAAGTTTGCTGTACAGATGGGTCTATTTATTATTGCTATAGCTCTAAGCGTAGAATTGAGGCGGGTCGGTGGGGTTCGTTGCTGTGGGGAATTTGCCTGAAGACATTATATCAGAGTTGGACGCGAGCGTCGAGAGGGAATTTGCACCGTCTATGTTCACGTTTTGGCCAGGTGCATCGTGTTGGTAATATGAGGGGTTTGTTTACCTGTAGGGACGCGATTTATCGCGTCCTCCATGTGAATAAGCCTGCCACGAGGGGACGCGATAAATCGCGTCCCTACAAGTGGATTCAACCGTAAGGACGGTGAATCCACAAATTGAGAAGGAGGTACAAAATGCCAGAAAAAAAGAAGAAGCCCGTAAGCGGTGTGAGCGATAAAGAAGAGCGCATGTACGAGCATATAAAAGAATCCGCCGAAAAAAGCGGACGCTACGGCAATCGCGCGAAAGAGGTCGCGGCCCGCACGGTGATGAAGCATCATAAGGAAGAGGGGCATAAGAAGAACCAATAGTCTCTTTTCCCTATGATGTTTGGTGACCCCAGGGTACATGACGACCGCAAGAGTCGTCATGTACCCTGGGGTCACCACCCTCTTGCTCTTTCGCCTTTATCTCCTCGCCTTCAACATCACCATCGGCACCATCACCCCGCCCAGATTCCGCCTCTCAACTATCTGAAAACCCGCCTCGTTCACCGTTCGTTCCGTATCACGATTCCAGTGGCAATTGCCCGCGAAGAACCTCGTGAACGGTGTTAGCATATCCTGCAAGGCTGCGGCAACGCGGCCATGGGCGCGTACATGTTCCACCATCAGCAGCGTACCGCCGGGTTTGAGGACGCGGCGGATTTCGTGCAGGCCGCGCAGGGGGTCGGTCACGGAGCAGAAGACGAGGGTGCAGACGGCGCTATCAAAAGTTGCATCTGCAAAGGGTAAGCTCTCGACGGGCGCCTGGGTGAGATTGATGGGGACTCGCGCGGCTTTGACACGCTCGCGGGCATAGCGCAGCATGGCGCTATCGGGTTCGATGGCTTCTACGCGTTCAATTTTTTCAGGGTCATAATAGGCGAAGTTGAGGCCGTTGCCTGCTCCGATTTCCAGGACGAGCCCGTGAGCTTGCGCGGTGACTTCTTTGCGCAGCGGGTCCATGAACTGGTTTTCTGATTCTCCACGAGAAAGCCGCTCGTAATAGGCAGCGAACATACGGTGCGAGGTGGCGCCTGGCTGTTTGGCGTCGGTGGATGCGACTTTACTCATGGAAGAGGCAAGCTCACTTTCTTGAAATTGATGGCCGTTTGTTGTGTGAATTGCGATATATAGGATACTACGTAACTCAGGCATAGAAGTTAGAAAACAGATCAGGCACATTTCGCTTGCGCTCTGACATCCTCTCCATTACAATGGGAATGCATACACAACATGAAATTTCTGATGCGAAAGAAGAGGTTATCGTATGTCGGACACATCGCGCATACCGCCTGTTGAGCATGTCCAGCTTCCGCCGGATGAAACGCTGCCCTTTGCCACGATGTCTACACTGTTTCGCACGATGGCGCACCGGCCCGAACTGATGCGACAGAGCATGCAACTGTTGGAAACGGCCATGCGCGGCGGAACGGTTGATGCCAGGCTGAAAGAGTTGCTGGCGGTGCGCGTCTCGCAGGTCAATCACTGCTTTTACTGAATGTCGGAGCATACTGCTTTGGCAAAGCAGCTTGGTGTGACGGAAGAGTTGCTGGACGCGCTCTACCATATCGATATCCATCGTCACCTGTTTACCGCGCGTGAACTGGCGGCCCTGCGCTTCGCTGAGATCATGACCACCAGCGCGCGCGACGTGGACGAGGCATTATGGGATGAGCTACAGGCGCACTTTGACGACGGCGAACTCGTGGAGATCGCGACCGTGATTGGCCTGTTCAACTTCTTTAATCGCTACGCGGACGCGCTCCAGATACTGCCGTCAAAGGAAACATAGAGGAATATCAACATGGCGACCAGTGATGAGAAACTTACGGCCCTGCTCAATGATCTGCATGAGATGGCCGAGTACCTGCATGGTCAGGGCGAGAAAAAGCTCGCGCTCGCCAAACGCTTTGAGGAAAACGCGCAGAAGGATCCGTCTAATCAAGAGTTCGATCTGAACCAGGCAAAGATGCTCGACTACCAGCACTACATCTGGCACGAAATCGGGAACATGGTGGAGAAGCTGATTAAGAAGTACGAGAAATAGGCATATGATGAGGAAAGGAAACGACAGCCAGACTTCCAGGGCGGGGGCAAGCCCAGCCCGTACCCTACTACGAAGCGGCTAGCGAAGCCCGTCTAGGGTACGGGCTGGGCTTGCCCCTGCCCTGGTCTTATCAGCAATCATAATCATGCATCGTATAGGGTACGGGCTGGGCTTGCCCCTGCCCTGGTCTTATCAGCAATCATGATCATGTGTCGTAGTAGGGTACGGGCCGGGCTTGCCCCTGCCCTGGAATCCTGAATCGGCTGGAAGCGGTTTGGGTCGGGCGCAAGCGCCTTAAGACAATCTACTGCCCTGAGCGCGCCTTGCTATACTGATCCGTCAACTCGGTCTTCGTGCGCTGGTAGAGTTCGCGGCCCTGTGAAAGTGCGTCGGTCGCGCGGGCGCGAATTTCTCCGGTCAGGCCAGCCGAGCGGTTGCGCAGCGTGACACCCTGCTCGCTAAGCTGGGCGCGGGTATCCTCGCCTGCCTGCGGGGCCATGAGCAGCCCGATAGCCACGCCCAATCCCAATCCTACAAGTAAACCAAAGAGGAACTTCATAGATTACCTCACTCCTTCTCTGAAATATTCATCTGGTACTCCCCAAAGGAGTACCATGCCCATTATACGAAAAATTGTCCCCAGGGTTGTTTCTCGGTACGTTGAATTCCGCTGCATAAAAATGACCGGAACGCTATCCGGCCAGCCCACCGACATACACAAACAACCTTGACCAGTCACCTCACAGGTTCGTTGACCACCTGCTCTACCGTATCAAGCAGGTGCTGCAGCTCAAAGGGTTTTTGAATCAAGCGCACCCCTTGATAATAGTCGGGATCGCTCGCGATGAGCTTGCTGACTTCTTCGGCCTCAAGCACTGCTGCCGTGTAGACGATGACAGGTATTTCGGCGGTGAGGGTATCGTCCTTCAACTGCCTCAATATGTCTTTGCCGGAGATATTCCCTAACTTCAAGTCAAGAATCAGCAAATCAGGGAGCGTGGCTTTCATGGTAGTGAAAGCGTCATTCCCATCTTGCAGAATGGAGACCTGGTACTGTTCGTCCTCCAGGACTCGACGCATCAGGTGAAGTAACTCACTTTTGTCGTCAACAATCAATATCTGTTTTGTCACAAACTCTCGGCGCCTCTCCTCAACCCGGTGGTCAAAGAGAAAACGCTCCCTCCTGTGATTCTTCGCTTTTCAACGGTAGAGATGTGTATCCGTAGGCTCTGTGGAGCTTCGCCGATTCACACTCCTACGTATCTGCCGTGCAACCTAAAAAAAGAGGCACACCCTCTGGTCAAGTACTGTGCAGTACAATGGTAGTGTATCATTTTCTATTTCAACAAGCAAGACCAATTTCACCGAAAAAACGTGGACATCCGGTCCAGTCCGCCTCTTGACGGAAATGGTATACTAAGGGCGTGATTGCATAGCTCAGTGATAGACTACGGCCTTGTTATAAGGCACTAGACTTGAGGGCGTAGCTCAGTGGTAGAGCAAACGACTTTTAATCGTTTGGCCGAGGGTTCGATCCCCTCCGCCCTCACTATAATTCATAGTCCTTACCTTGATGCCTTTCTTGAACGCCGCCGGAGACGAACGGAACGAAACAGGTAGTGTGATTATCGGTCTATCCGTATCGCTGTTTATTTTCTATCTTTCTGCCAGGTGATTCACTTTACGACAATCCACACATTTCCCACGCCCGTCCCTCCCGTAACATGTAAATCCCAGCAACCCGCCGTAGGAAATTTGAATCCAGTACCCACTTCGCCACCAGGACGAGACCAATTCGAGCCTTCATGTCTTTCAAGAAAAATGGGTAGGATACGCTGTCCATAAGGACCAAGTGCGACGATATGGATAGGGTCCGGGAAGCCGGCACCCATTCTCCAGATAATCTTTCCTTCATTTCCAACGCTCGGAACCCCTCCCAGGAACAAAGCCCACAAATCCATTGACGCTGTCGTTCCTTGTGCCTCCTGGAACCCGAGGTTTGACGTATCAAGAGGCGATGGAGGATGGCAACCAGGATTTCCCAGTTTGGGAGTTGGTGAAGCAGTTGGGGATGGGACTTGTGGCGATTCTTTGGTCAGGGGTGTTGTAGGAGCTACCGCGCTGTTGGAACAGGCAGCCAGTGCAAGCACTATCAGGAAGCTGTAGATAGACCAGGACCAGCTAGAACCATACTTTTTAGATCGCATGACACATCTCTTCTTCCCGGCGCAAAATAAACGCCCTTGTAGAATTGACGAGATGATACATATTCTGTCTCGTATCATTGTTTCACCACAAGCATACCTGCTTTACCTGAAATGAGGCTAAATTAAATAAGGAAGCGTAAAAAGGCACGTTCTTGCCCGGTTACTTCCGGGGAAGAGTAACATACGCGTCCGCTCCATCGTGTAGATAATAGAAGCGATAATTGATGACACGGAGGAAACAAGAAACTACCCTCCAATCTGGAAAAGCTAAAGGGGATCACAATGCAAAATTCAGATAATCCGATGGTTGACGCGGAGATGCAGCAGTGCATTCAAAACTGCCTGAACTGTTATGCGGTTTGCATGAACATGGTGAATGGAGGTCAACAGGCGAAGTCGCCATATACCACTACGCTGCAAGATTGCGCCGAAATGTGCATGACGACTGCCCACTTCATGGAGCATAACTCTCCACTGTACGGGTACGTCTGCCAGACCTGCGCCCAGGTGTGTAATCACTGCGCGGGCGAATGTGAGAGTAGGGGAGATATGGACTGCGCCAATGCGTGCCGCAACTGCGCCTGGTCCTGCGAGCAGCTTGCAAAATTGGTGCCTTAACGATACAGATTAGAAGCGCATATGAGTGCGTACGCACCTCTAATATACCTCGTCCGCGATCAATCCCTGGCGGAATGCGAAAATCGCCGCCTGGGTGCGATCACGAATACCCAGTTTCTGAAAGATAATCGACAGGTAATTTTTTACCGTTTTCTCAGAATAGATCAGCTGCTCCGCAATCTCCCTGTTGCTCATGCCGGTGGCGACATAGCGGATAATTTCAATTTCTTTCTCTGTGAGGGCATGAATAGACGGCCCGTTCGACGCCAGGTCCGACAAACGCCGGTATTCGCTGACAAGCGTGCCCGTCAGTTCGGGCTCGATGAGCATACCGCCGTTGTGCACGGCGCGAATGGCTTGCGCAAGCTCGTGTGACGAGGCGCTTTTGAGCAGATAGCCCCTGGCCCCATTGCGCATGGCCTGTAAGACGTGCTGCTGCTGGCGATACATCGTGAGTATGATCACAGCGATTGAGGGGAATTCCTGGGTGATCTGGCGTGTGATTGCAATACCATCTACCACAGGCATACTGATATCCATTAACACTACGTCTGGACCTAGTTGGCGTACTTGTTGCAGCGCTTCGAGGCCATTCACGGCTTCGGCCACCACGCGCATATCTTCCTCTAAAGCAAGTAGTTGGCATAAACCTTCACGCATCAATGCATGGTCATCGACCAGCAAAATGCTAATCACCGCTGTTTCCGTGCCTGCTTTGCCTGCCTGTATCCCTTTTTTTTCTGATTCAACGGTCTCCATTTTCGCAGAGGTCGGCGTCTCAGTCTTGAGAACTGATGATTCGGGATTAACTGTATCGACGACAACAACTGCGCGTTGTATTTCACCTGTTTGCTTGTATTGCATACATGGCTCCTTCTCATGTGCGCAGCGTTTGCGCTGGCTGGAAAATCATGAACGGTTGTGGTTTAATGAAAGAGATTCTACGGTTATTATAAGCAACCAGGCGATATTCAGCATCACTCACCTGGGGGATTTCGTGTGTTGTGCGTTAATATTATTGGATGTGCTCTGCGTTAATAGTAGTAGAGCATTGTAACGGGCTATGTAGAAGTGGGAGGTGACGAAAAGAAAGGAAAAGATACCTACATATGAAAACTACGACAGACGAGTCGCAACTCCTATCAGATGTGTATGCTGAGGCGCACGAGCGTTTCAGCCTGCTCAACGATCTCGCTCATGGCTGGGAGCATGTCCAGCGCGTTTACCGGCTCGCTCTGCATATTGCACAGCAAGAAGGCGCGGATCGCTTCATCGTTGGCGTAGCCGCCCTGCTCCATGATCTGGGTCGCCTTACGCACGACGAAACCCGGCATCACGCGGATCTTTCAGTGATCCACGCCAGAGAATTACTGACCAGGCACCAGGTTCCCCCAGATAAGCAAGAAGCTATCTTGCACGCTATTGACGCGCATAGTTTTAGCAAAGGCCTGCAGCCTCGTACCCTGGAGGCGCGGATCGTGCGTGACGCCGACCGGCTCGATAGCCTGGGCGCAATCGGCGTCCTGCGCTGGGCTATCACCGGAACCCAACGGGGCACACGCGAAACTCGCTCCTACCACCCGGACGATCCCTTTGCTGAATGGCATCCCCTGGATGACCGCCGTTATATGCTCGATCACTTTTACTCCAAGTTGCTTAAACTCTCCGATACAATGTCAACGCAGACAGGGCGCAAGCTGGCCGAACGCCGCACGCGCTTTATGCGTACCTACCTGGATGAGTTCAGGGACGAACTGTCAATGTAGCCTCCAGCGTTTCAAGAAAAAGCGGACATGGTCAAAGCCAGCACAGCAGTGTATACTCGTTTGCCGGTGACGGCGTTGTTTTCCCCGTCACATCGTTTGATGGTCGGATTTCTTGCTGCCCCCGCGCCTCCGCTGATGCAGGTGTACTGAGGGCGGGCGATGGTTTTGGCCGCGGTTGCGCTACGTCATTCAGCCATGCATTGTCCTCCGCAGCTTCTAAGGGTACTAACGCTTCCATTTGATAGCCAGGTTCTGCCTGTCTCCCAGCAGAATTTTCATTCTTCCACCGATGTGAGGAGCTATCCTGTTCTCTTCGCGGTACAAGCGGAGGCATGCTATACCAACGATTGGCGCGCATCGCCAGGCGCATACCGCTGCGGGAGCGCAGCATGCTCTCAGAGAACACCCAGGATGATGGCATATCGCCAGGTTGTTTAAGCAACATAAGCTTCACTTCCCCATGGATTAGGAATGATCAAGAACTCCTACTGTGCTGATTCCAGTATAGCTGGTGGAGAATAGAGGTTCGTGAATTTAAACTATTGTATTTACCAGCCGCATTCGCTATACTAACAATAACTTATCCGGCTGAAAGCAACAGGAGCATATCGGTGAGCATACATAATCATTGCTGGTGTATCATAGCTAAGAACCAGCAGGCAAACCAACTCTATTGGAGGTTTGGTTTGCTTCGCATGCCTTTCAGCATCTAAAAAAAGCAGACGCTAAAGTCGCCAGACCTCTTGAAGGTCTGGCGACTTTTTTTTGTGCGTCATAATCCGCTCTCACTTACTTAAAGGAGGAACACATGGATATCGGTCTCTTTTTACGTAGTCTGTTGATAGGTCTTTCGATTGCCGCCACCGTTGGCCCTATGTGCATATTATGTATACAACGAACATTGTCTAAAGGATACCTCTACGGCCTGGTATCGGGCCTGGGCATCGCGACGGCTGATGCCGCTTATGGTACTATCGCCGGATTTGGCCTGACGATTATCAGCGCATTTCTCGTCAGTCAACAAGCATGGATACGCCTGGTGGGCGGCCTTTTTCTTGTCTATCTGGGCGTCAAAACAGTGTTGACCCTGCCCGCAGAACGGGCAGCCGCGACGAAAGCCAGAGCAAACAACTTCCTGGGCGCATACACATCCACGTTTCTGCTCACCCT
>WNGK01005817.1_pt1 | contig 15629 bp, 13 predicted proteins | sample 5400601 | NCBI WGS metagenome assembly WNGK01 (sample SAMN13153376, study PRJNA577476) | soil metagenome | isolation source: 60 cm soil or saprolite under Garry oak tree replicate 1 | place: USA:California | collected 2016-06-15
GCAGTCGTACGCGAGAAGAAGGAGTATTTCGGCCTGTTCAGGGATTCGCCGGACACGATACTGTACAGGTCGGTGCGGGTGCTGGAGTTGTTCGTGAGTCTGCTCAGGAGACTGAGAACCATCGCGGATGAGCATGCCGGTGACTTCCGGTCCGAGGGATTCACGCGGTTCTTCGCGATGCTGTCGAGGGAACTCGGCGATGAATATTTCAGCGAGGTCGAGGGTCATCTGAGGGAACTCAAGTTCCGGCGGGGGGTCCTGATCAGTGCCGGGGTCGGCAAGGGAAGCAAGGGCATTGACTATGTGCTCCGGAGACTCCGGGAGCAAAGCTGGATCGAGCGAATCTCGCCGGGGAACCGCGCCGGTTACAGTTTCCAGATTCCCGACCGTGACGATAACGGCTTCCGGGCCCTATCCGACCTGCGGGCCAGGGGAATCAACCTCGTCGCGAACGCGCTCGCTCAGTCTACCGACCATATCCTCAGCTTCTTCGGCATGCTCCGGTCCGAGCTGGCTTTCTACGTGGGCTGCCTGAACGTGCACGGCCTGCTCGCGACCATATCCTCAGCTTCTTCGGCATGCTCCGGTCCGAGCTGGCTTTCTACGTGGGCTGCCTGAACGTGCACGGCCTGCTCGCAGGCAAGAGTGAGCCAACCTGTTTCCCGGTCCCCCTCGCCGGAGGCGAGCCTGCCCTGACGGCCCGCGGGCTCTATGATGCCTGCCTCACGCTGCACGTCAGCGCGAGGGTCGTGGGCAACGACGTGAACGCGGACGGCAAGTCGCTGGTGATGATCACCGGCGCCAACCAGGGCGGCAAGTCCACATTCCTGCGGAGCGTGGGCTTGGCGCAGCTGATGATGCAATGCGGCATGTTCGTCCCGGCCCAGTCGTTCCAGGCAGATGTGTGCAACGGCATTTTCACGCACTACAAGCGCGAGGAAGACGCCTCCATGGAGAGTGGCAAGCTGGACGAGGAACTCAGCAGATAACCCCGGGCTGCATCCTGCTGTGCAACGAGTCGTTCGCTTCGACCAACGAGAGGGAAGGCTCGCAGATCGCCCGGCAGATCGTCCGGGCGCTGCTGGCACGCGGCATCAAGGTGCTCTTCGTCACTCATCTGTTCGACCTGGCGCAGCGCTTCCACATCGAGGGAATGGAGACCGCGCTGTTCCTCCGCGCCGAGCGGCAGGCTGACGGGCGGCGAACGTTCCGGATAGCCGAGGGGGAGCCGCTGCCGACCAGTTATGGGGAAGACGTGTACCGGCGCATATTCGGCGCCGATCTCGACAGCGCGCCGGCCCGCTGAGCTTGGGATGGCCGGCCACCCGCAGGTGCGGGCGAGTTCCGTCGCCTGCCTGCATTGTCTACTGCGCCGCATGGTCGGTCGCGCCCGGTCCGATGAGATAGCGTGGGGGACACGGCGGAGGGGCTCGCCGCAATCGCGCCAAGGCCAACGGTCCCTGCACGGCAGCAGGATGCGCCCAGCATGAAGCAGATTCTCGCCCTTAGTCACGCCCGGAAGTCCTACGACGGCAAGGTCGTCCTCGACGACGTCACGCTGGCGTTCCTGCCCGGCGCGAAGATCGGCGTCGTCGGCCCGAACGGCATGGGCAAGTCGACGCTGCTGCGGATTATGGCCGGACTGGAGCAGCCCTCCAACGGCGAGGCCCGGCTGATGCCCGGCTATACCGCCGGGATCCTGCTGCAGGAACCCACGCTAAACGAGGACAAGACCGTGCTCGGCAACGTCGAGGAAGGCGTCGCGGAGACCAAGGCCCTCATCGGGCGGTACCACGAGATCGCCGAGAAGATGGCGACGGATTACTCCGATGAGCTGCTGGCGGAGATGGGCAAGCTGCAGGAGCAGCTCGACCACCGCGGCGCCTGGGACCTGGAGAGCCAGCTTGAGCAGGCGATGGACGCGCTGCGCTGCCCGCCACCCGATGCGGACGTGAGCGTGCTCTCCGGTGGCGAGCGCCGCCGGGTCGCCCTCTGCAAGCTGTTGCTGTCCCAGCCGGACCCGCCCTCTGCAAGCTGTTGCTGTCCCAGCCGGACCTGCTGCTGCTTGACGAGCCGACGAACCACCTGGACGCCGAGAGCGTGCTCTGGCTTGAGCAGCACCTGGAGAAGTACCCGGGCACGGTGGTCGCGGTCACGCACGACCGGTACTTCCTCGACAACGTGGCCGGCTGGATCCTGGAACTGGACCGCGGCCGCGCGTACCCGTATGAGGGCAACTATTCGACGTACCTGGAGACCAAGGCTTCGCGGCTCAAAGTGGAGGGGCAGAAGGACGTCAAGCGCCGCAAGCGGCTGGAGGACGAGCTCGAATGGGTGCGATCGAGCCCGCGGGCGCGGCAGGCCAAGAGCCGCGCCCGGCTGCAGCGGTATGAGGAGATGGCAGCCGAGGCCGACCAGAACAGGAAGCTGGACTTCGAGGAGATCCAGATCCCGCCCGGCCCTCGGCTGGGCAGCCTGGTCGTCGAGGCCGCCGGCCTGGCCAAGGGCTTCGGCGACCGGATGCTGATCGAGAACCTGAGCTTCAGGCTGCCGCCGAACGGAATCGTCGGCGTAATCGGGCCGAACGGGGTTGGCAAGACCACCCTGTTCAAGATGATCATCGGAGAGGAGCAGCCTGACGCTGGCTCGATCAGGATCGGCGAGACGGTTCAGATCGCCTACGTTGACCAGTCACGGGGCCGGATCGACCCGGACAAGAACGTCTGGCAGGTCATCTCCGACGGGGAGGCCTATATCAGCGCAGGCCGCAGCGAGATCCCCAGCCGCGCCTACGTCGCCGCGTTCGGCTTCAAGGGCCCTGACCAGCAGAAGCCCGCCGGAATCCTGTCCGGCGGCGAGCGCCTGCTCGACTTCCCTGGCTGTGCCGTGATCACCAGCCACGACCGCTGGTTCCTTGACCGGATCGCGACGCACATCCTGGCCTGGGAAGGCGGCGCCAGCTGGTTCTGGTTCGAGGGAAACTTCGAGTCTTACGAGAAGAACAAGATCGACCGGCTGGGAGCAGAGGCGGCCAGGCCGCACCGCGTCACCTACCGGAAGCTAACCAGGGGCTGATCCGCCGGGAGATGATCACCAGGGCGAATCCCCGATCAGGTCGGGGTAAGCCCGAGGTCCGGCCCTCGGCCTGCCTCCGACGGCTGATTGACCAGGCTGTGCGCGGCCATCACCAGGTAGTCCCAGAGCTGCCGGTCGCGGTCCGCGTCCAGGGCTAGCTCGTCCATGGCAGCGCGCATATGCCGCAGCCAGGCGTCGCGTTCCGCCTCGCCGATGGCGAAGCGCGCATGGCGCATCCGCAGCCTTGGATGGCCGCGCCGCTCGCTGTAGGTTCCCGGGCCGCCCCAGTACTGGATCAGGAAAAGCCGCAGATGCTCTTCGGCCGGGCCCAGGTCCCGGCTCGGATACACCGCGCGGAGTTCCGGATCCCCGGCGACTCGCCGGTAGAACTTGCTCACCAGGCGGCGGAACGTCTCTTCGCCGCCGACTGCCTCATAGAGGCTCAGCTCCATAGATTCATTCATGGCTGCGCACCAGGGTATTACCTGGCCCCGGCAGCGACGGCAGCCACCGCAGCGACCGCAGCGGTGGCAGCGACCGCAGCGGCAGCAGCGGCGGCGGCGGTCAAGGTCCGGCCAGGGCGCCGCCCGTGCCGCCGCCAGCTGGGCCACCCCTGGCCGGGTCGCCGCCAGCCTGGCTGCCGCTGGCCGTGCCGCCGCTGCCCATGCCCTCACTGCCCGTGCGCCCGCCGGGCGGGCGGCTCCGGTCGGGGTCATCGTCACCCGGCCCGAGCTGATGGCCGCTCTCACCTGGCTCATCCAGGGCAATCTTCAGCCGTTCCCTGAGTTCCCTGGCCACCTCCCATTGCCGTAGCGGTGCCGTTCTGGCCACCAGCCGGACGACGATCTCGTCGGTGGAAAGCTCCTGCACGCCCCAGACCTCTGGCTCCTCCAGAATGACCCCGTGCCAGTCCGGCTCCTGCCACATCTGTGCCGCTGTCCGCGTCATGAGCAGGCGCACGCGCGGGATATCACGGTCGTAGGCAACCGGAAAGTCGACAATGGCGCGGGCCCAGCCCTGGGACTCGTTGCCCGTCTGGTTGATGATGCCGTTCCGGATATGCCACACGACGCCGCTCACGTCCCGCAGCCGGGTGATCCGCAGGCTGACCGCCTCCACCGTCCCGGTGACATCCCCGACAACGATGACGTCACCGACGCCGTACTGGTCCTCGAGCAGCATGAAGATGCCGGCCAGGAAATCCTGCACCAGGTTCTGCGCGCCAAAGCCGATGGCGACGCCGAGTACTCCGGCGCTGGCCAGGACCGGCGCCAGGTTCACGCCCATGTCGCCGAGGATGATCGCGGTGGCGATGCCGAAGATGGTGACCGACGCGGCGTTGCTCAGGACCGAGCCGAGGGCACTGGCACGGGGATTCCGCCGCTCGTGGAAAACCGAGCCATTCCGGTCGGACCGGCTAGCCGCGTTCTCGCTCGCTCGCTTCGTGATCCTGCCGATGACCCGGTGCGCCGCGATCCTGAGGAATACCGCTACCAGCAGGACGAAGCCGATCCGCCCCGCCACGTGGGCGGGTCCGGCGAAGTAGACCCTGGTCAGCTCTGCTGCCCTCGTGCTGTGCGAGACGTCCCAGACGAACCGGCATGCGATGCCAGGATTTGCCTTGCAGGCACGGGCGAGCGTGTCCGCAGGCGGCCCGGTGGCGAGGCTGCCGCCGGCGGCGAGGCCGCCACCGGCGGCGGTGAGAACGGCAGGGAGCACGGCGGGGTGCACAACGGGATCCTTTCGGCGGCCGGATTCCCATGGTCGCCGGCGACGAGGCTGGCCGGCGCCCGATCCCGTGCTCGCATCACCCGGCCGAGGCCGGAAGCGAATCCCAAAATGGCGTTATCGGTCGAAGGCAGCCCAATTTGATTAGCAAACTGCGACCGATAGATTACGATGAGTTAGCAGTGTGATCGGACCGGGGGATGTGCGGTTTCCTGAACGGGGAGGGCCAGATGCCTGGTGCAGGCAGTCAGGCAGCGGCCAGTATGCCGGCCAGCCACGGAGCACGGCTCGCGGGCCCAGGAAGCGCGGGCCCAGGAAGCGCGGGCCCGGGAAGCGCGGGCCCGGGAAGCGCGGGCCCGGGAAGCGCGGGCCCGGGAAGCGCGGGCCCGGGAAGCGCGGGCCCAGGAAGCGCGGGCCCAGGAAGCGCGGGCCTTGTCGCGGGGGCGCAGGAACCCGGCGATGTCCGCAACGAGCTCGCCCTGGCTCGCGAGACGAGGGCACGCGAGATCGTCGCCGGGGAGAACCCGGCCACGATCGCGGCCATCATCCGCCGTCAATGCGAGCCGGCCTATGGCACGACCTGGATCCGTGCCTACCGGCTGGCGCTCGGGATCGCCCTGGCCGATGTGGTCGCCCAGGTCAGGGCCTGGTACAAGGCCGAAGGACGGCAGCCACCGCGGTTCAGCGAGACGCTGCTTTCCGCCTACGAGAGCGGGCAGAAGCGGCCGGGGCCTGAGTACCTGCACTACCTGTGCGCCGTCTATCGCGCGGATCCGCAGGACCTGGGCTATCAGGACAGGTGCTTCTGCGGCCGGGCGCACAGCGCGGAAGCGCGCGACGCCGCCGCGCCACGGACGCCCGTGATCGCGGTGGCCGCCGGTTCGGCCTCATCACCGACGGAGCGGGCTGACTCGCGTGCCCGCAGGATCGCGGCAGGAAAGCGGGGGCCTGCGGACAAGCGGATGCGTACGGACAAGGGGCTGCCCAGGGCCATGCCACTCGCCGTGGTCCCGGAGGTAGCTGCCGGGCAGGGTTCGCCGGCAGTGGTGCTGGCAGAGCCTGTGCGCGCCAGGAGGGCGGACAGCCGGGATGCAGGCAGCCGGGATGCAGGCAGCCGGGATGCAGGCAGCCGGGATGCGGACCGCGGGGATGCGGACCGCGGGGATGCGGACCGTGGGGATGCTGGCGGCCGCGGGGAGGCTGGCCGCGGGGAGGCTGGCCGCGGGGAGGCTGGCGGCCGCGGGGACGCCGATCGCGGGGAGGCTGGCGGCCGCGGGGAGGCCGATCGCGGGGAGGCTGGCGGCCGCGGGGACGCCGATCGCGGGGAGGCTGGCGACCGCACGGCCGCGGCCAGCCGGGCCAGCGGCGACGTGCTCCGCGGCATGCTGCTCACCCTGATGGCTGATGCCGCTGCACCGCCGGACAGCCGTTTCTTCGGAGCAGCTGACCACCTCCGGCGTCGGCTGGACGACGCGCTGCTCGGCCGGACGGTCTCGGTGACGATGCTCGACCAATGGGAAGAGACCACGGCCGGATACGGGATCCGGTACATGAGCGTGCCGCCGCTGCGACTGCTCTGCGACGTTCTGCTGGATCTCGGCGACATCCGCCGCATGTGCGCGGAGCGCCAGCCGCTTGAAAGCGCGGAACGGCTCTGCCGGCTGGCCGGGCAGCTCGCCTGCCTGACCGGCATGGCCATGATCAACCTAGGCGACCAGCGGCTTGCCCGTTCGTTCTTCCGTACTGCGCGGACAGCCGCGGACGAGACCGGCGACCGGCGGCTCCGTGCCTGGGTTGCCGCCCGTGAGGCGCTGGTGCCGCTCTACTACGGCGATCCGCGGGAAGCTGCAGCGCTTGCCAGGGCCGGCACTGACCTGGCGGGCCGCAAGCCGTGCGTGGCCGGGGTCATGGCGCCGGTCATCGAGGCACGGGCGCTGGCCCGGCTCGCCGGACGCGGCCGCCGGGAGGCACTGGACCGGGTCAGGGGGGCGCTGGACCGGGCGCACGACGCGCTGGGCGAACTCACCGCGGCGGACAGCGCCAGCACAGCGTTCGGGTACACCGAGCGCCAGCTGTTCTTCCATGAAGGGGATGCCCTGGTGACCCTGGGCGACTACCAGGGCGCGACCCGGGCGTTCGCACATGCGCTGCGGCTGTACTCGCCGACTGAGTTCCTCGACCGCGCGCTTGTCATGTTCGGCGAGGCGCGCTGCCTGGCCGAGGCCGACGAGCCGGAGCAGGCGCTCCGGCTCGGCCGGGATACCCTCGTCAGCCTGCCCAGCCAGCACCGTACCGAGATCGTGGCGCACGCGGCGCGCGGGCTGGGGGAGTCGGTCGCCGTACGGCACGCGGGACTCCCGGCGCTTGGGGACTACCGGGAGGCACTCCGCGCGGTTCGCACGGCGTGCGCTGAGCGGCCGGGCTAAGCTGCCCGCCCATGATCACGGAAGATCCGGGCGCCAGAACCCCTCGCATCATCCGTGATCATGAAACCTCCTGGCTGGATGGCTGGCTGGCGGACTGGGGGACTGGCGGGCTGGGCGGGCTGGGCGGCAGGCCAGCGCCGGGGGACCTACGCTGGCTCAGCCGCCCGTTCTGCTCCGCACAAGACGAGCCCGGTGTGGAAGGCAGCGAACGCGAGCGTCTCCGATCCCAGTGCGACTGACCGGCTCACCGCCCGCGCGCCATGCCCCACATCTGATTCCCGCCGGAGCAGGACAGGGCGGCCTGCCAGCGAGCCCGGGTCGGCATGCTGCAGCGCGGCGCACATCTTGCGGGCATGCAGCGGATCCACCCGGGTATCGCTATCGAAGACGGTGAAAAGCACTGCCGGGTAATGCGTCCCCTCGCGCACGTGGTGATAGGGAGAGTAGGACAGCAGCCAGCCGAGTTCCACCGGATCGGCGGCGGTCCCGTACTCGTCGTTCCAGGTCTCGCCGAGCCCGAACCGCTCGTACCGCACCATGTCGAGTAGCGGCGCTGAGCACACCACCGCGGCGAAGAGTTCCGGCCGCTGGGTTAGCGCCGCGCCGACCAGCAGCCCGCCGTTCGAGCCGCCGGAGATGGCAAGCTGCGCTGGCGTGGTCCAGCCGTCGGCGATCAGTTTCTCGGCGGCGGCATGGAAATCGTCGAAGACGCATCGCTTGCGGTCGCGCATCCCGGCCCGATGCCAGTCCTCGCCCTCTTCGCTGCCGCCGCGCAGCCCGGCGATGGCGTACACGCCGCCGGCTTCCGCCCAGGCCAGCACGGTCGCCGCGTAGCCGGGCGTCATGCTGATCCCGAACCCGCCGTAGCCGGTCAGGATGGCGGGCCTCGGCTCGCGACCCTGCTGGCGCCCGGCGATGACCAGCATCCGCACCGTCGTGCCGTCCGCGGACTGGTAGGCCACCTGCTGTGTGTCGACATCGGGGATGTCGACGGACCCCGGCGCCCGCTCCCACAGCCCGACCTCTCCGGTGCGGGCGTCGTACCGGTAGATCGCCGCCGGCGTGGTGTTGTCGGTGTAGGCAAACCACGCCTCGTGTCCGCCCTCCGGCCGCTCGCTCAGCCCGCCGACGGTGCCAAGTCCCGGCAGCGAGAGGCTGCCCAGCGGCGCGCCAGTGGCCAGGTCGTGCACGCTGATCTCGCTGATCGCGTGCCGCGTCCAGGACGCCAGCAGCACCGGCCGGTCGAGCTCGGCACCGTCCAGGATCGCGTAGCCGGTCAGCACGGCCTCGCTGTCCTGCGGGATCTTCTCGCGCCAGCTGGCGAAACCCGGCTCGGCTGGATCCGCGATCAGCAGCCGGCCGCGCGGTGCGTCCCGGTCGCTGAAGATGTACAGCACGCCGTCCCGGCCGACCCTCGCCATCGTCTGGGCATCCACGTCCTGCTGCATATCGCGCAGGTCGGGCGAGGCTTCCCCGGATGCCGTCAGGTCGGCGAGCCACAGGTCGTTGCGCGGCGCGGTGCCTGCAGACGCGCCGATGACCAGCCAGCGGCCGTCCATGCTCACCGAGGCCAGGTAGTAGCTGGTCTTCTCCCGGCCGTCGCCGAAGATCATTGTGTCGTCATCGGCGGGCGTGCCGACCCGGTGCAAGTAGACCCGCCGGTGGTATTGCTCCTCCCCGTCGGGCACGGCGCCGGCGGGCAGCCTGCGCGTGTAGTAGAAGGCCTTGCCGCCCGGCAGCCAGGCCACGCCGCTGTACCGGCAGCGGTCGATCGGGCCGTCCACGTCCTGGCCGGTCTCGACATCCATGACGCGCAGCGCCGACTCTTCCGCGCCGCCCTCGGACAGCTGGTACGCGAGCAGCCTGCCCTCCTTGTCGGGCTGCCAGGCGTCCAGCGTCGTGCTGCCGGACGGATCGATCCGCATCGGGTCGATCAGCGCACGCTCGCCGCCTGATGCCGCTGCCGTGTACAGCACGGCGTGCTCCTGGCCAGGCGTCCGGCGCATGAAGAACCGCCGCGTGCCGCGCCAGGCCGGAGTGCTGACGGTTCCCGCGTCAAGCAGTTCGGTGAGCCTGGCGGCCAGCGGCTCCCGCCCGGGTAGCGCCGCCATGTGCTCGGCATAGAGCGCATCTTGCCCGGTCAGCCAGTCGAGGGTCTGCTCACTGGCGGGATCTTCCAGCCAGCGGTAGGGATCGGCTACGAGATATCCGTTAATAATCTCCTTAAGATCAGCTCGAAATGCAGGGGGGTACGCAGTCGTCATGGCCTGACTCTAGGGCTACCGGCATCAGCGCCCCGGCGGCTGCCCGGTACGTGCCTCCGGCGGCCCGCGCCGTTACGCTATTGGAGTTGTCGGACGAGCCGTCAGGCAATCACACTGGTCACGGGTGCTCAGGCTCCGCGAGCGGCGCACCCGGCGGGAGGTGCGCGTGCGTCGGGTATTGCTGCTCAACATCACGTATGAGCCGCTGACCACGGTCTGCCTGCCCCGCGCCGTGTGCCTGGTGCTCGGTGAAAAGGCCGAGGTCGTGCACGAGGACGCCGATGGCCGGGTGCTGCACTCGGCATCGATCAAGCTGGCGGCCCCGTCGGTGATCAAGCTGCGCCGGTACGTGCGGGTGCCATACCGGAGCCGCGTCCCGCTGACCCGTGCCGCGCTGATGCGCAGGGACAACTACCTCTGCGCGTACTGCGGCACGAAGGCGGAAACGATCGATCACGTGGTGCCCCGCAGCCGTGGCGGGATGCATGCCTGGGAGAACTGCGTCGCGTCCTGCACCAGGTGCAACCACGGCAAGGCCGACCGGCTGATCGAGGAACTTGGCTGGAGCCTGCGCTGCGTACCCGCCGTGCCACGCGGCGCGCACTGGCGGCTGATCGGCGCCGCGCACGACGGTGACCCGCAGTGGGCCGCCTACCTGGCCAAGACAACCGCCGCCTGACGGACCCCGCACCGGAGTCGTCCTCCTCCGGTACCAGCGCCCTGACGCACAGGGTAGGGAGACCAGGGATGCCCGGGCCCTCTGATCACCACGAGTCACGGTTTCACGATCTTTGAGTCAGAGCCATATCTTTTTGCCGTGCCAGAACATGCGGCCCGTTTTGTCAGAGGCGGGCGCTTTCCTTCAAATACAAGTTCTAAATAGATCGCCTGCAGTGCGCGGTCCGCTGGTGGCGGGCCGGGCTCTCGAGCTGGGAGGAGGTGTCGGCATGTGCGGTCCACTCCAGCCGCCCGCGGGCGCCGCGCGCCCCACTTCGGCGGCTGGTTCCTCGGCCGTTCCTGGCTCGGCTGTTCCTGGTTCTGCGGCTCCTGCGTCAACCGCAGATGCGGTGGCGATGGCCCAGGCAGGGCTCGGGTTCCTGGCCTCTGCTGGTGCGAGCTCGATGTCGGCGGGCGCCCAGGCGGATTGCCTGCGGGCACTGGAGTGCGCCGGGTCGATGTACATAGCCGCGCGTGCCCGGGTGCTGTCGGCCTTCGCCGGCCAGCGCGGGTTCGAGGATGACGGGCAGGGGTCGGCGGGGACGTGGCTGCGGTGGCAGGCGCGGATCACCCGCGGCGCGGCGGCCGGTGCGGTGGGCTGGGCTCGGCGGCTGGCCGCTCATCCCGCGGTGGGTGATGCCCTTGCCACCGGGGACCTTTCCGCCTCGTGGGCGCGGGAGATCTGCAGCTGGAGCGACCGACTGCCCGCGGACAAGCGCGCTGACGCTGATGAGGTCCTGCTCGGTGCAGCGGCAGGCGGCGCGGACCTGGCGGACCTGGCCGGGCTGGCCGAGGAGATGTACCGCCGCTGCGCGCCGCCCGACTCCGACCGTGGTGATGACGGGTTCGCCGACCGGTGGCTGCGGCTGGACCTGACGTTCCGCAACTCCGGCCGGGTGGAGGGGGACCTGACGCCGCAGTGCACGGCCGCGCTGCAGGCCGTGCTGGAAGCACTGGGCAAGAAGGCCGGCCCGGAAGACGTCCGGACCAAGGGCCAGCGTGATCATGACGCGCTTGAGGAGGCGTGCCGGCGGCTGGTGGGTTCGGGGTGCCTGCCGGACCGGGCAGGCCAGCCCACGCAAATCCAGCTGCACATGACGCTCGATCAGCTGCGCGGCCTGCCCGGCGCCGCCGGCGCGGAAGCAGCCTGGGCCGCGCGCGGTCCCGCCGCCGCTCCGGGCAGCGACTGTGACGCCTCGATCATCCCGATCGTGTCCGGCCATGTCGACCCGGCCGTCCTGGACCGGCTCGCCACGGCCCTGCGCGGGGAGAGCGCCTCCCAGCCTGGGAGCTCATGGCGGTCTTCAGGCTCCGCAGCATCCCCCGATTCTCCCAGTTCCCTTCGGTTCCCGGCCGTCCCAGGGGCCATGGCGTTCGGGCGGCCCCAGCGGCCGCTAGGCCCACTGCGGCCGCTGGGCTCGCTGCAGGCGCCGGGCTCGCCCGGTGCCCCGTCGGCCACCGCCTCAGTCCGCGCCCTGGTGCTCCGGCATGCGGCGGACCTGCTGTCTGGCCCGGCGGGGCTGGCCGCGTTCCTGCGGACGGGGCTGCTGGACGGCGGGGCGGGCAGCATCAGCCTGCCGCTCGATGTGGGCCGGGCCAGCGAGCAGATCCCGGGTCATTTGCGGCGCGCGGTGATCGCGCGGGACCGGTGCTGTGCCTATCCGGGCTGCCGGCAGCCGCCGGCGGCGTGCCAGGTGCATCACATCCGGCCGCGCCGCAAGGGCGGCCGTACCAGGCTGATCAACCTGATCTTGCTGTGCGCGTTCCATCACCTGATCGCCGTGCACCGTTGGGGCTGGGAGATCACCTTGAACCCGGACGGCACCGTCACCGCGGCCAGTCCCGACCAGCAGCGGACCTTGCACAGTCACGGGCCCCCGGCCCGCGCCGCCTAGTCCTGCCCGGCGTGGTGCGAGGTGCGCCACGCTGGGTACGGTCGCGCTGGACAATGCCGCGCAAAGGCAGGGCAAGACCGGCCTGGGCAGGTCAGCCAGGGCAGGTCAGCCAGGCAAGGTCGGCCGGGACAAGACACGGGCGAGGTTGGCCGTGCCGCCGGAAGGCGGAGCGGCGGCTACTGTGCGGGCGTGCGCAGCGTTCTGGCGGCTCGGACCGTGGCGGCTGCCGTTACCGCGGTGACTGCCGTTAGCACGACCACGCCCCCGGCCCAGCTCGGCGGCATCGCCGTCGCCATGAGGCCATTGTCGCTGCGGAACAGCGCGCCATCGACTGCATGGAGGGCCAGGCCCCAGCTGATGTCGGCGCCGGTCACCACGGCCATGCACACGCTGAGCACCGCCGAAGTGAACTGGCCCGCGGTGAGCAGCCGGAAGTTCCGGTCTGCCAGCGGACCGTCCCGCCACGCTGCCCGGACCCGCTGCCCGGCCTTCACTGCATGCCGTCCGGATCGAACCAGGGCAGCAAGTCGATGACCGCGTGCACCCGCTGCGCGCCGGCTGGCCGGTCCGCCTGGTCCAGCCGCCGGTAGCGCGCAAGTGCAGCCTGCAGCTCGGCCCGGGCGGTGGCCAGCTCGTCGGTGGTGACGTGCAGGACATCCTGATAGATGCCAGCGGCGTCCCGCCATTCCGGTGCAAAGTCCCATTCCCGGTCGAGATACTGCGCACGGACTTCCTCGATCCTGGTTTGCAGGCTCTGCTCAAGCAGCCTGCCCGCTGCCCGGACGGCGTCGGGCTGCCCAGCGCCCGGGCCGACCGAGATAGCGACGACGCGGGCCCGCCACGGCCGGTGCCTGCCATCGGCGGCACTGGCCGGATCCTCGTCGACGAAGCCATGGCGCGCCAGCGACCGCAGGTGATAACTGCAGGCTGACGGGGATAGGCCGGCCACATCAGCGCACTCGGTGGCCGTCGCAGGCCCGTCGAGTACCAGGTGCTGCAGGATCACGCGGGTGTTACGTTCGCCTGCAGAGGCGACAATCAGGGGGCGGCGATGCGGCGCGAGATTTTCACCAGCGAGCACGACGCGTTCAGGGACATGGTCCGGTCCTTCATCGCCAGGGAAATCACGCCGTTCCACGACCAGTGGGAGCGCGACGGTGCCGTCTCGCGTGACGTCTGGCTTGCGGCAGGCCGGGCTGGCCTGCTCGGCATCGATATCGACGAGAAGTACGGCGGCGGCGGGAACCCGGACTACACCTACTACCTGATCTTCAACGAGGAGCTGGCCAGGGCCGGCGCGCACGGCCCGGGATTCTCCGTGCACAACGACATCAACGGCCAGTACCTGCTCCGGCTGGCCAGTCCCGGGCAGCGCGAACGCTGGCTGCCCGGGTACTGCTCCGGCGAGCTGATCACCGCGATCGCCATGAGCGAGCCCGGCGCCGGCAGCGACCTGCAGGGGATCCGGACGTCCGCGGTGCGGGACGGCGACCACTACGTGCTGAACGGCCAGAAGACCTTCATCTCCAACGGCCAGCTTGCCGACCTGGTGATCGTCGTCGCCCGCACCGATCCCGAGGCTGGCTACCAGGGCATCAGCCTGCTCATGGTGGAGCGCGGCATGGCGGGCTTCGAGCGCGGCCGCAACCTGGACAAGATCGGGATGCACGCGCAGGACACGTCGGAGCTGTTCTTCAGCGACGTCCGGGTGCCGGCCGCGAACCTGCTGGGGGAGGAGGGCGGCGGCTTCGTCGCCCTGATGCAGAACCTGCCGCGTGAGCGGGTCGCGATCGGCGCGACGGCGCTGGCCGCGGCGGAGCGCGTGTTCGAGCAGACGCTGGAGTACTGCAAGCAGCGCCAGGCCTTCGGGCGGCCGATCGGGCGCTTCCAGTACAACCGCTTCGTCCTCGCCGAGATGGCGACCGAACTCGCGGTGGCGCGGGCCTTCACTGACCGCGCGGTCGCCGAGCACGTGGCTGGCCGCCTGTCGAACGAGGACGCCTCGATGCTGAAATGGTGGGACACCGAACTCTGCAGCAAGATCGTCGACCGCTGCGTCCAGCTGCACGGCGGCTACGGCTACATGCGCGAGTACCCGGTCGCGCGGGCCTTCGCCGACGGCCGGGCGCAGACGATCTTCGGTGGCACCACCGAGATCATGAAGGAGATCATCGGCCGCGGTCTGGGTGTCTAGCCGGCCGGCCGGTTGCCAGCGAATTCGCGAGGTTCCGATGTGGCAGTGGCCGGTCGGCGGCCCGGCGTAAGCAGCAGAATCCTGCCGCGGCCTGACTAGGACGCGGCGGGCCGGTGACCGCGCGGTGAACTCGATGTAACGCCGATACGCAGTTCTGGCGGTATCGTGTCACACGGTGGTGCGGCGCCCCCTGCGCCGGGCATACACCGGATGCGGTGCATCGGCGCGCCGCAGTGCGGGAGGACGGAGCGGGACGTGGCGGAGTCCGAGAGCGCAGCGGGGCAGCATACGGCGGGACGGCAAACGGCGGGACGGCAAACGGCGGCGCGGCAAACGGCGGGGCAGCAAACGGCGGGGCGCGAAGCTGATCTGATCATCCCGGACGGCGGGTTCTGGCCCGCCCCGGCGATCCCGCAGCCGAACATCTACCCGATGGAGTGGCGGGTCGAGACCGAGAAGCTCGCCGCGATCTACCAGAAGTCCAAGCTGATGGCCTGGAACCCGGCGGACCTGCCGTGGGACGGCCTGCGTGCCGAAGATTTCACCGTCGAGCAGCGCCTCGGGATCATGTACTGGTTCTCGGTGCTCGCCAACTTCGACGCGTCCGGCCCCGCGGTGTTCGCCCGCGCCACGATCCACGCGTTCGAGCAGCACGAGGAGGATCCGGTCCGCAAGTGCTTCTTCTCGATCACCCGGGACGAGATGAACCACGAGGAGTGCTGCCAGCGCTCGATCGCCGCGCTCTGGCCGGGCGGCCCGCTGGACTGGACGCCGTCGACCGACCTGGAACGGGCCGCGCACAACAACATCGGGTGGCTGTACCACAACGGCGGCCGATACTGGAGCGGCTACAACAAGGCGGTCGGCAAGTACTCGCTGCCGGTGCTGTTCACCAGCTTCATGATGGGCGAGATGGCGGCGTCCACGCTGTTCCGCGGGATGGCATCCGGTACGACGCATCCGGTGTTCGCGGAAATGTTCAAGCGGATCGGCCGGGATGAGTCCAGGCACCTGCAGATCTGCATGACGATCCTGGAGAACGAGTGGCCCGGCCTGACCGATGACGTGCGGAGCACGATCACCCGGCAGCTCAGGGCCGGGTTCATCTTCCTGTCAATGATCCTGTGGGAGCCGCCGGACGGGTTCTGGGACCTCCCGCCGTACTTCCTGCCCAATCACCGGGTCCTGATGAGCCACGCCAGGGAGGCCGGGCTCGGCGTGCTGTCGTACGCGGACCAGGCTGAGAACTGGAAGACGGCGATAGCCAGGATCCGGGTGATCGTGCAGCGCTGGGGCATCGAGTTCCCCGCCATCCCGGAACTCGACATCG
>WNGK01004125.1_pt1 | contig 15628 bp, 10 predicted proteins | sample 5400601 | NCBI WGS metagenome assembly WNGK01 (sample SAMN13153376, study PRJNA577476) | soil metagenome | isolation source: 60 cm soil or saprolite under Garry oak tree replicate 1 | place: USA:California | collected 2016-06-15
TTTTGTTTTTGCCCCGGGCCCGGGCGCAGCGGTAGATCGAGCCAAAGTAGCCGCTGAATTGAATTGCGCTCCAGCTTGCTTCGATGAGCGCCCAGCGCAGCCATTTGTTGCACTGCCACAGCAAGCGGCCATTAAACACCCGTCCTCCGCTGGCGTGCGTAGTGGGCACCACTCCGGCATAGGCGGCCAGTTTTGGCTGGCGAGTTAAAACGCGCGATGCCATCGATCTCTGTGGCAATCACAATGCTAAAAAGCGGCCCAATCCCAGGGATGCTCTCCAAGAGTTTTTCCTCTTCGCGCTGACTTTGGCCAATCGTCCGATCGAGTTGTTTAATCTTTTGTTCGAGCAACTCTGCCACCTCCAGATTTTGCTTCAGTAACGGCTGGTCCTCTGCACAGGGTAAGCGCACTTCTTCGAGCCAAGTCTGTCCGCGCCGGCTAAAGAAGTTTTTCAGTTGCGGCCGCTGCAGCTCGTGCTGCCGATCCAACACGGCGTGAATGCGATTGCGCAACATCGTGCGCAGCCGCACCCAAAAGAGCCGCTGGCGCAGGAGGTGTTTACGCGCGCGGGTGGCAGCGCTGGGCGCGTGACTCTGCGCGATCAGATCGCCACGCAAAAGCTTAGCCAGCATCTGCGCGTCAATCCGGTCGGTCTTGATCTGGGCTTCGGCGATCAACCGGGTTTTGTACGGATGCGCCAGCACTACTTCCTCCACCTGTTCGATCTTGGCCACCAGATCGTAGAGCCAGCCCCAATTCCAGCAGGCTTCCATCGCCACTTTGCTCTCCTCGCCTAACTCGGAAAAAAATTGAGCGAAACCAGAAGCCGAGTTGCCGTTGATCCGGCGTCGCTTGAGCTCCTGGCCCCGCTCATCGGTCGCACAAAGCACACTGTAGCGCTTGTGATAATCTATGCCAACGTATTGCATCCGAAGGGTTCCTTTCTTGTTTGGGTTTAGTTTTGCACCCAAACTTCGCTCGGGATCCTTCCTCTATCATGTTACCTGAGCCACCGCTGGCGGGGGCGAGCGTGGTAAACATGGAAAACTGTTTCATAAAATTAAATGTGGCCTTCACAACGGCCAGCGGTTGGCTCCAGCGATTTGTTAGATGATAGACGTGACAACATCGAGGACGTTGGGCCAGAAGTTTTACTTTTTTGGCGACTGTACTTCCACGGGCAGCAGGGGCGGTTTCTTGCTGCGGCGGTTGACGATGAAAACGATGGGGAGTGCGATCAATGCCGGTATCCCGAATAGTACGCAGAGAATGATCGCGATAACGATGAAATCAGGGCCGACAAGATTAAAAAAGCTGGCAAGCTGCACAATCATCTAACGAGAATTAGACGAAAAAGCTTCGTCTAACTGGGAAATGGGACCATTTCGGCGGCTCGGCGGTTCCTCGTCCAGGGGGCTGCGGATGGCCAACCCCGGTTTGTTCAACACGTGAGTGTAAATCATCGTCGTAGAAACGTCCTTGTGCCCGAGGAGTTCCTGCACAGTACGGATGTCGTAGCCGTTTTCCAGCAAATGTGTGGCGAAGCTGTGCCGGAACGTGTGACAACTCGCCGCCTTTGCAACGCCGGCGCGCCGCATCGCCAGTTTCAAGGCGTTCTGAAGATTTTCTCGCCGATATGATGACGCCGGATCTCGTTTGAGCGAGGGTCGGTTGAAAGCTTCGCCGCTGGGAAGACATACTGCCATGCCCATGAACGCGCGGCGCTCGGATATTTGCTTCGCAAAGCAAAGGGAAGGTAAGCACGACCGCCGCCTTTCGCGACATCGCGGAGGTGAAGCTCTTTGACTCGTTCAAGATGTAGCTCAAGCGGACGGCGCAAGCGTTCGGGCAGAAGCGTGACGCGTTCACGCAGGCCTTTGCCGTCCCGAACGATGATGTGGCAGTATCCGAAATCAATATCCTTCACTCGCAGGCGGACGCATTCCATCAAGCGCAGGCCGCTTCCGTAAAGCAGCTCGCTCATCAATCGGTATTCGCCCGCGAGATGATCCAGAACGGCCCGGGCTTCCTCCCGCGTAAAAACGACAGGAACCTTGGCCGGACGTTTGACCCGCGCTACATCATCAATGAAATCGAGTCTTCGCTGTAATACTTGCTGATAGAGGAAAAGCAGTGCGCAGAACGCCTGGTTCTGCGTAGAAGCGGCGACATGTCGGTCTACTGCAAGATGCGTGAGAAAGGCGCTGATTTCCTGCTCACCCATTTCGTCGGGATGGCGTTTGCCATGAAAAAGAATGAAGCGCCGGATCCAGTCGATCTAAGCGTTTTCGGTGCGGATGCTGTAGCGCTTTACGCGCAGGTCGCTGCGTACTCGATCGAGTAGCTTGGGCTTCTTCTCGGAGACGACCGCAGCTTCCATCAGCGCCAATGATCTCAAATCACGCCGGCGATGACAAGCAGAGCGTTGGGTAATCTAGCGCAGGCGAAAACAACCGTCTCGCTCAGGCTGGGGCGCCACCGAGGGCGCCGGGAAGCGGCGGTGTGACGTCGGGCGCGGCTACGACTTGCTTGGGCGGTTTTTCCGCTGGCATTTTTTTCCCTGGCGGCGGCGCTACGCCTGGCGGCGGATTGATCAGACGGCCGTGCTCGACAATCTCTTTCAGTTGTGAGCCGTCGAGCGTTTCAAATTCCAGCAGTGCTTTTGCGATTGCCTCGAGCTTGTCGCGATGCGCAGTGAGCGTTGTCTTCGCCAGTTGATACGCGCCATCGAGTAGTTTTTTCACCTCCTGATCGATCTGCTCGGCAGTCGCTTCGCTGTAATCGCGTGCACGCGAGATGTCGCGACCAAGGAAAACGTAATCCTCATGTTCGCCATATTCGACCATGCCCATTTTCTCGCTCATGCCCCACTCGCAAACCATCCGCCGCGCAATTGCAGTAGCCATTTTGATGTCGCCGCGCGCGCCATTTGTGATGTCGCCAAAGATGATTTCCTCCGCAACGCGGCCGCCCATGCTAACGGCGAGACCAGCAAGCAATTCGTTTTTGCGATTGGTGTATTTGTCTTCCTCGGGCAACCACATGGTCGATCCAAGCGAGGGGCCACGCGGAATGATGGTAACTTTGTGCAGCGGTTCGGTGTGCGGAAGAAGTTCGAGCAGCAACGCGTGACCTGCTTCGTGGTAAGCGGTGTTCTGTTTTTCTTTTTCGCTGAGCGCAAGGCTTCGGCGCTCTTTGCCCCAGCGGACTTTGTCGCGCGCTTCTTCTAGTTCGGCTAGCGTGATTCCCTTTAATCCACGACGCGCCGCGAGCAACGCCGCCTCGTTGATCACATTGGCCAGTTCCGCGCCGGAATAACCGGGCGTGCCGCGCGCAACGACTGCGAGATCGACCCCTTCGGCGAGTTTCACTTTCTTGGAGTGAACGCGCAGAATCTCTTCGCGTCCTTTCACGTCAGGCAGATTAACCGTGATTTGGCGATCGAAACGCCCCGGTCGCAAGAGGGCAGGATCGAGAACATCGGGGCGGTTCGTGGCCGCGATGATGATTACGCCTTCCTGGGTATCAAACCCGTCCATTTCAACGAGCAATGCATTTAAGGTTTGCTCCCGCTCGTCGTGGCCGCCTCCGACGCCGTGGCCGCGGTGGCGCCCGACGGCATCAATCTCGTCGATAAATATGATGCAAGGCGCGGATTTCTTGCCCTGCTCGAACATGTCGCGGACACGGCTTGCGCCGACGCCGACAAACATCTCAACGAAATCCGAGCCGCTGATCGAAAAGAACGGGACATCTGCTTCGCCTGCGATGGCGCGCGCCAGCAGCGTCTTCCCCGTGCCCGGGGGACCAACCAGCAAAACACCTTTTGGAATGCGGCCGCCGAGCTTCTGAAATTTTTTCGGGTCGCGCAAAAACTCGACGAGCTCCTGCACCTCGTCTTTTGCTTCCTCGACGCCGGCGACATCGCGAAATGTGATCTTGTTCTTATCCCGGGCGAGCATGCGCGCTTTCGATTTGCCGAAATTAAGCGCGCCTTTTCCAGCCATGCGGATTTGCTGGCGAAACAGGAAATAAAGCACCAGCAGAAAAAGGGCGATCGGCAAAAAACCGACTACGGTTTGGGCAAGCATATTTGATTCCGTCTTGATGGCGGGTTGAATGCCGGCGGAGGCGAGCTTTTCCTGTAAATTATTTGTGAAACTCAAATAGACAGTGGTTCGAAACGGCACCTGCTGAGCGGGCGCTGAGCCTATTCCCTGGCGGATGTAGGCGCCACGCAGGGTTTGGGTCGGTCGGCCATCTTCTACCACCAGCTGCAGCGGATAGTTCTTGTCGACGGCGATCTGCTTGTTCTCGAGCAGTTCAAGAAAACGGTTATAAGGCACGTCTTCAACCGGCTGCATCCCTCCACGGTAAAAGAGCATGGCCATCGCAATAAGACTAAAAGCGATTACGATGAGGATGACGCCACGCCAATTAAAATTAGGTTCGCTCCCGCGAGGTCTATTCTCCCTTTGAGAGTTGCGATCGAATTGAGCCATAAGGATTGTTAACGACGTTAAAAATTAACATGAACGGACTGCCAATGCAAAAATGGCGCTCTCTGCCCTTCTCCCTTCCGGATCATATCCTGACTGACGTTTGCGAGTGGGAATTTGTCTGGAGAGACAGCCGCCCCTCATCTCTGTATCGTGGCTGCGCGTTGCGTCGCTCGCCGGTTTCAGGTAAAATTCGCGTCCTAGTATCAACATGACAGAGCTTGTCTCATCGGTGGCAGATAAAATCGATCGCGCTGTGCAGCGGGTAACCCCGCTTGCTTACAGGGTGCGACGGACTGGCCGCCGTTGGGTGCGCCGGGCGTTGCGCAAGCCTCGCAGTGTCTCGGAGGGGCCGAATCTGCTGCCGTTATTAATCCAAGTACTGGCAAGTTTCACCAAGGCGGACGGCGTTCTGCTCGAGGAAGAGATCGACTCAAGCCTCGGTTTTCTGCGGTACGATTATCCGGAGGCCGTTTACTCCGAACTGCGACAGTTGTTTCGGCAAGCGCTTTACGAGCAGCAGGACCTCGCCGCCATGGCGCAGAAACTCGGCGCGCAACTGAGCACCGAGCGCAAGATCATGCTCGGCGTTCAGCTCTACGACCTGATCTCGCAAGCTGGTTTGAAACAGGAACAGGTCGTTGCGTTCTATTCGTTCATGTCGCAGATGGGCATGGCAGCGCAGGCGATCGACATCGTCTACCAACTTAACGCGTCGGAGGATTCGGATCCGGCGATCTACCAGCACGGCGCGTCGCCGCTTGAATCGCTTTCCTTCGGAGCGAACGGCAAGGTGGACGTGGTGGTCAAGAATCTCGGCGAGACCGATCGCTTGATGGCCTTTCGTTATCACGAACTCATTTTGCTAAAAAATTATAGCGGACAGAACGTCTCGGTGCGCGGCAGACCATTAGTGCGTGGCGGATTCTGCCGAATTTATCCTGGCCAGCGCATCCTGGTAGGCGACCAGGTACTCAGCTACCAAGAGCTGGCGCAGTACTTCAACGCCAAGAAGAATGTTTCGCTTCCGCAAATTTTCATTCGCGTAAACAAGGACTCGGATGAAGTGGAACTGGAGCGCTCCCGAACGCGTGAAAGCTCGCTCCGGGTTACTTTTGGATTGAAGGTGCGCGTGAAAGCGCTGCGGGATGTAGATGCTGAGCTCAATGGGATGAAGCTAAAAGCCGGCGTGCAGGTCGAGGCGACCCTGGAAGACAAGATCCTTTTCCACAACGACAGCGAAATGGATTTGAGCGATCTGCGCCGACGGGCTCGCGCGCTGGGCGGCCGGTTCCAACTGAAGGCCTCCAAATCCGAATATTTAGTTTCGAACGACCCGAGCCGGCTGGAAGCTGACGATATTCTGCTCTCCCCGGGCACGAGTGGCGACGTGCTGCTGAAGATTTTCTGCGATTACGATCAGCGGGTGGGCGTCCTGGAGGTCATTGAAGCGGATCGCCCGATTATGGTAGGCGACACCCCAGTACGCACGAGCGCGCAACTCAAAGACGGTGACACCATTCGAATCGACATCGGGCAATTTCTGCGGTGCAACTTTTCAGAGCGAATCATCGAAGAAGAGCGCAATATCATTCGCACCCTGGAAGTAAACGAGATCAGCCACCGATTTGGCAAAGGTGAGGTTGGCTTGGAGGGAATTTCCTTTAGCATCACGCGTGGCGAGCTTGTTTGCGTGATGGGCGCGAGCGGCTCGGGTAAAAGCACGCTGCTGAGAGTGCTGGCTGGCCAGCTCCAGCCCACGAGCGGTGAAGTCATTCTTAACGGACAATCGCTCTACCAGAATCTCGAGGTCTTAAAGCACTACATCAGTTACATGCCCCAACAAGACGCGTTCGACGAGCATCTCACTATTGGCGAGAATCTGCTGTTTGCGGCGGCGATTCGCGCGCCGCACCTCTCACGGCGTGATCGCACACGGCGCCTCGACGCGAAGCTAGTCGAGCTGGGATTGGGCGAACGCCGGGACGCAGTTGTCGGCAGCCCGGAGAGCAAAACGCTGAGCGGTGGCGAACGGAAACGTCTCAACATCGGACTCGATATGATTGGGATGTCGGACGTTTATCTGTTTGATGAACCGACTTCCGGTCTTTCCTCAAAAGACTCCGAGCACGTCATGGAAATCATTAGGAGCATGGCGCACAACAAAATCGTTGTTGTCACGATTCACCAGCCAAGCTCGAAACTTTTCCAGATGTTTCACAAGGCGATCTTGCTCGACAAAGGTGGGCGCCTCGTGTTCTTCGGGACGCCCTCCGATATGTTGCGCTATTTTGCCGAAGCGGAACACCAACATCAGTTCGGGGCCGAATTGGGCGCATGTCCGGCGTGCGGAACAACGCGTCCAGAATTCATTTTTGACGTGCTGGAGACGCCACTGCGCGATTTTAGCGGCGACGTCATTTACGAAGAGAACAGCCGCGGCCAGCTCGTTGCGGCGCGTCGTTATTCGCCGGAGTTCTGGCGGGATAAATACGAGGCGTTCCGCCTGATCCAGGACGTTAAACAAGTTTCGTTGCGCAAAGAGCCGGTGGTTCCGTTGCCCGCCGCGCCGGTCCAGAAGAAGCGGCTCCCAATTCGCTGGCACGACGAATGGACGCAATTCCGCACGCTGCTGCGCCGTTCTTTCGTAAGCAAACTGCGCAACCGCGCCAACCTCGTCATCACGATCGGGGTTTCGCCTGTGCTGGCGCTGCTCATTGCGACCATTTTGCGCTATTCAGAAAGCGGGACATACGATTTCGCTTCCGCTTATCATATTCCGACATTTTTGTTCCTCGGGCTGATCGTCGCGATGTTTCTCGGCCTGACCAATAGCGCAGATGATATCATCCGGGATCGCCCCGTGCTGCAACGTGAGCGCAATGTCAATGTCCGCTTATCGTACTACATCATTTCGAAAATTCTCACGCTCGGGGTGTTTGCGCTCATTCAGTGTGTCCTTTTCGTCCTGATCGGCAATTACGTCCTGCAGATTCGGGGAATGTTTTGGATAGATCTCGGGATCATGTTCATGACAGCGATGGGCGGCCTCGCGCTCGGTCTGCTCATCTCGTCACTCGTGGCCGATCCCAAAACGGCGGCCAACATCGTCCCGCTCGTCTTAATTCCGCAGATCATCATGGGTGGCGCCCTCATCAAATACGAAGACATGAATCGGAACCTTGCTCTGGTTTATGCGCTCTCGCATTGGTTCTCCGAACATCCGAGCACAGATAAAAGCAAGAAGATGGAGAGCAAGCTGCAGGTGCCATTTGTCTGTCAATTCATCGCCATGCGCTGGTCTTATGAAGAGATGATTGTTGCCCAGGCGAAGCTGAATCCGTTGACACGCAGGCAAGACCGCGCCAACGACGAAATTCAAAAGCTCGCGCCCAAAGCGAACACGCCCGAGCAACGCAAGCGTCTTAATGATCTCAAGGATGTTTTGGCAATGCTCTCGGGTCTCGAAGGACGTTCCGGGAAAGAAATCGATCATTATTTGAAACTGATCGAACCGGTGCTCGCTGGGAAACAGGAGTTTGATCGCTCGCTTTTTAGAGATGCCAATGGCCCGGTTACCGCCGAACAACTCTACGTCAACCAGAAGGTGTCCGACCTGATCTCAAACGCCGAGATGGAACAAAGCGACTATCGTCGCGGCGACAGGCCGAACGTTTTCTTCGGCGCGCAAAAACGGTATTTCGGGATCAAATTTAGTGTGTTTGTCTTCAACACGATTGTTCTGATTGTATCCGCGCTTGGATTGCTTGCGCTGCTGCATTGGATTTTGCGAAGGGAACTCAGAGTGCGCAGAAGCTAGCGTTTCCAGGGGTCATCCTGAGCCCGCAGACGACGAAGGACCACACATTCGGTGATGCGTTACTCAAATTTTGCTTGTGTGAAGCGGGACCTCGAGGAACGTCCTCGCTTTGCGCGGGATGACAAGCGTGGCAATCGAGCGTAGAGAAGCGACCATCAAATGAGCAAAAGAAAACCAAAGACAGCGCGCTTGATAGTCGCCGCCAGCGACGCCGACCCCGACATGCTATATGCGACGAAGTTTTGGGCGCCGGATCCGTTCATTTTTCTGGAGCAAAATGGCAAACGCGCCCTTGTCCTAAGCGATCTGGAGATCGATCGCGGTCGCAAGCAAGCTGACGCGGATGAATTCGTCATGTTCAGTAAGCTGGAACGCGAAGCGCAGGGAAAATCCAGGAAGACGCCGCCGTACGAAAAGGTTCTTGTCCATTTCCTCAAGAAACGCGGCGTAAGATCGGCAATCGTCCCTGCAAATTTTCCTCTCCGTTACGCAGAAGAACTCGCCGCGAGCAAAATCCGTGTCCGCGCAACAGACGGATTTTTCTGGCCGGAACGCGAGGCGAAATCAGAAAAGGAAGTCGAAATGATGGGCCGCGCCTTGAGGATCACGGAAAGAGGACTTAAGCGCGCAATTGAAATCTTGAAAGCGTCGAAAGCAGGCGCTGGCAAACGATTGCGCTGGAACGGCAAAACGCTGACTTCCGAAATACTCCGGGCCGAAATCGATTCCACGATCCTGCGCGCAGGTGGCATTCCCGCCGGTACGATTGTCGCGGGTGGCGATCAGGCCTGCGATCCTCATGAGCGCGGCTTCGGGCCGCTATATGCGGACTCGCTGATTATTCTGGATGTTTTTCCGCGCGATGCGAAGACCGGATATTTTGGCGACATGACCCGTACGGTCTTGCGTGGCCACGCGAGCGAGGGACAGCGAAAGCTTTGGGAAACTGTGAAGGCTGGTCAGGCGCTTGCTTTGAAGAAAGTTAAGGCGGGAGTCGATGGGATGACGATTCACAAGTCAATTCAGGATTTTTTCGCCCAACGGGGCTTTCCGACCGAGGTGCGCGAAGGTCGGCGAGTCGGATTCTTTCACGGCACTGGACATGGTCTCGGGCTGGAGATTCATGAGCATCCGCGTTTGCAAAAAGTTGTTCTAAAAGATCGGCAAGTGCTGACGGTCGAGCCTGGTTTGTATTATCCGGGGCTGGGCGGCACGCGTTTGGAAGACGTGGTTCTGGTCACGAAAAGGGGCTGCAAAATTCTGTCGCGGTTTCCAAAGCAGTTGGAGATTTAACCAAGCATACGCCGTAGTCATCCTGAGTGATCCCACCTTCGAAATTTGGGACAGGTTCAGGAGGGAGCGTAATCCATCACCTGAGGAAGGTAGCGTTCGATGCTGCTTATAACATGGTCACGGCGCGGCCTCGGCCCGGCCAAAATTGCGGGCAAGGATACGATGCTGGAGTTTAAGTTCGAAGACAGCTTCATGAGCTCCGGCACTGGAACGATCGCTCACGGGGGCGAGAACATTATCGTGTCGATGAAGACGACGCGAGTCGCCGATCCACACTGCCTCGTTTTTACGGGCAGAATATGCGTCTCGGGCGAATCGGGAAGAAGGAGGAGGTTACGCTTCCAGCCTTGACTCTGCCGGCTAATCTCCTTCGCAGTTATACCATCGGGCGGAAACGGCCGACGACTTCCTGCAAACGGCCAGTGATTTGGCCTAACGAGCAGACTTCGACCGCGTCGAGCAACATTGGGAAACAGTTCTCACCGCGTTCGACAACATCGGCCAGCTTATCCAGCGCGCGTTTCGCTTTCTCCGCGTTTTTCTTTTTGAATTTCGCAAGCCGATCGACCTGGAGCTGCTGTTTCTTCCGAGGTGTGCGTACCAGTTTCACTTCCGGAATGTCGTCGCTGCCGTTCCGATAGCGATTGAGTCCAATGATCGGGCGAATGCCTTCATAAATTTGCTGCTCATAACGATGTGCAGCATTCTGAATTTGGCTGCGCTGATACCGGTCTTCCACCGCTGCGAGCACGCCGCCTAGCCGCTCGATCTCGCGAAATTCGTCCAGAATCGCGGCTTCAACGGCGCGCTCAACCGCTTTCATCCCAGGCGAACCACTCAACATGTTCATCGTATGTTTGAAAATGCCGGATTCCTCGAGCAGGATCGCCTGCCCGTGCGCCGCCAGCCGAATCCATTCTTCACTTGGCGTTGTGAATGGTTCATCCGCGCTGTTTGAATGAGACGAATTCGTGGCGTTGATATAAGCGAGCATTAGTTCCGCCGCGGTGCGCGTGAGATTATTTTTGAATTCCGCTGCAATGAGCGACCGACCACTCGTTTGCGTATGCAATTTGAAAAGCTGCCCACGCGGACCCGAGCCGAACGCATCACGCATGCCGATCGCCCAGATGCGCCGCGAAACGCGGGCCAGCGCAATGTATTCGGCGTCGAGAGCGCAATCGAGAAAGAACGACAGCCGCGGGCCGAATTGATCGATCGGGATTCCGCGCGCGGCGAACATTTCTGCGTAAGCGAATCCGTTCGAGAGCGTATAAGCGGCTTGCTGCACCGGCGTCGAACCGGCTTCGCCGATGTGGTAGCCGCTAATCGAAATTGGATACCAGCGCGGCATTTCGCGCGTGGTGAACTCGACCATGTCGGTGAGAAAACGCAGCGAGGCTTCGATCGGGAAAATCGTTTCATTCTGCGCCTGGACCTCCTTGAAGATGTCGGCCTGAATAGTGCCGCGCAGTTTTGGAACAACTTTCGGACCAAAACGCCGTTTCGCCGCCGCGATGTACATCGCCATAATGATCGGCGCGGGACCGCTAATGGTCATTGACGCGGAAAAATTAGGCGAGCCCAGCTCAAACCCGTCGTAGAGCCGCACCATGTCTTCGACCGTGTCGATCGCCACGCCACCCTCGCCGATTTTTCCGGAGACGCCATCTGCGTCGCTGTCGATGCCATAAAGTGTTGGCCCATCAAACGCGGTGCTAAGCCGGTGCGTGCGCTGATGCTGCGTCAGATAATGAAAACGCTCGTTGGTGTCCTCGGCCAGCATCAGGCCGGAGAACAAGCGCGTCGGCTCCTCGGCTTGGGGAATTTTCTTGTCCGGGGCACCCTCGCCACGGCGAGCAGGCTCTGGTTGCGCCCTACCGCTGCCTCCATCTTTCTCGAAGCTTTCGATCTCGCGAACCGGCTCCAGATACATCTCGCGGTACGCGCCGTTCAGAAATGGAAACTCACCTGGTAATCCTTCGCTGAAGAGATAACGCGCAATCTCGCCCGGTTCATCGATCTCCGGCAACGCGAGACGCGGCAACGGTAGCCCGGTTGGCGTACGGGTAACTGGAATTTTCGCTTTGATATCGTTCCAGCGGCCCAGCAGGTCACGCCCGAATTGTTCATCGGCGCGAGCACGCTTCACCTGATCGAGAACGAACTTGTTGTATTTCTCAACCGACTCAATCACTTGTCCAAGCTTGCTCATAGATTCGGTCTTACATTCCTGTCATTCCGAGCAGAGTCGAGGAATCTCTAATTATTTCCTAGCCTTGGAAATATCAAGAGATGTCTCGACTTCGCTCGACATGACAGACTTGGTTAGCCGCGATGACAAATTAGATCGAACAAGCGGTCCACGCCAGGATCGCGATGTCGTTTTGCAACCGTATCGATCAGTCGCTGGCCACGCCGGTTTTGTTCAAGACGCTGTTCGATCTCCGTGTGCGCGGTGCGGGCGCGCTGAAGATCGCTTTTGTTCACCACCACGATGTCGGCCAGATCGAGCATCACGATTTTTTGTAACTGCAACCGGCTGCCGTAATCCGGATTCATGACGAGCACCATTCGGTCGACAATTCCATTTTTCTGAAACGGCATCGCTTCCTGTCCTGTGCCCACCGTCTCGATAATGACGTAGTCAAAATGCGATTGCGCAAGCAGCGCCAGGCAATCGTGTGTTGCAGGCGAAAGTCCGCCTGCTTGCCCGCGCGTCGCCATGCTGCGCATGAATACGCGATCGTTCTGCGAGTTGATCATGGTGGCGCGATCGCCCAGCAGCGCGCCTTCGCCAATAACACTCGGGTCATGCGACAAAATTGCGATCCGAGAATGTCGATCTTGATTGAGGAACCTCAGCACCAACTCGTCGATGAGCGTGGTCTTGCCTGCTCCGCCCGGGCCCGTGAAGCCTATGACCCGAGCATTTCTTTTTCTTCGATTGGACCTTGAACGGTGGGCGGTGAGCGGTGACCGCTTTCTCCCAGCGAATCTGCCTTCAATCCCGGTCAACCGTCGCGCCAGTATGAGGTCGGGATTTTTTGGGTGCGCACGTGTATTGCGGGGTTTGCCATATTGTTTGCGAACATAATCCGTCATTTCACTCAGCGAAGTTCCAGCAAAAAAAATGTGATCCACACCTTTGCGCGCCATCATGGCTGCGTCGTCCTGCGTGATCGTGCCACCGCCGCCGCCGAAGACCTTGATGTCATGCGCACCCTGTTTGCGCAATTGGCTCACGACGTCAGCGAAAAACTCGATGTGGCCGCCGTTGTAGCTCGAGATGCCAATCGCGCGCACGTCCTCCTGAATAGCAGCGCGCACAATGTCGCTAACCGAGCGGTGATAGCCAAGATAGACGACCTCGATCCCATGACGGATGAACTCCAGATTGATGGTGTTGATGGCGCTGTCATGTCCGTCGCAAATCGGCACGGCGGTAAGAATGCGGATCGGTGAAGCCATTTGACGATTTAGTGAGTCATTGATTTAGCCATTGCAATCGCTAAATCACTAACTCATTAAATCACTAAATGCCTGATCCACTCGATTTCAGCGGCAAAGTCGTCCTTGTCACCGGTAGCTCGCGCGGGATTGGCGCGGAGATGATCAAGGCATTCGGCAAACGCGGCGCGCAATGCGTGGTGAATTATGTGGCGGACGCGCAGGGACAAAATAAGACCGATGCGACAAATGTGGCCAATGAACTCAACGACCCACTGGTGATCGAATGCGACGTGACGCAACCCGCGCAGTGCGCGGTGATGATGCAGCAAATACAAAATCGACATGGTGGGCTCGACATTCTGGTGAACAATTCCGGTATCATCAGCGATCGCACGATTAAGAAGATGTCGGTGGAGGATTTTGAAAGCGTGGTGCGCGTAAATCTCACCGGGACATTCACAGTCACGCAAAAGGCCGCCGCGATTTTGCGAAGCGGCGGGCGGATCATTAACATGTCGTCCGTAAGCGGCCAGCTCGGATTATTCGGACAGGCAAATTATTCGTCGAGTAAGGCGGCGATCATTGCGCTTACGAAAGTTTCGGCGCGCGAGTTTGCGCGTCAGAACATCACGGTGAACGCCATCGCTCCCGGTTTCATCGACATCGGCATAAGCAAAGGCGTGCCTCAGGAAGCGATGCAGAGCTTCATCCAACAAATCCCGCTCGGCCGCCTTGGTGAGGTAAACGAAATTGTAAACGCAGCCCTCTTTCTCGCCTCCCCAATGGCTTCGTACATTACCGGGCACGTTTTAAACGTAAACGGCGGCTTCTACATGGGCTGACTGGTGGCCCAAACAGTCGCGGGCAGGAATAGCAGGATTGCGTGCGAGCGGACTGCTCGCTTGTGACTGAACACTGCAACGTTTCCCTGGCGTGCCGTAGCCCTGGCGAACGCGGGCAACGCTTGACACTTTAACCTTTTTCAGCCAGCGCAAACCTAGTCCAGCTTCTGCACGAGCAACCAGACCAAAGCGGAGAGCATTGCCGCAAATGCCGATAACACGAACGTCGCCCGCTTCGTCTGACGTATTTTGAAGGCGGGCTTGGGAATATCGTCATGAATATGACTGGCCTCGAACAGTTTCATCAGGGCAAAAGCAACAACGAAACCGACAGCAGCCCATTTGAGGCATCCGACAATGGTCTCAAGCATCCCGGGGAAATTCTAGCGCAAGCAAACGAGACGCTCAACTCGCTAAAACTTTCGGAGTCGAGCGCACATGCTCTGATCGTTCTTGAAATGTCGGCAACGCGCTCCGCCAATGGGTTAATCAATTGAGCGGATCAGCCTGCTCCAAGGCGCGGCTACTATTATGCCCGCCCGAGCACCTCGGTTATGACTTCTTTCCTACGGTGTCGGCGAAGGAGAAGCAGATTCTTCTGCAGGTGATGGCGAAGCCTCGGTCCCGGCAGCTTTCTTCTTCGCTGCGGCTTTCCTCTTATGCGCTGGCGAAGGCGAGGGCGAGGCTTTGGTAGTTGCGGGCGCCGTGGTCGAAGTTGCAGTTGTTCCCTGCTTTTGTGCGCAGGAAATGACAAACGCGGCGCCGATCAGAACAGTAATTAACGATAAAACAGATTTTTTCATAAGTTGTGGTCAAGGTTTGAACGCTGCAGAATGTTCGGTCGGCCACCAGATAGCAAGCAATAAACAGCGGCTCTAGGTTCTGCCTCCCGTGCCGAAAGCTAGGCCAACGGCCTTCGCGAGACTTTCTCGGCTCGTCGTAGCCTAATCCAATTTCTCAGTGGAAATGCGTTGACTCCAATCTTGCAGCTTATTTATGCTCGCCCTTATGACTAACAAATTTTTTGCGTTCATCGTTGTACTCGGGTTTGCCAGCGGCTGCTTGGTGCAAGCTCAGTCTCCCACACCGGGCGAGTCGCCTTCGCCTGCGAAACAGCGCACCCACAAAAAAGCCCAGACGACAGCCTCGCCAGCGAAGACCGCTGCATCACCATCGCCGGCCGCAGCGCCCGCTGCTTCGCCTAAGGCAAAGCGCGCTCGCAGAAAATCGGAAGCTGCGGCAGCAACAAGTCCGGCCGCATCACCATCGCCTGCTAAATTCTCTCTCGGCGATTTGTTTAAACCGAAAACTTCTGCGGCAGCCAGTACAGCGGCCGCGAGTCCAGCCCCTGCAAAAAGCGCGGGCGCTGAGGTAGCGAATAATCCGCCTGTACCGGGAGGGGGCCATGGTCTCGTGTGGGTTAACACGGAGACACGTGTTTATCACAGGGAAGGCTCGCGTTTTTACGGCACTACTAAGAAAGGCAAGTACATGACTGAAGCCGACGCGATCAAAGAGGGGGATAAGGCCGCCGTGGGACGCCAATAGATCGGGAAAAATCAAAACTCCCCTAGCATACTTTGCAGCGCGTCAGCCAATGTCTCGAACGTCGCGATTTTGATTTCGGGACCATAGTGGAATTGCGAGAGAATATTGAGACCGATATCCTTGTGCGGATCAGGCATCACTCGCGTCACGGAGGCGACCCCTTTTTCGGCAAA
>WNGK01026003.1_pt1 | contig 15626 bp, 14 predicted proteins | sample 5400601 | NCBI WGS metagenome assembly WNGK01 (sample SAMN13153376, study PRJNA577476) | soil metagenome | isolation source: 60 cm soil or saprolite under Garry oak tree replicate 1 | place: USA:California | collected 2016-06-15
AGTCCGGGCACAGCATGGCAAGTAAATGAATTAAACAGGTTGTCAATCATTTTCAGGGTTGCGGCTGGAAAGTTCGCCCTGAAATGGCCCGCGGCCACCGTAACGCGCCGGCCGTACCGAGATTCTTGCCGGTTGCTTCCATTTGCCATTCGAGTAGATGAACCTGATGACATCTCCCACCATCGAGACTGTCGATCTTCTCGACCTGAAGCTGCTACCTGCATGGGTGAAAGAACCTGCCGAGGCGAGGAGCTATGCGCATTATTCAGGGGAAGAAGACACCGGACGGCGACAAGCGGGGCACGGTCCGCAGCGCGGTAAACCAAAACGCCGAACTCCGATAAATCGCGAGCAGGCGTCCAACATCCAACGTCAAACACGCAAGGCAGACAGACCACATCGCGAGGCATCGCGAAACAAAACCGGCAGCACTACTCGCCGTTGGCACGGAGCCAAACATCGTCCCTCGCCGAATCGTGACGCTCCGGTTATGCGAACGCCGCCAGTCACGATCCGTTTCATCCCATACTTACCTGCATTCGAGAATGTAGTCGCGCAGATCCAGTCCGGTTCAGTCGCGTATTCGCTATTTGCGCTGGCGCGCTTGTTCCTGGAAAAACCGGTGGGCTACGAGGTCTGTCTTACGGCCAAGGCGGAATCGCCGCTTTATCAGCTCGGCGATAACGGCGCGGTTTCTGTGGACCGAGAATTCCTCGAGCGAAATGCATTTCGATTCGCTCAACGCGATTTCTACCAGGTCGACGTTGTCGAAACGGATCCAGTGAAGGGAAATTTCTCGAATGTCGCGCGATGTCGATTAAGCGGAACGCTCCTTGGCCCGACCAACCATCACAATTATCAACCGCAGCTGCGCAGTCTTTACGACCAACGCTTCAGCCGTCGGATGAGTTTCGCCGATTATGAGCGGCAAATCGAAATTGTAAGCGATGCGGCGCTAATCGACCGCTGGAAAGAGGAAGCCCGAAAGGTAACGACCTATAAGACCGTACGAGAAAAAACTCCTGTAACCTTTTCTTCTCCAGTGGAAGCGGAACGGCATTTTCGGTCGAACTATATGCTGGGATTGATCCGTAGCATGAATGAAGTAACCATCGGCGGAGCGTCCAGCAGGCGTTTGCCGGATCGGACACTAAACCGGGTCATCGAGGAGGCATGGGCACGCGAAACTCGCTCACCTTCAAACATGATCCAGGAGTTATCCAGCCGGTTTCGACAAAACGGTTTGCAGGTGTTTCGGCATCGGCGCGGGATGTTGTTTGTCTCGCCAATTCGAGTACGCGCCTTTGTTCATGAACAGGCTGGCGTGTCTCCGTCTGTGAATGCGATTCTCGAAACGCTGTCAGGTGCGTCAGGAATCAATCGCAAACAGCTTTTCGAAAAATTACTTGGCGCTAGCGCGATGGAAGATACCGAGCCGAGCAGGCTCGCCCTGGCATCGGACCTACGTTGGCTGATAAACGTGGGTTACGTCATTGAGTTCAACGACGGTTCGCTTGATCTGCCGCGAGGAAAATCGAAGCCGTCGCAAGTTCTTGCCACGGCGGAGCCTGCCTCTGCGCTGTCGAGTGTGTCCGCCCAGCCGATCGAGCAGCTCTGGGCGCAAGCGCCTTTACAGCTTACCTGGCCCGAACAGTAACGTCAGACGCTACTGCGCTGACAGAGCGGAGCCGCGGGGACGCGAGCGACACAGACGGGAAGCCCGAAGGGTGAAGCTCGCGGGAGCGAGCGAATCAAACGCCCTACAGATTAAATGGCGCCAGCTTTTTTAAGCGCTTTGTAAGCGCCGTGTTTGTTGATCGTCTTGAGACCCCGCGCTGTCACGCGGACGCGCACAAATTTCTTCAGTTCCGGCACCCAAATTCGCTGGCGTCGCAAATTTGGCGCGAAAATTCGCGGCACCATTTTCGTCACGTGCCGGCCTACGCCGCCTTTTTTCTTGGCCAGACCACGGCGATGAATGACGCTGCCATGCATGGCCCTGGATCCCGTAATATCACAAACTCTTGACATAAGCTGAGCCCAACGAGGCCGCGTAAGCTGCCGCGCGAAGGTTAGTGCGTCAAGTGGATCGCAGACGCAAAGAGCGTATCAGCCACCAGCGATAAGTGATTGGTTGAACGCGCCATCGCCGTTCACAGTCAAACTTAGCTCGCACAAGAACCAATCGAGTTTGCGAGATTGATATCGCACGCATGCACAAAAATAATCACAAACTGCGGATCGGCATCATCGGGGCAGGCAACATAGTTCGTACCCGCCATTTGCCCGCTCTCAAGAAGCACCCGGAGGTGGAGATTGTCGCCGTCTCTAATTTGACCTACGAAAGCGCGGAAAATTTTTGCAGCGAGAATCTGCCGGAGGCAACACCAATAAAGAATTGGCCGGACTTGGTGGCGCTGCCGGACATCGACGTTGTTTGGATCGGCACACCGCCTTACATGCATTCGGCGGTGACAATTTCCGCGCTTGAGGCCGGTAAACACGTCTTTTGTCAGGCGCGCATGTCGATGGATTTGGCCGAAGCCGAAGAAATGCTCGCAGCATCGAAACGTTACCCTGAGCTGGTGACGATGCTTTGCCCGCCGCCATTCGGATTGCGGGCGGATTTGCTGGTCAAAAAGATCTTGGCGGAAAATTACATCGGCCGACCACATCATGTGCGGCTACAAAGTTTCACCGGCAACTATTTGGACCCGGATGCTCCGGCGCATTGGCGGCAAAAAATTGAGATCAGCGGGCTCAACACCCTGACTCTCGGAATTTACGTGGAGGTATTGCAACGCTGGATCGGTGATATCACTGGCGTGTTCGCGCGCGGCAAAATTATTGATCCGATTCGCGAAGGTTACGAAGTGATCGTTCCTGATTTGCTTACCGTTCTGTGCAGTTTCGAAAATGGCGCCGAAGGCGTCCTGGAGTTTAGCGGTATCAACGCATTAACGTCGGGCGATCGGCTGGAAATTTACGGTAGCGCCGGCGCGCTCGCGTACGATTTCACTTCCGATGTTCTGCAAACGGGAAAGACCGGCGATCGGGCGCTGCACTTGGTCGATATTCCCCAGGAATTGGAAGGAGAATGGCGCGTGGAAGAAGATTTTCTCGCGGCGGTGAAGTCAAAAGGCCGCGTGCGTCCTCATCCGAACTTCGAAGACGGCCTTCAATACATGCGCGTGGTGCAAGCTGTCGCTGATTCTCGTGGGCGGAACGAATGGGTAGCAATCAAACGCTCAATGTAATGCCGAGAGCCGCAAGCGAAGCAGGCTAGCAATCAAGGCGTCATCGCGTTTCCTACCAAATACCTTCTCACAACTAATGCCCACACCAGCATTGTGACCAGTTGGTACCACGCGAAAAACCGATCGTAACCGCGTCGGTTGAGAATGAGACCGCCGCCAGCAAGAAGCGCATATTGGCCGACGAACGGAACGTACCATACCGGCTGGAAAAGTTCGCCATGAACTGCCGTTTGCGCGAGGTCGAGCAAACACATCGCGATGAACGCTGAGTAATAGCCCGCGCGGTTCCGTTCAAAACGGCCCTGGTGTTCTTCCGCTTCCGACAGGTCGGGTGGGTAAAGGAAAACTGTGAGCAAATACAGCACCACCGTCCAGGCAATCAGCACCAGAAATTTGTCGAAAGTCCAGTTGACCTCGGTGTTCCACCTAAATGTGACCCACCACTGCAAAACCAGCAGTACCAAAGTCGCGATGGTGAGGACAAGGTGGACTTCATCGAGCGGGTTTTCTTTGCGCCGGTAAAACGCGCGCCCGGCTCCCGAGAGCAGATTGGTAACACCCAGGCCGATGATTATGGACATCAGCGCCGCAATGAATTCGAAACTGCTCATCAGATTTTGTGCGTTCTGCATGGCGCCTCCAACTTAAAGTAGCTCAAAGCCGAAAATCGAGTGACAAATGGCAGCGTCCGACGCGTGCGCTACCAAATTATCGCTTTGGCGCGTGCGGAGCGCTAACGTTCGGCAACCACGCGAGCGCGTCATTTAAATCTGCCAGCGCACGGCCTTCGATCGGATCATTGTGATAGGCGCCAGGCAATGAGATGACGCGCTTTTCGCCCGCGTATGCGTTCACCACTAATCGATGAAATCGCGGCGCGACTATTTCATCCCTTTCTGCCAGCAGGAAGATTGCCGGGGCACGACTCGCTTTCGCGTTCTCAATACTGTCGAGGTCTCTCGGGATCTGCAATGCGATTGGACCGGCCAACAGCCACAGGTTCCACCATCCAAAGCGGCGAAGGATTATTTCACGTAGGGGGACCGGATTATGCAAAATCAACCCGGCGACGGGACGCTGCGCAGCGATGTGGAGCGCAGCGGTTGCGCCGATGCTTGTGCCAAAAGGCACGATCGGTTTATCGTCTGCGTGATGTTGTAGTTCATCAAAGGCCGCAAGTGCGGCCGGTCCTATCCGCGATAGTCGCGCCGGTCCCGTGCTCCCGCCGAATCCCGGGTAATTCATTCCCCAGATTTCAACCGCGCGATCGCTCCACATTTCAGCCTCGAGGGCTGCCCACCGATCGGCGCGATCCGCGTTCCCGTAAAAACGCAAAATAAAAATATCAGCAGCGCCCTCTTGTTGTGCTCGGCGCGATTGTGCCGTCCACACTTCTAACTCGCCATTCTGAAATGGGACCGTTTTGCGAACGGCACCCCTGGCATCGATCGGCGCTCTAGTTGGAAATAAGATCAGATGGTCCGGCAAATGACCGAAAAACATCACGACCAAATATACGACGCCAATCACAAGTAAGCGCCAAGGCTGGCGAATAATTCTTGGCCTCACATTTTTCTGGCGAGCCCGGAAACCTTACGGAGCCGATGTGATTGTGGATTTGATTTCGTTCGTTTTTTCTGCGGTGCCGAGAAATCGCTGATACAGAAATGATGCGACAATTGCGATAACAGCGACGCGAGAAATCGCTGATACAGAAATGATGCGACAATTGCGATAACAGCGACGACGACGAACGCGCCGATACGATAAAGTTGATCAAGCTGCGAAAGGTCGTGAAAGAAAAGTTTCACGACTGTGACTCCGAGCAAGCCGAGACTCGCGTAGCGGACCGGGGCAGTTCTTTTGCGCATGCCGATAATGAGCAAAAGCAAGGCAAACAGGGCCCAGGCGATGCTGTAGCTCATATCGCGCGCGAAACTTCCTGAGAATTTAAACGTCAACGCGGCCACGCCCGGGATGCTGAAGTAATCGGCGATCTCGATGTTGACGAGCAGGAAGGCGAGCACGGTGCCGAGCGTGTAAAGCAGCGGCAGCGCATTGTGCCCGAGTACGCGGTTGCGCGGCGGCGCGAGCAATCGCGCGGCGGCAAACAAACACACTGTCGCAACGCCGTAGGTATAAAGATACCAGTTAAAAATGGGGAACGCGGCGCGCGAGTGATAGGTGAGCACGGCTGGATTGAGAGCGAGGCGGGTGAATACGGTTACGAGCAATGCAACGCCGGCCAGTCGCAATCCAGGATGTGGCACACGGTGGAAAAGCCAGCAGAGAGCTGCGCCTTCCAACGCCCAACCAACAGTGATCCATTCTCGATCGAACTCGATCGGAAAGATCAACGTGATGAAGAATAGCGTCGCGCCGCCGAAGAGTGCGAGTTGCGCATTGCGTGCCAGGCTCGTGAGCGGTGTGCGATTGATCAACACGAACAGACCGAGCAAGGACGGCAGCGCAAATGCGGCCGGCACAAGACCAGGAACCCAGTTCGGATACGCGGTGCGAATCAGATGATACACGAGGTAAAAGTGCAACGGCCCGGCCAGCGCGGCCGTAGCCCACGGCACGGTTTTCCCGAGGAACTTCCGGTCAAAGATGAATGGAAACGCCGTGAAGAGCGCATAGAATCCGAGATACCAAAGCAACGAGAGGCTCGCCCGCGCAGGATCAAAATGTTGGAAATGCCACGCGTGTTCGAGCGCGAGTACGGAGACAAGTGCGACCCCTGGCAGCACGCCGAGCGAAAAGAGCTCGCTCATGCCGAGAAGTAAAATGATTAACAACAACGCGAGACCGAACACGGGCGACGGGTTCGCAAGCGGCAACCGCAGGGTCACCATGATGAGCAGAAGAAATGGCAATGCCGCTGACAATGCCGGAAATTGAACAGAGAGATTTCCCGGATCGGTGATGTCGCCGAAAAGTTTTGGCGTGTGTATTCCCGTCGTCGTTAAACGGCGACATGCCCAGCTTGCCGCTGCTAAAAAGAAAACCGCAAAGCCGCCGAGGATGAACAGCGCCGTAGGTAAGCCGGTGAGTTCGTTTGGAATCCGTAGCAACCACCCGCCTATGGCTATTAGCGTGAGCACGAGCACGGCGAGAATCGGCACGAGCGTGGCCGTTGCCAGAGCGAGAACAATCGCGAGGAGATCGATAATCAACACGAGCGGCCAAATAACAATTGAAAGCCCGGCGAGTTGAAAAATCGGCATTAACACCAGGAGGAGCGCCAAGCCTGGAAATGCATGACTCCACCATGGAATCTGGATAGTTCGCAGACGTTGCAGCGTGAGCGGTGTCGCGGAATGAAACAGCGCGAAGATAAAATAGAATGTCAGAGCGGTATAAAGATGCGTTGTTGTGAGATCATAGTTTGTCCACACAGCGAGAAGGGTGAACGCCGCCAGCCCCGCAAGCGCATTAAGAATTATCAGCCTGCTTTCGAGCAACGTGAGCGCAAGCATCCCAAGATCCACAACGAACAGGTAGCTGAACAAAAGCGCCGGCCGTTGCGCGATCGGTTCAAACGAGAGCAGATAGAACGCCGAGCACATCGCCACCGCTCCAAGCCCGATCCCGCAGGCGAAAAGTTCAGGGCTCGTTTTCCGCGTACGCTTCGACCACGCCGCTGCTGCGAGAAAGAGCACCTGAAATCCGGCAAATACCGCCATGACAACCAGCACTTTGTTTCCAGCGAAATATTTTTCGGGAATAAAGAACGTCCCGACCCAGGCGAATTGCATCAGTGCAGTTCCCACGGCGCCGAGAGTCGGAAGCACATTCCAGCCTTGTCGTTGCGAAAGCGCGAGCAGACCGATATCGAGCAGCGCGATGTAGACGAAAAGTCCGAGCGGGTGATCCTGACCGGTCGAAAGCAATACCGGCGTGAGAAAACCGCCTGCGATGCCAAGCACAGCGACGAGAATTGCATTCAACCGGACGGCGAGCAGGAACGCGACGGCCGTGATCAGCGTCATCAGCAAAAAGGTTGGAATGAGACCGAAGAACGCGAAGTGGTAATAGGATCGACACGCAAACGTCACGGCGTAGAGCACAAGAATTCCAGTCGCGCAGAGCGTCTCCGCAGTGACGGCGTTTTCTTTCCGTCTTAGAAGCAGACCGCCGATGAGAAGGCTGACGCCGATTGTGAATCCAATGGCAACCCGCAGCTCCGGCGGGATGAGATTGTGCTCGAACGAATATTTCACGAAGAACGCCACGCCGAGGAAAAGCGCGAGCCCGCCGATCCACGCGAATAGTTTCGCGCCCATGAATTGCTCCCAGTTAATCGGCGGTCTGGCTGGCGCTGAGATTTGGGGCGCGCTTGGTTTGATGAACCGTTCCGGAATTGGCGGCGGCATCGATTCTTTCTCTTGCTCAATCGGAGCAGCTGTTATGATTGGAGCCGGCGGCGGGACCCCGAAAGCTTTCGGGGCTGCTACAGCCGCCTCCGGTTGCGGGCCTTGAGTGGTGTGCCGCCCCAAACTGCGCACTTCGTTTTCAAGTGATGACAATCGCGTAGCTAAGTCATCAAAGCTGCGCTTTGCGCTGTTTGCTTTGGCGAGTGCGACAAACGGCAGGACGCAAATCGCGATCAACAGACCGACGACCATGAGGATCAGGAGTTCCATTTGTTTGTGAGATTTGGCCGAATATTCGGCTTTACTGGAGAGGATAACTGCTTTCCGCGTCGGATGTTAATTGATAAAAATTGGGGATTTCATCGACGCTTTCGATCATGAACATTCATCATCTCGAGTTGTTCTATTTCGTCGCGAAACACGGCGGCATCGCAGCGGCAGTGCGCAACATCCCTTACGGCATTCAGCAACCCGCAGTAAGTGGCCAGATCGCGAAGCTCGAGGAGTCGCTTGGCACCAAGCTGTTTCAGCGACGACCATTCGCGCTTTCGCCTGCAGGCTTGGAACTATTCGAGTTTATCAAACCGTTTTTCGACAACGTCGAAGTCGTCGCTGAAAAGCTACGTCAGAACAGAGCGCCGCAATTGCGCATTGCTGCGCCATCGATCGTGTTGCACGACTATATCCCGGAACTGCTGCAGAAACTTCGAACCAAATTTCCCGAGTTTCGCCTTTATCTGCACGAAGCAGGGCGCGCTGAAGCCGAGAGGTTGCTCCTGGCCCGAGAGGTCGATCTTGCGATTACTGTCGTTGAGAAAAAATCGCGCGCTGGGATTCAGGTTCGATCGTTACTCGACCTGCCGTTGATTCTGCTCGTCCACAGAAAGTGCAGGCTCGCTTGCGCGGAAGAGCTGTGGAAGCGCGATAAGATTGAGGAAACATTGATCGCGTTCCCGCGAACGGATCCCATCCACGCTTCGTTTCAGCGCGGTCTCGAAGACCTGGGAGTGGAATGGTTTTGCGGTATCGAGGTCAACTCCGCTCGCTTGATCGAGCGTTACGTCGCGAGCGGATACGGAATCGGTTTGGCAGTAGCAATCCCGGGCCTCAAGCCAGCCGAAGGCGTGCGCGTCCTGGAGCTGCCAGATTTTCCTCCAGTCGTCGTAGGCGCGTCGTGGTCAGGCAAGCTTTCGAATATTTCCAAGCAGCTGCTCAACGAACTGGAAACCGAGGCGCAAGTGCAGATGCGCCGAATGAAAAGCGGCGGCCGCGGCTAAGCCGAAGTAAACTTGGTTGCTGCTGCGGGCGCTAATCGGCCTCGTCTTTGAGCATCGATTTGATCTGTTCGCGCAATTCCGGCGTGTTTTTGTGCCCGTGCGCCGAGGCGGCATGCTGGACCGCTGCGTCCAACACTTCCTGTTCCGTGCCGGAAATTCTTAGCGAGCAATTCTTCTCACTCGGATAATCTCTGCAATCGATAGATTTTCTATTTGCCATGTCAGCTCCTGTTACTTTTTGGTTTTCTTTTCGATTCGCCAGCCAGAAAAATTTTACTGCTCCCCTGCAAGAATCGAATCCGACCTAATCACATCTCGTCTGATTACGCTTCAAAAGCGGCGTCAAGCCGCCGCACTCCAAAGCCCCGAAAGCTTTCGGGGCAAAAAATTCGTGTCGATTCGTGTTTAGCTCTTTTTCAACTCGCCTAAATCTTTCAGGACTTGCTCGCTGTGCTCGGCCGGTTTCACCCCGGTATACACCTTGGCGACTTCGCCTTTTGGATTAATGATGAACGTGTTTCGCGCGGCGAGTTTGCTGCCCTTGTAATCCATCACCGACCCATATTCGGTGGAGACTTTCGCGTCCGGATCGGCAAGCAATTTGAAATTGAGTCCTTCCTTCGCGCAAAAATCCTTGTGCGATTGCGCGGTGTCGACGCTCACACCCAGGATTACTGCGTCCGTCTGTTCATACTTCGCTAGGTCGCGCTGGAAATTGTGGGCTTCCAGCGTGCAACCGCTGGTAAAATCTTTCGGGTAAAAATAGAGCACCACCCATTTGCCGCGATAATCTTTCAAGCTCACCTTCGATCCGTCGCCGGTAGTAAGACTGAAATCCGGCGCGGCCTTGCCGACTTCGGGTTGCTGTTGAGATTTCGCTGCCATCAAGACGAACATGCCAAGGCCAAAGACTGCTGACAAGATGATGTTTTTCATATTCATGTTCCAGTTTTCGAGCGCAGACGAAGCGAGTCAAGGAGCGACAACGGATCAAGGAACGACGGCTTGGGCAGCTGTCCAATCAAACGTGACGGCTGGGAAGCCATCATTGCTTGCATTGAAAGCTTGCACTTCGCGACAGGTTTGAGTCAATAACAGGTCCTCTATGCCGAGACCGATGGTTGCCGAGAGTCTTCCGATTAAGCCGCTGCGGTTGATTCTTGGTTTGATTGCGTGCATCGGGATTGCCCTCACGTTCCTGACGTTATTATTGGGTTTTACCACGATCCCGGCAAACTCCATTGGGGTGAAGACGCGCTTTGGCGCTTATCACGATCTTGTGGATCCCGGTCTGGCCTACGCGATTCCATACATCGATGAGATCCACATCGTGCCGACGCAGCGGTTATTGAAGCTCGAGTTTGGTTTTTCTACGCCGAATTCGACGAACATTTACCAAGGCGACTCGGAACCGGGGGAAACGGAAACCATGATCACGGGCGATCTCAACACCGCTCTCGTCCCGTGGGTGGTGCAGTACCGCATTACTGATCCGAAAACGTACCTGTTTGGGGCACGCGAACCGGAGAAGACGTTGCGTGATCTTTCCGAAAGCGTGATGCGGGAGGTGATCGGCGATCGCACCGTGGACGAAGTCCTCACGATTGGGCGACACGACATTGAATCATCGACTTTGAAAATCAAGCGTGGGCGGTGTATAACGATGCCGTGCCGAACGCGCGCGGCCAGGCCAAGGAGCGCGAGAAACAGGCTGAAGCGTATGCGTTCCGCCGCGTGAACGAAGCAAAGGGCGAGGCGCAAAAATTTTCATTATTACTCGCCGAGTACCGAAAAGCGCCAGACGTGACGCGCCGCCGTCTTTATCTCGAGGCGATGCAAGCGATCCTCCCCAGCTTGCAAAAGAAAATCATCGTCGATGACAGCTTGAAAAATATTCTCCAGACATTGCCGCTTCTCCCGACGGATCAAACTCGGACATCGCCATGAACGTGATCGATGTCACTCCTCGCCCTGCGGCTGTCTCGCGTATTCTGCGCGTTTTGCAGAGCCCGTTGATGTCGATCCTCGGGATTCTTTTCATTTTGAGCGCGCTCAAATGGGGAACGCTACTGTTCGTCGTCCATCAATACGAAAACGTTATCATTACACGATTCGGCAAAATTGTTCGCACCGTCACCAACCCGGGATTGAAGATCAAGCTGCCAATCATCGATAAAGTGCACCGGTTTGATAAGCGCATTCTCGCGTGGGACGGGCCGCCGACCGAATGCCCGACCAAGGACAAGCTCTACATCATTGTCGATTGCTTCGCCCGGTGGCGTATCAGCGATCCGTTCCTGTACTATAATCGGCTTAACGACGAGCGCAGTGCGCTCTCTCGCCTTGATGATATCCTCGGCAGCGAGACGCGCACCGCCGTCGCCGCGCACGATCTCGTCGAAATTATTCGAGTAACCAAAGGACGAAAACCGTTGCGCGACGAGGAGCTGGAAAAAAGCGGCACGCTTCTGCCCAGCACAATTCCCGATGTTGAGTTCGGGCGCGGCGAAATTGAGAAACAGATCACCGAACGCACCCGGCAAAAGATTGCCGACTTCGGAATCGAATTGCTCGATGAACGTTTCAAGCGCAGCAAATACAATCCAGCGGTCGCCGAGAAAATCATTGAGCGCATGTCGAGCGAGCGGCATCAAATCGCTGCGCGCTTCCGCTCCGAGGGACGCGGCGAGGCGGCAAATATCAGCGGTCAAAAGGAAAGCGATGTCGCCTCGATCAGTTCCACCGCGACGAAGAACGCGCTGGAGATCGAGGGCAAAGCCGACGCCGAGGCAGCGGCGATTTACGCAGCGGCGTTTAATTCACCTGATGGCCAGGAACTTTATTCTTTCCTGCGAACCCTCGACGTTATGCGTGTCGCGTTTGAAAAAGACACAACCGCAGTCATCTCCACCAACAGCGATCTGGGCCGACTGTTGAAGTCGATGGCTGAGGCTGTGGCTCCGCCAAAACCGGCACATTGATTCGGCGCGTGCTGGGGAGCGCAGGCTGCCAGCCTGCAGGTCTCGGCAGCTTGCCGAGACCGGGAAATTTGGGCGCTGCTTGGAAATTACGCTGTGAAGATGTTGCCGGCAGGGCTGCCAGCACCTACAGGCTGGCAGCCTGTGCTCCCCAGAAATACGCGAGACGCGTCTGCTTTCGAACGCGCCCGAATTATTGTTTATCTTGTGTCATGCGAATCTGGACGATTGGGCACTCGACCCGCAACATCGACGAATTCATTTCCTTGCTCGAAAAGAATGGAATCAAGCTGCTTGTCGACGTGCGGTCATTACCGGGATCGAAGCGTTATCCACAGTTCAATAAGGAGGCGCTCGTGGAATCGCTAAATACCAACGGTATTCGCTACGAACATTTTCCGGAACTGGGCGGAAGACGAAAAACGAACGCTGACTCGCGCAACACGGCGTGGCGCAATGCTTCATTTCGCGGCTACGCAGATTACATGGAGACAGAGCAATTCCACAACGGCGTCGAGCGTTTTCTCGCTCTCGCTGGTGAGGCAGAGCCCGCCGCGATCATGTGCGCGGAAGCCGTCTGGTGGCGGTGTCATCGCTCGCTCATCTCAGATTATCTGAAGGCGCGCGGCATCGAAGTCATACACATTCTCGACGCAAATAAAATCGAGCCGCATCCATTCACGTCCGCGGCACGCATCGTCCACGGAGCCCTCAGTTACGCGAACGAGGAAGATCGTTTGATTTAATCTGGATCGGACGCGGCCGATCCGTCCTTGGCCAACCGCCGGCGTGGTTCACGCCAATCGCGATGTGCAATGTAAGCGGGCACCGGCGGCAAGATTTTCTCTCGCTCCATCATTCTTTCAGCCAACCAGTGAAACCATTCGGAGCCAGTCTCGCGGTTCTGCGCGCGACGCCATTCCTCGGCCCAAACGTGAAGCTTCTTCCAGGAAAGAAGGATGGGACCGCTAAAGAAATCATCGATCAAATCGAGCGTGAGCTCGCGGCGAAAAAGCAACAGACCGATGCTTTCCCAGGTCAGCGAAACCAGATAGACCGCGTCTTCCCCGTCAGGTCCGAGCACTTCACGTATTTTCTGTGCGTCGGCGTCGTCGGGAAGCGAAAGGACCCGGCGCAGCGCGCTCGTAAACGCAGGACTTTGAAACGAGCGCACTAACTCGAGCATCGCATCTCGTCTTCTCTGCTGACGGTAATAACCAATTTGCGCGGCTGCGAAAATGAGGGCGGCCGTGACGGCAAATGCGTTGATTAGATTTGCGAGAGTCGACAGGTCCATTTCACCGAGGATCAGTGACGCGTCCGAGAAACAGACAGACGCCGCTCGGTACATGCTGAATTGCATAGACGAATGGGTGATCGACTTTCACTTCGATCGGCGGTGGCGGAGGCGATCTCAGAGCGCTCCCTGCCATCATCGCCACTGCGGTGGCCGCCGCCGCTTCAGTTCCTTTTTCGTCCACCGCGAAAAACGTCTTGTGAAAGATTTGCGAGATGTAGAGGTAATCCTTCGGCGTTCTTGGCGCGATCTTGTCGAAATTAGCGCTGCCTTGCGGCTTATCGAATGCAGTCTTCATCCCAAGCGCTTCGAACTTTTCTGCCAAAGCCATCGTCGGCGGTTCGAGCTTGAACTTTGGCAAATGCAGATCGATGTCGCGCGTATCGAGTTTTGCGCAACCGGCCAACGTCTCGCCGGTAAGCTTGGACTCGACCGCGTGCAGACCATTTACCTCAGCGGGAAGAAAGACGAGCAACTGTAGATCGTTGCCGACATACGGAAGACTCACGACCGTGTATCCATCGCGTTTCGCGTAACCGAAATGCTTATCCGTCTTTCGCATCATCGGAACATCAACAGGAGCTCCACCGCGAATGTGGAATGGCTCCGGCTTTGTTGCTTTCTCGGAAAACTCACTCGCCCACGGGGCTTTCAAATAAAGCGCGTTCGCCAGGACAAGGCGGGTTGTCTTATCGAGTGATCCCTTGGGAATGAGATCCCGAATCCGGTCGCGTGTCTGGTCTGCGACCCATTTGTTAATTTGCTGCGTAGCTCCTCCGGCATCAGCAATGAAATCGAGAGGCTCAAATGCCGCGCCGTAATTGTGTGTCAGCTGCATCAGAAATGCAGGGCGAAAGGCATATCCTTTCTGAGCGAAAAGCCGGTTCGCGAAGTTCAGCGTGATGGGCTCGCTTGGACCACCAGATTTCTTGGATTGTTTCACCTGTTCAGCCGTCTTTGCGCTCATCGCTTCAAGTGAATTCTGGAGCAAAGCGAAAGAGGCGGGCACGGCGCGATCATTTGTGAGATGCAGAACACGCGCCATCTCGGTGCGCGTCTCGCCGTCGGCGCCGGCGAAGGTCATCGCTAGCGCGCTTTCAATTGAATACGGTGAAACGCAAAGGTTCTCGTCGCCTGTAGCGAGCTGTTTGTGAAGATCCACCGCGAGCTCATTCGTCGCCTTTGCTGCCACATCGAAGTTCGTTGCCGCATTCGCCATCGCAGCGAGTAACGCGCCCATCAGCTGTAAGATCAAAAACCGTTTCATGTGAATTATGAAACACTCAAAGGATCCCCTCTGTCATTTCGACCGAAGTGGAGAAATCTCTTATTTTGTTCATGAACGCTCCTTGTGTGTCAGACAAGATCGAGAGATTCCTCGACTTCGCTCGGAATGACAAACCTTCTCTTCATTTGGAACTGGCGCGGTCGCGGATGACCCGGGCGAATTTAGTGCGAGACTCGTGACCCATGGCCGCACAACGAAAGCCGAATTTGATTCTTTTTCTGCCGGATCAGCAAAGAGCGGATACGCTCGCTTGTTACGGGGGCGCGAAGGTTAACGCGCCGAACCTGAACAAGCTCGCCTCTGAATCGGTGATCTTCGAGCGGACGTACGTTACTCATCCGGTTTGCACGCCTTCGCGCTCGTCACTGATGACAGGCACCTGGCCGCACATCAACGGATGCACACGGAACAGCGTGCCACTCGATCGCCGGTGTCTGGTTTTCCCAGAGCTAATGGAGGACAGGGATTATCGCACCGCCTACATCGGGAAGTGGCATCTGGGCGAAGCAGGGCCAATCGGACGAGGTTTTGATGAATGGATTTCAACTGACGATCACGGCGACTACACAAATTTCCTCGTTTCAAAGGGCATTGCGCCGGACAAATCGAACGGACGGTTCTCGGAATTGGCTATTAGCAGCCTGCCGATCGAACTGTCGCGGCCGAAATTTCTCGAGAAACACGCCTGTGAAATCATCGAAAAACATCAGCGTGATCCCTTTATTCTCGTTGTTGGATTTGTAGAACCACATTCGCCCTACAACGGACCGCTCAATGACGAACACCCGCTCGACTACCGTTTAATGCGCGAATGGCAGGAAGCTGAAGCCATTCTGGACCGTGAACGCTTGCCGTTTCAATTGTTCTTCGGCATTACACCGGAAGAATACCGAAGCATCAAGCAGCGCTATCTCGGGCTAGTGACGCTGGTGGATCAGAGCATCGGCGCCATCCTCGCCTGTCTTGAACGATGCGGCCTGACTGACAACACGATCGTTGTTCACACGAGCGACCATGGTGACAGCCTCGGCGCGCATCATCTCTTTGGGAAAGAGACGATGTTTGAAGAAGCCACGCGCGTTCCATTCCTGGCTCGGTTGCCGGGTCAAACACGTGCCAAAACTGTTCCACACCCTGTTAGTCACATCGATTT
>WNGK01004130.1_pt1 | contig 15624 bp, 14 predicted proteins | sample 5400601 | NCBI WGS metagenome assembly WNGK01 (sample SAMN13153376, study PRJNA577476) | soil metagenome | isolation source: 60 cm soil or saprolite under Garry oak tree replicate 1 | place: USA:California | collected 2016-06-15
GAGATGCTGATTTGGGTTGAAGGGCTGGTGTCCGTTAGTGTTGTGTCCGTTAGTAATAGTATTCATGATGTCCTTACTTTCTGTTGTATGGATAACTAGGGGCTCTACTAGAACCCCAGCGTTATCTCGAAGTTGATTCGATGTGTTACCAGGTCGCCATTTGCGCGGTAGTCATACTTCTTAAAAAGTGCTGCGAAAATCGCAGCCCGGTCGAATGCCGCGTCATAGCGGGTGATATGCTTGCAATCGTGGTGCCGGAAGTTTCGATCCGGGCAGCTGCAATCCGCTGCATATCCCTCGTCGTCTATCGTTAACTGATAGCGCTTTCCGCTCTCAGGACTGGTGATCGTCTTCGTCATTTCGCTGTCTCCTTCGGGCTCTTGCCCACTTCATTTACTGATATGAGTATAGCACATAGACGACAGTTTGTCAACACTTTTACGACGAATATTTCAGACACTTGACAAATTGGTAACTGCCATGCTACACTATGGTCATGGACAATTCCTTACTCTGCGAGGGACAAAGTATGACTGACGACACTGAAGAAAAACAGTATCTATCCGTTGATGAAGCCGCCGAGGAGATTGGGTGGAACAGGGCAACAATCTTTGATTGGATCAAGGCGCTAAATCTTGAGACGCATCGGTTTCTGCGTAACCGGAAAACCTACATGACTGTCCAGGACGTAGAGCGCCTGAAGGACATAAAAGCACACCCATGGAAAGCCGGTGAGCGACGATGACAAACTGCACATGTATGCTTATGGCGAAGTTACTGGACATTAAAGGACAGGAGTAGCAACTATGTACGTTTATGGCTTAGGGGACCCAAGAACAGGCCAGATATGTTATGTAGGCATCACCTCGAACCTTTACCAGCGATACGCACAGCATCTCTTACATTCTCACAACAAAGGCAACATCGAATTAATCGATGAATTAAGGGTGCTTGATATCCTTCCTACTCTTGTGGCTCTTGAGAAAGATGTTGATGAAGCCATAATTTACGAACGCGAGAGGTACTGGATAGAACACTACAGCCAGGATGAGGCAACACTGACAAACCGCATTGTTCCAAAATCCCAAAAGAGGCATGAAGAATACTACATGGTAGATGAAGTTGCTATGATCTTAGGGCTTAGCGAGCGCACGGTGTTTCGGCTTATCAAAAAAGGCGAACTAAAGGGCTTTAAGGCAGGTAGGGAATGGCGTTTTGAGGAGTCAGACATCGAAGACTATATAAGACAGGCGAGGGCAAAGGCAGAGCAAGAGCGCACTATAGGGGCTACAGACTTTTAGGATTGACAACAGTAGAGCATACGGGTTACACTGTGTACAGGGTCATTCTCTTAGGTGGAGACAGTGTTTGATGACGAAGTTGGCGAACCAAAACGATGGCGTTGAAACGCGCGCCACCTGCGACACGTCGCTTCAATCAACGGTACGCCTTCTACCTGACGTAACTGGGGAGAACGCCACCCACTATATCCGCTACGTGCCACCGCCTGTGCAAAGATGCCTTTGATTATTTGCAGGTAACGATCCATCTCCGGGACGAAGAGGAGAGCGGTATCTGCCTGTTCCATATAGAAATACTGCCCGCACGCAGCATACCATGTGCGTACGTCTTCTTGCGTATGAACAACAGCGCCATGCAGCTCCTGTGTGTGATCGTACTCTATTGTCCCGAAGGGAAAGCAGTGGAGGTGGGCGTGAAAGACGGTCTGCCGGAAAATACCATGTTCCCAGAATACTACAGGAGCATAGTACTGTGCCAGGAACTGTTGTATTTCTCGCTTTAAGGTGAATAGTTCCGCATCAAGTTCAGCAGGCACATCACCATAGCACGTATAGTGGCGCCTGGGAATGATCAGCAGATGACCCTCGACCAGAGGAGCATGATCGGTGACGATGAGAAAATTTGGGGTCTCCTTGAGAACATAACGGGCGATATCACTGTGCTGGCAAAATGCGCAGTAGGTACTGTTGGACTCAGCATCGAGGGGGCTGTAGCTCCCATTCTGCATGCAGACGACTCCTTCCATAGATACGCGATACCGCCTTGAGTATAACCCAGAATTTTCACCTTTGGCAAGCACTACCCTGCATGTCGGAAACCCGCCTCAGCCATAGTAAGCGCTGGTCCTTCGGCTAACAGACCAGTGTCCACAACTTCAGCGACGATAAGTGTAGAGTCTCCTGCCGGAGCAGTGTGACGCACTTCGCAAGCGATCCAGGCCAGCGCATCGTGCAGGATGGGACAGCCGTTTGCCCCAGGCTCATATTCAATGCCTGCCATTTTTCCTGGGTCTCTTAACGCCGATTTACCTAACTTCCCAGCCAGTGCACGGCTGCCGGAGCGCAGCACGTTGACCGTAAACACACGACTACGCAGGATCATCAGCAGCGACTTGGAGGCATTTTCGACGGATATCATGAGCAGCGGGGGATCAAATGAGGCCTGCGAAAGCCAGTTGGCCGTGAAGGCGTTGACCTCACCCTCATCAGCACAAGAAACGGCATACAGCCCATAGGTAAAGGTACGTAGTACCTGTCTTTTGATGTTCGCGTCCATTTAAAAATTTCCTCTATATAATATTGCGCTCGTGGCTTTGCTGGCCTGTCGAAAAGCGCGTTATCCGCAGAAGGTCAATATTGATCGATTGTGCCCTCCCCAGCACCACTTCTTCGGCGATCAGGCGTCCTACGGCTGGCGCCTGTTGTACTCCGTGCCCTGAAAAGCCCGCGACGTTGATCCAATTCTCAACGGTTGGCAGTCGACCGAGAATCGGATTGTGATCAGGTGTTACTTCGTAAAAACCCCACCAGCAAGCCTGGTGATCTAGCCTCGTCTCTTCCATCCAGGGAAAACGCTCTAGCCCAACGCTGATAGTCGGTTCTAACCAGTTCCAGTCCATGCCCTCCGTAAATCCAGGGGGTTCATCGGGGTTCGAACGACCAAAGAGGATGCGCTGGCCCTCGCTTCGCAGGTAGAAACCACTCACAAGGTCAATCGTTAAGGGGTAGACATGCTGCCAGGGGGTAGGAGCCGTCATAAACACCAGGCGCCTCACCGGCTGGACAGGTACCTCCACCTCCAGCCCTGCGCACCTGGCAATGTCGCCAGCCCAGGACCCGGCTGCGTTGATGAGGTACTCTGCCTCAAAGGTGTCCCTGGGTGTCTCCACTCGCCAGGCGTTTCCTGTCCACGTAGCACTCATCATAGGAGCCTGGAGATAGATGGAAGCTCCACGTTCCTTCGCCAGCCTCAAGTAGGTAAAGGTCACACTATGCGGATCGACAATACCGTCAGCTGGCCCGTAGGTCACACCGGCAATGCGATCAGTTTCAAAGGCGATGAGGCTCCGCGCGTCCTCGAAGGAAAGAACGCGCACCGGAGCGCCTATGCTTTCCTGCATTCTGACGCTTTCCAGGTGCTCGTTCCAGCGTTCGGGCGGCACGAGGAAGAGATAGCCAATTGGGCGATAACCCGCGTCTTCCCCGTACAACTCCTGAAAGTGCTGGTATTCCTGGATGCTTTCCCAGGAGATGCGCGCGTTGACCTCTTCGGTATATTGTACACGTACACCGGCGGCGCTCCGACCGGTTGATCCCATCGCCGGCGACACCTGCGCCTCCAACACCGCCACTTTTAATCCCCGCTCGCTCAGGCAGAAGGCACAGGACGCGCCCATAATGCCGGCTCCGATAACCACTACATCGGTCCTCACGCTCGATGACATATCTGCCTGCCTTCTCTCATGCGTTCGGAAATTCCGTTATTCATGCGCGGCATCATGCTTCCTGTTTCCCCGTACGAAGAGCTGTCGTTGCCGCTTCATCGATTACATAGAGATTGGGCAGCCGTACAAGCTGCTCCTGACTCCCATGATAGTGCACAATCACGCCGTATTCAAGTTTAGCCGCCTCGAGCGAGACATATCCGTTGACGACATCGTTCAGCACCAGTTCTACCGGGCGTTGGAACGGGTTTCCATAACCGCCGCCGCCTGGAAGGTTAAGTTGGACGCGGTCACCTGGCGCGAGGGAAGTCATCGCCTTAGCTTGAGGACTGGTCGTGTTGTTCACGAGATATTCGCCAGGAGCGCCGGATTTGCCGCCCGCGAGCCCGGTAGCGGGGAAGCGGGTGCGGTCAACCAGCGCCGAAACTCCCCAGGAAGTATTGCCCCGGTAGCCGACCTCGGTCCATTGCCCCAGCCCTCCACGGTAGATCCCAGGGCCACCCGAATCGGTGCGCAGTTCCCGGCGGTACTGGATCAGCGGGGCTAAGCTCTCCACGACTTCAGCTGGCACGCCGGCAACTCCGCTGGGGAAACCAGTGGTATTCAGACCATCCTTGATCGCTCGCGCCCCGGTGCCTCCACACTGGAACAGGCTGAAGGTGAAGGTCTCCTGGGATGCGGGCCATTTCCCGTGCCAGACGGAGATCCAGATCGGGTCAGCTCCGCAGGCGATGAGCTTGCCCGGCATGGTAGGAGCCAGCGCCCCGAAGATCACCCCCGGCAGGAAATGCCCGATCAGGTGCCGTGAGGCCACTGCAGCGGGCTCTACGCAGTTCAAAATGCAACCAGGAGGCGCGGTCACATGTACCGGGCGAAATGCCCCCTCGTTATGGGGAACCTCGGGGCTTACCGCCGCCTTGATTGCGAACGAGGCGTAGGCGTGGGTGTAGTTCAACACGACGTTGATGCCCCTGGAACTTTGAGGCGATGAGCCGGCAAAGTCGATGAACAGGTCTTCGTCCTCGATGGTCACGGCCACTCTGATGTGGATCGGCTCGTCGAAGCCGTCACTCCAGCTCTCGTTCTCGTAACGCCCATTTGGCAGTGTGCGGAGCGCATCGCGCATAGCTCGCTCCGAGCGCGAGATGATTTCGTCGGCTAGCGGGTCAATCGAGTCCAGGCCGAACTCCTCCATGAAATGAAGCAGCTCGCGCGCGCCAACCGCGTTTGACGAGGTCTGGGCGTACAGGTCGCCAATCGTTTCGTTGGGAGTGCGCACGTTCGCGCGGATGATCTTGAAAAGCTCGTGATTGGGCTCATCACGGATAAACAGCTTCATAATTGGAATGCGCAGCCCTTCCTCGTAGATCTCGCGGGCCTCGCCTGAGAAAATGTGGCCGCCGATATCGGGGGCATGGCAGGTGCTGGCGAAGTACGCGACCACGCGTGCGTCTTTGAAGACAGGGGTCAGGATCGTCATATCGTTGATCTGGCCAGCGGTCTGCCAGGGGTCGTTGGTGATCAGCACGTCACCGGGTTGCAGCATCTCTTCTGGATACGCCTTCAGGAAGTGGCGCACGCCTGTCGCCATAGCGTTGATGTGGCCGGGTGTGCCGGTGAGCGACTGCGCAATCATGGAACCGCGCGTATCGAAGACCCCACAGGCCAGGTCCTGCGACTCCCGCACGACCGTGCTAAAGGCGGTGCGCATCAACGTGACCTGCTGCTCATTCACCACGGAGAGCAGGCGGTTCCAGAGCACTTCAAGGATGATCGGGTCGATTGTATTTGTCATCGAAAAGATTCCTCGCCGGGGAAGTTAGAGTTCAACAATCAAGTTGCGCTGCTCGTCGATGCGGAAACGAGAATCCGGCCCGATAATCACCGTCGACTCGCGCTCTTCAACGATAGCCGGTCCGCTGAAGCTTGAACCGGGCAACAGGCTATAACGGTTGTAGACAGGCGTATCGTGATACCCACCCAGCTCCGGGAAGTACGCCTGGCGGCTTCCCTTCAGGGCTGTTTGCACAATGGTCCGCTCATCCCTGCCTGCTTGCAGGCGCACTTGAGGCGCGGGGCCGGATGAGGTGATGCGCCAGTTGATAATCTCAACTGGCACCGACTGGCTGAGCCGCTCGTAGAGACGGTGATAGGCTTCTTCAAACGAGTTGATGATCGTGGGCGCGCTCTCGCCACCGAGCTGGCCGCCGGGCAGTGGCACCTGGATCTCGTGGCCCTGGCCGACATAACGGATATCTGCCACACGCCGGTGGCGAATGTTTTTGGGCGACATGCCGGATTGCTCAAGCAGGGCCTGTCCTTCCGCTTCCATCTCGCTGAGCAGGGCGTTGACCTCCTGCCAGTCCAGTTGATCGAGGTGGCCGGGCCAGGAGCGCACAAAGTCGAAGGCGAGCGGAGCGGTCAGAAAGCCAACGGCGCTCATGACGCCTGCACCAAACGGCGCGAGCATGGCCGACGACCCCAGGGCCTTCGCGATGCGAAAACCATGCACCGGTCCTGCGCCGCCGAAAGCGAAAACGGGGAAGCGGTGTGGGTCCTTCCCGCGCTCAAGAGTGTGGATGCGAGCGGCATTGGCCATGCTTTCATTCACAATCTGGTGGATGCCCCATGCCGCTTCTTCTATCGAGAGACCCAACGGATCACCAATACGTTCTTTGATGACCCTGCGAGCAGCGGCGAGATCTATCGTGAGCTGGCCTCCAAGAAAGTAGCCGGGATCAAGGTAGCCAAGCACCAGGTCGGCATCCGTCACCGTCGGCTCGCTTCCTCCAAGCCCATAGCAGACGGGACCCGGCTCAGCGCCTGCTGAGTCCGGCCCTACTTTCAAGAGCCCCATCGGGTCTAAGCGGGCTATCGAGCCGCCGCCCGCGCCAATCTCGATCATCTCGATCACTGGCAGCTTTATGGGGAGTCCCGATCCCTTTTTGAGGCGATACCTCCGGTCAACCTCAAATTCGTGAGCGAGCAGCGGTTGCCCCCGGTCGATGATGCAGAACTTGGCGGTCGTCCCGCCCATATCGAAGGAGAGCAGGTCATCGTAGCCGCAGGCCACGCCGTAACTGGCCGCTGCCAGCGCCCCGCCTGCCGGGCCTGATTCAAGCAGGCGGACTGGGAAGCGCATGGCCGTATCGACCGTCACAACCCCACCGCTGGAGATAATCAGGAAGAGGCTGCCTTTGAAGCCGATGCGGGCCAGGCGCGCCTGCAACTCGCGAAGATAGTTCTCGACGCGGTCCTGCACATACACGTTAGTGATCGTCGTGGAGGTGCGTTCGAACTCGCGTATTTCGGGCACCACCTCCGATGAGAGAGAGACCCGCATGCCTGGTGCGACGCGCTGGACAATGGCGCGTGCTTCCTGTTCAGCAGAGGGGTTGGTGAAACTGTTCAGAAAGGTGATGGCGATAGCCTCGATCCCGTTCGCGGCGAGTTCGCGGGTTAATTGCTCGACGAAAGCCGCGTTCAGTTCCCGCAGGGTCGTTCCATCGGCCAGCGTGCGTTGCGGTATCCCGAAACGCAGATAACGCGGCACCAGCGGCTGCGGCATCTCCAGCATCAGGTCGTAGAGTTCGTAGCGGTTCTCCCGCCTGATTTCAATCGCATCGCGGAAGCCTTCCGTCGCGAACAAGGCGGTACGGGACCCGGTGCGTTCGATGATGGCGTTGGTTACCAGCGTGGTGCCGTGAATGAGTTGTTGCACCTCGTTCGCGGGAATGCGCTCGCGCTCAAGCGTCTCCAGCACGAGCGTTTCGACGGCCTGAGAGGGGTCGCGAGGCGTGGTGAGCGTTTTCCCGACTGCGAAGCCGCCGATCGCATCGTCGAACACAACGAGGTCGGTGAACGTGCCTCCGATATCCACTCCAATCCTGAGATGTCCAGAGGTACCTTCCATCACTCACCCTCCAGCTTGGGGAAACGGCTCAGTGGGAAAATATCGACTTGAGGGGATCGCTGCTGAGACAGCAGGCCGCCATCCACCCGCATGATATGCCCCGTGATATAACTGGCATCGTCCGAGGCGAGAAAGGCGGCTGGCCCGGCCAGTTCCTCGACTTCGCCCATGCGTCCCAACGGGACGGTCGCGCCCCGCTCTCGCTTCACCTCAAGATTCATCCCCTGCGTATCAATCGCGCCGGGCACGAGCGCGTTCACGCGAACGCCATATGGCGCAAGGTCGAGCGCCATGGCCCTGGTGAGGGCCTCAATGCCGCCCTTCGACGCATCGTAAGCCGCCATGCCCCGGTGGGCGTGCGAGGCTCCTCCGCTGGACATATTGATGATGACGCCCTGGTGCCGGCGTGCCATTACCTGAGCAGCGCGGAGCGAGCAGAGGAAGACGCTCTTGAGGTTGACCATCAGCACCATGTCCCACCAGGCTTCATCCGCCTCCAGGAAGTGGCGTTCGACATTGATCAAACCGGCGTTATTGACCAGCACATCCACCCTGCTAAAACGCGCGAGCACGTCATCGAATAAGCGGTCGACCTGCTCTTTGCTCGACACATCGGCAACTCCAGGAACAGCCGATCCTCCGTTGCTGATAATCTGCTGGACGGTCGCTTCGACTCCGGCGGCGTTGACATCATTGACGATCACCTGCGCGCCCTCGCTGCCAAAGCGAAGAGCGATAGCGCGGCCAATGCCATGCGCGGCACCAGTCACCAGCACAATTGTGTTGGAAAAGCGTTGTTGCACCACTGTGTTATCCTTTCTCTCTCGGGACTCCTCAGACTATTAGTGCTGTCACCATAGCAGTGATCACTGTGTCGAAAACTTCGAACATGTTTAGTTGCAAACAGGTTAGATCCGGAGCAGGGTTGGGCATGCCATCGGATGTGGACTCCTTCCATCGATTCCTCCTCAAGCATGGGGGAAGGATAACAATTTTTGATCCAGATGGCAAGGGATGTCTCCAGATTTCCCATCTTCTTAGCCATCAATCAAACAAGAGAATCTGGCATGCGTACCCCCTTTTTCGTGAAGAACGTCCATGAGTTCGATTGCTCGCCAGGGAGTGCTGTGTTTGTCCGTGATGGTGCCCTGGTAGCCTTTTGCACGCTATAATATTACGACATGTCGTATACGCCAGGTGCCAGTAAGAACCTCCTCAGGAAATGTGAAGCTTCCTGAAAGTGGAGGCAGGCACACCGGCTAAATAATGCAACGCGCTGAATCGACTCGATTGGGAAGAAGGAGGAATATCCCGTGGAATTTGCCAACCTTGCGCACACCTTTGAGGAACTGGAACGCACCAGCTCACGCCTGGCGTTGATCGAGCTGCTCACGCAGCTGTTTCGCTCGATTGAGCGGCCAGATGAGATAGAACAGGTCTGCTACCTGGTCCAGGGGAGGGTCGCGCCGTTCTTTGAGGCGCTGGAGATGGGGATGGCGGAGAAAAGTGTTGCTAGATCCATTGCCATGGCCTATAACGCTACTTTAGAGCACATTGCAGCGCTTTACGCTGCGCTCGGTGATCTGGGACTGGTCGCAGGGAAAGTTAATAGCGAAGCAGGACATATCCCCCATGTCCTGAATGTCGACGAGGTGTTTGAGGGTTTGAGAACCATCGCGCAGACAGCAGGGAAAGGAGCGGTCGAACAGCGCATTGCGAGGCTATCCGACTTGCTCACGTGCGTTGACAGCGTGTCTGCGAAATATGTGGTGCGTATCCTGCTGGGCAACCTGCGGCTGGGCATCGGCGACGCAACCGTGCTCGACGCGTTGGCGAAGGCCAGGTGGAACGATGCCAAAAAGCGCAAGCTGTTAGAGGGAGCCTACCATAAGACCTCGGACCTGGGGCTCATCGCCCGGACGCTCTGGGAACATCCCGACGAGGAAGAGGCGCAGGGCGCAGTTGTAGCCCTGGGCGTCCAGGTCGGCAAACCGATCCACTCGCAACTCGCCGAACGGCTCCCCACCGCTGAGGCTATCATGGCGAAAATGGGGACGGTGGTGGCGCAGTATAAGTACGACGGCTTGCGCGCGCAGATTCACAAGGACAGGCAGCAGGTGACCATCTTCTCGCGCAACCTGGAAGACCAATCGCACATGTTCCCCGAACTCATCGCGGGCACCCTCAAGCAGGTCCGAGCCGAGAGCGCCATCCTGGACGCGGAGGCCCTGGCCTACAACGCCACCTCCGAGGAATTTCTGCCCTTCCAGGAAACGACTCGCAGGCGGCGCAAACACGGGATTGAGGCCATGGCCGAGCAGCTGCCGCTGAAGGCCTTCGTGTTTGACGTCCTCTACAAAGATGGGGTATCGCTGCTGGATACCCCGCTGGTGGACCGCCTGAAGATTCTTGAGGAGATCATGCACCCGGCTGACGACACCCTCATGCTCACCGAAAGCCACACCATGAGCGATGCCAGTACGCTCACCCTCCTCTTTGATGAAGCGATCAGCAAGGGATTGGAAGGCCTGGTGGTGAAAAAGCTGGAGAGCCGTTACGAAGCGGGTGCGCGAAATTTCAATTGGGTGAAGCTCAAGCGCCACTCTGCTGGAGCCCTGAACGACACCATCGACTGCGTCCTGCTGGGGTATCTCTTTGGACGCGGCAAGCGTGCGGCATTTGGTGCGGGTTCCCTGTTAGTGGGAGTGTATGATCCCGAACGGGACCTGTTTGTCACAGTGACCAAAATCGGCACAGGGCTAAGCGATGAGCAATGGCGCAGTATCCGCGAGCGCACTAAAGGACTGGAAGTCGATCATCGACCTGCCCGCGTCTCCTCGCTGATCGAGCCGAGCGTGTGGGTCGAGCCGCAGCTCGTCCTCGAAGTGCTGGCCGACGAGATCACGCGCTCGCCGACCCATACGGCAGGAAAAGTCGGGGCAGAGCCGGGCTATGCGCTGCGCTTTCCGCGGCTGGTCGCCTTTCGTGAGCAAGACAAGCAGCCGGAGGATGCGACGACCGTGGAGGAGCTCATCGAAATGTACAAAAGTCAAGGCAGGAAATAACAGATCGTCGCTCCAGCTTCGTATCCTCCTGAGAAGTGATTCAAAGACAGGGAGAAACAGATGAGACCACTCACAGAACAAGTCATCTTTGATCGAGATATAGTCGACTGCGTCAGAACTTCTGAAATTTGTCGTATCGCTCCTGTGTTGACACGGGTCGGAAAGGAGTGAAGAGAGAGACCTGAAGAGCTACTCGATACGCGGTGGTCCCTGCTGAATGCGCCTGCGCAGTTCCTCGATGGGAGGGAAGGACCAGCGGCTCTCGGTCCACCAGGTCGCTCCTGCCTCAGCATAGGGGCGCACGATCGCTCTGGCCCGTTCGCGGTCCTCCCCAGGCGTCTCTCCCTCCTGCACAATCTCGAAGGGCGTGGTCTGACTGCGATGCTCCTCAATATAGGCTTTCATCGCCCCGATATCCTCTGGCGTGATCGCTGCTGGCGCATCCCCACCGGTGATTTTGTTGGGAAGGAGCCCGTCATAGCGCAGCACCCGCCGCATCGATTGCTGGCTCGGCCAGGCTCCCACCACCCAGATGGGGATGCGTGGTGACTGGACCGGTTTGGGTAAAAACGTCATTTCCTCGACGTGATAGTGTTTCCCATTAAAGCTGAAAGGCTTTCCGCTCCACAAGCCCGTCAGGATCTCCAGGCTTTCATCCAGCAATTCGGCTCGCTGCTTGCGATCCGTGATCTCCCCGACCTTCGTAAAGCCTCCATCTTCGAGTGCACCCAACCCGACCGGCAGGATGAGGCGTCCATGGGAGAGATGATCCAGCGTCACGGTCTCGCGGGCCAGTTTCCACGGGCGCCGCCGCGAGGGAGGCGTGAGGATCAAGCCGAGGCGTACCCGCTCAGTACGCAGCGCCATCGCGGCTAACACGATCCACGGATCATACATCGGTCCGGCTTCCTTGATGTAGATCCCGTCCCAGTAAAAGACGCCATCCCATCCGGCCACTTCCGCCTCGTGAGCCAGTTCGGCAAGCGTGTGAATATCGCCGTGGGGAAGAATGAAACCATACTGCATCCGGCACTCCTCTGCAAAAAACGTGCGGTCTTCTCAACAGAAACAGTATACCTCACGCATCCTGACATCTTGTGTCATATTTCACCGCTCCCTGGACTGCTCCTGACACCTGTGAACCCATTCCCCTTTTTTTGGTGGAAAACTTGGTGGATAAACGGGTAGTTTTTCTGCTTGATCTGGGGTACATTTCTTGGTAGAACCAGCAGCTGGTGCGGGCACTGGTTGACTGGCACCAGGCATGCACGTTCGAGGAGGCACGAGAGGACTGGTGAAGCTCCATCCTTCCTCCCTATTTCTCCGCTCATTCCTGCTCTATTTCTTGCTGTCACACTGGCTTTGTCTATGCATCTCTATAGGAGAGGACGATATCTGATTGGATATCGCTCGGAAAAGGAGCACACGTGGATACCCTACCTGCTGCCGAGGCAGTTGAGCAGCTCATAGACGAGTATGGCAAACTCGTGTTTCATGTCATCTTTGGCCTGGTGGGCGACTGGCACGAAAGTGAGGATTTGACCCAGGACACGTTTCTCCGGGCGCTGCGTAGGATTGATGCTGCACAAGCAGCCAGCGGAGCCCACTTTCAGCCGAAGGCCTGGCTGATGCGCATCGCTGTGAACACCGTCAAGATGCATCGCCGACGGTGTCGTCTCGTGCAGTTTGTGCCCTTCTCCGAGCTAGCACCAGAGGAGGCGGGCCCCGAGGTGATCAATGAGGCTGCAGCCCCTGTTCAGCCAGGAGGATATGGTACCACGGAAGGAGGTGGTGATCCGGCAACACTCATCGCCGAACGCGATGCCGTTGGGCGCACGCTTGCAGGGCTGCCGGACCCACTCCGCGTTCCGTTGCTCCTCTCGGTCGTGGGCGGTTTTTCCTCGGTGGAGATCGCCCACATCCTGGGCCTGGGGGAAGCGGCCATCCGCCAGCGGCTCTCGCGAGCCAGGCGGCAGTTCAAAGAACGCTATGCCGCAGTATGCGGCGAGGTGGTGCGCGATCCGGTTGCCACCGCAGAACAACAGCGTGTCTCTGCTGCGCCTGGTTCGCGAGAGCCGCTGGCTGTCTCCCCCGGGTGGGCTCCGGTCGCTGACGGAGCATGAACACGTCTCGACGTCCTGGTGGCAACGTACAGGTTCCCTGGCATCACTGTCAACGCTCAGACTGGACAATGTAGCTACCACGACGGCGACTCCTGGTCGAAAGAGGAGGGTGCCTGTACCCGCATGGGTGGTGCCGCTGAGTATGACGACATGAAGGGGAGGATCAATGAAGATCCATGTGCTCGGCACAATGGTGTGCCGACAAGAGGGCGTGAGACTAAGGACGGACCACATGATCCGGGCTCCGCCTTGCGCTCCTGGTGACGATGTTGTTGGTCCATGGTAGAAAAGTACCCGTGAGAGACAACGATTTCAGGCGAGTCCCCCTCCTGGGACTCGCCTGTCTACTTATAGAGGGTATACTCCTCAGGCCCCCAAGGCTCTCGCTTTTCCTATAGCCATAGACCCTCGCGAACGGTTAAAACACCACGCTCGGTAGAGTAATAGGGGGTCATAACATTTTGGGGCAGCGTGAAGGATGAGCGCAGGCATGATTTAGGGCTTTTAGCTACTGGCAAACTGCTCCACGCTGACTTGCATCAGGTCGGCTATATGTAATACGCTGATATCTGGCGTAAAATTGGCGGGCTCCGGGCCAGCAGCATACTTGCCCTGCTGGACAAAGACGGTTGTCAGGCGATCGCCCATAATGGATTTGGCATCGGCAAGAATCTGCGGCTTATCGTCAATCATTGCGTAGTGATCAGCGGGATACTGCTGCATAATTTCGTGCAGGTGCTGCTGCTTATGCGTGTAGATCAATACACGGCCCTCAACGGCCTCTGCCAAGTGGCTGTGGTGGATTTTCTCAGCTTGAAAAAACATATCGCCATCGCTCACGATTACGGTCAATCCCAGAGTTCGCAAGTACTGGAGGGTTTCCAGGGTGTGTGGGTAAAGTGCTTTGAAGAAAGGATAGTTATCGAAAAGCGAGTGGATGTGAAGATAGGTCTGCTGGTCCAGGACTGAGAGGGGGGTTCTTTCGCGCAGCCATGCCAGTGCAAGCGGAATATTCACCACTCCGCTCTCCTCGCGTGCCTGCTCGTAGAGCTCCCAGAAGCGGTCAGTTAATGCCGGGCCTATTTCAACCCGTAGATGCACATCCAGGTCGTTTTTCACATTGTCGTTATCAATAAGCGTGTTATCCACATCTATCAGAAAGACCAGTGTTGTCATGAATTATGCTCCTTCTCGCGGTAGGAGTTATAAACAGACTCGCCACACTCGAGTGTAGTTGATTATGCCTATATGTGTCAAGAAAGGTTCTGATCTCTCAGTTCCGTCTCAGCTTCTTCACAGTTTCAATTCAGATGGGCGCGATATGCTTGTGCTATGCGCATGCAGTGGTCATGTTCGATCGGAGAAGGATAGAAGGAGGAACCAGCACATCACCTTATGGCTCCAGGCTTTCCGTTGAGAGATAGTAGCAGCGCAAAGGAATGATTGATCATCTGACGTTTGAATTTGACGAAGGGTTCCACAATGGATCAGAGTATTCTTATCTCTCCACCACGCACCCCAGCGGCTGGTGGGCGCAGCGTCTTCGCTTGGCTTTCCGGGATTGTTTGCTTTGGTTTTCTGCTCATGGTGACGGTGCTGATCGCCCATCAAATGATTGTTCCGCCCCCAGCGCCTCGGATCATCCTGCTGCGCAATATCCCATTACCTGAAGGCTTGAAAGCCAAAGGGGCTCCAGATACGCTGGCTCCGGCCACCTCCCAATTTTTTGATGGCTTTGATTTTCAGTCAATTGACTCGAATACCCATCTGCTTTTTATCGCGCACACAGGCCCGGTGCCCGATGATCAAGCACTTTACGACCATAGTTTTCATCTTGATAATCCTGCAGACATTGCTAGAGATGGCAACATTCTGGTTTTTGATCTGCAAACGCAGCAAATTGTGGGGCGTTTGCCCATTCCTCAGGTGGCCGGCCTTGTCGTAGCCCCTGATCTGCACAAAGTGTTTGCTGCCGATGCTGAGGAGAACAAGGTCTGCTCGTTCGATGAACCCTCGACCCCTCTGCAAGGTGCAGCGCTCCTCGACTTTTTTCGTCAACGCTCACATACCAGCATCCAATGTGCCCAGCTAGATGACTTTGAGGGCCCGGACGCGGTAGTTTATGATCCTGTGGACCATAAGATTTTTGTCAGCGACCCGGGCTCTCCCCCTGATGATTGTGACCCTAAACTGCCCCTTGCACAGAATGATTGTGTAGCTAAGGTCCATGGACAGGTCATCAATTTCAAGGGGAAGACTATACCCACCTTGAACGCACGCGTGCTCTCTCAGAATATCTCTGTTGTGGATGCTCTGCATCCGACACAGGTGATTACAAAGATCGCTGTTGGGACCCTGCCGGTGACGGCTAGCGAAAGAACGTCGATGGAGTCCATCGCGGCTGATGACCCCGGCAAGGTGAATATTCTCCAGGGCAATATTGCAGAATTTGGTCGTGATGTTGGCCATGTCAAATACAATGTGGTGAGTCACAAACTGTATACCGTATCGCAGATTTTGCAGAATGGAGACGATGTCAACGCCGGTTTGCCACCCCCTGATACGGCGGAGTTCCTGACGATAGATCCAGTGACCAATACGATTATTCGCCGCGATCCCCTACCAACGACATGCAGCACTCCTCATGGGATGGCGCTGGATGAAGGGCAACATCAGGCCTTTATCGCCTGCACTGATGTTGATCCCGGGCCTCCTCCCCTGGTGCAGCATCTGATGCGGTGGAACCTGGATACCATGAAGCCCGGGCCGGAAGAGGCG
>WNGK01015946.1_pt1 | contig 15623 bp, 6 predicted proteins | sample 5400601 | NCBI WGS metagenome assembly WNGK01 (sample SAMN13153376, study PRJNA577476) | soil metagenome | isolation source: 60 cm soil or saprolite under Garry oak tree replicate 1 | place: USA:California | collected 2016-06-15
TCCAGGGTGCGGGGGGCATTGCCTAATGTTCCCTTGACCGGTCGCATGAAAGCTGCCGGATTGATATAGGGTTCGCACCCTGAAGGAGGCGCCGCGCTTCCTACCGGGCAATCACGCTTCCACAGCGGATTTCTTAACGGTACTCCCGGCACGATGTCGGGTCTCACAAATCGATTGAAAAGTACGCCGCCGAGTTTGTTTGGATCAGTAATGAAAGGCAAGAAAGGAAGCCCACCCGGCAAGCGCAGCACACCGGACATGGTCCACCCGCCAATTATCGTGTTCACTACTCCTGGCGTATTACTAAGAAACTGGCGTCTGCGTCCGATCGGAAGATCCCAGATGCCGGTCGCTGTAAAGTTATTCTTGATATCAAAAGTTGAGATAGCACGATCCTGGCTTAGCGCTCCTCCGAGGGACACCTGCTGACGCGCTTGTCCAGTGGACAACGTTCTTGTATCCGGGCTGGCATCTGAAGCCGTATCAATACTCTTGGCATACGTGTAGTTCGCTGTGAAAGTCAAACCACGGCTGACGCGGCGGCGCACGTCTATATAGCCCGCGTGCCTAATGCTGTCACCGGACGGATCGAAGTATCTGTTTAGCGGGTCGAAGCCCAGGTAAGGTGTTAATACGCTGGCGCGAGTGATCGTGATTACAGAACCTTGTAGGTTTGTGCGTCCCAACGGATCGGGGACACTGGCCACGGTCATGTCAATGCCCTGTGACTCTAATTGCTCTATGAGAGCGACATTACGCGGGTTGATGTTGATGAACGGCAGGTACAGGTGCGTTCCCTTGTTTCCAACATAAGCCACCTCGACGACCAAGTTCCTGATAGGTTCAAAATCAACTGTTAGGTTCCAGTTTTGCGAGTATGGAACTTTTCCACTGCTCGTGGGTCCACCGGTAGCGAAGGCGCCGATACCAAGACTCTTAAGGAAAACCAACCCGTTAGAATCAGTGCCCAGGATCGAATCGAGTGTCCCTGTCGTCCCTTGCAAAGGTGGATTACCTGACAAGCGAATGGGCTGGGTCGGATCGGCAGTACCTCCCGCCGCTGAGCCAGTCGCGATCGTGCCGACGTTGACAAAACCTCCGAAGTCGGGATTCGGCGATCTATTATTGCCGGTTAGCGTCGCGTGCGAAATGCCATAGCCGCCACGAATCACGACCGATTTTTTCTCCAGATCCAGACCGAAAAGTTTCATCTTCGGTTGCCAGGCAAAGCCAAAGCGAGGTTCAAAGCCCCAGTAATCAATCGGCACCAGATACTTCGAACGTCCGTCACGACCGGCAAATGCGAACGGCGGAATGTTGACCGTCCTGGGCACATAATCCGGAATTGGAGCAGTCGCTGCTACTCCCAGATTTCCAGCCAGCGTACGGCGCTGTACATCAGTTAAGGCGAAGGGCTGGGCCAGGTCAGGACGGAAAACTCCTTGCATGTTGTGCTTCTCGGCCCGCGGTAATTGGAGTGAGTAGCGAAGCCCGAGGTTAAGTGTCAAGTTTGGCCTCACCTTCCAGTCGTTCTGCACGAATCCTGCCATGCTCTTCCAGCGGTAATCGTAATCAAGTATCAGCGGTCTTAAGTCTACTGAGTTCGGTACTCCAAGCAGCACGCTGGCTATGGTGTTGCCGCCGTTGTTGGCGTTCGTCGATCGGTTGTTGCTGGTATTAACGACACGAAAGTCCCACCTGCCTCCCGAAGCGGCAAAGAATGGCGTGGCAGTCAGCCGGGCATCATTCAGATCAACGCCAAACTTCCAGGTCTTATTTCCGTGTGTCCAATAAACGATATCGCTGATGTTGTAGCGTTGCTCGATATTGAAGTTATTGGTTGAGGCAGCCGAACCGATATCGGCACCAACATAGTTATTGTCTCGGGCGATGAGGAACAAGGGGATGCCACCTTTAGTCAGGTGAGGCAATCCAATCTCTCCGGCGAAACTTCGCCCGGTCTTGATGGAGAACTCAGGTGAATAGTCTTCGCTGAAGTTGCCACGGGTATAGTTGAGGCGCAGATCGTTGACTAAAGTTGGCGAGATAATATTGTTAAAGGCCAACAAGAACTGCCTGGCGTTGCTGTAAACGCCGGAGTTGCCGTTTATGTCGTTGCCCGCACTCCTGATGCCGATGGCGGGCGTGACTGAGTAACGGAAGTTGGCCTTAAACTTGTCGGTGAAGTTATGGTCAAGGCGGAGCGTGTACCGCGTCTCGTTCTGCACGACGGAACGTTGCAGGAAATAATTCCCGATATTGCCTGCATCAAGAAAGTAGCCTCCAGCCGGAGGCATGAATGCCAGTATCTTCTGCCCAATCGGGTCGAGGAACTCAGGCGGAATAACATTCAAGTTCGGATTTGGCGTAGCATTGATGGTGGAATTGCACTGGGGCGTTTGGATAGTCACACCCTGATAGACCTGGTTCACGAGAATCCTTCTGGGATCACCGAACTGGCAATACTGATTGCCTGAAGCTAGTTGAATCGGCACTAACTTCCCGCTGAAGAGAACGAACTGTTGATAGATGTTCGCGCTGCCAACCGAGGTCAGGCCAAACTGCGTAGCGACTGTGGCCGGCACAATACCGGTGGATGTCCTTACCAGGTTATTGAAATTGCCCGCAAGCTGCGTAGCTTCAGGCACCAGCCCGGTCGACGTGACGAAATCCTGTCGCCAACGCGGCTCGTAGGCAAAGAAGAAGAAAGATTTGTTCTTGCCGTTGTAGAAAGCCTTACCGCCCTCGCCTGGTTTTGGCAGGAAGATTGGCCCGCCGATCGTGACTGAGACCTGGTTGTAGCGCAGATTATTATGCGGACGGGGAGCGGTGCCGATAGTAAATGGCGTCGCGTTGAATTTTGGGTTGCGATGATACCAAAGCGCCACGCCGTTAAAGTCATTCGTTCCAGATTTGGTGGTGGCATTGATTACACCGCCGGCCGTGTTCCCGAACTCAGCCGAATAAGCCGAAGTCTGAACCGTGAACTCCTGCACGGTCTCGGGAGTAAAGCTCACCACGGCGCGCGCAATTCCGACACCGGTGTTGTTGACGCCGTCGGCAAGAATAGCCGTACTGCCAGCCCGACCGCCGTTCAAATTCAAGTTAAAACCAGGAACCGGCTGGTCCGAGGTCACGCCGGGATCCTCGCTTCCGGCGTCGCCCGTTACATTGGGGGCGGTTAGCGCCAAGTCAAGCACGCTCCGATTGTTCAGCGGAACATCCTGCAACTGACGCGTCGTAATGGTATGGGCCGTGGTTCCGGTCTCGGTGTTAAGCAGCGGTGCGTCGGCAGTGACTACTACTTGCTCGGAAATTGATCCGGTCTCGAGCGTCACATTGGCGGTGGCAATGGCGGCGGTGTCCACCTTGATGTTATCGACGAGCGCTTTCTTGAAACCCCTGGCTTCAACCAGAACGCTGTAGGTGACCGGATCGAGTGACTGCGCTGAGAACGCTCCCGTATCAGTCGTGGTGACGGTCACTTTCTGGCCCGTGCCGAGATTCGTTATCGTCACGGTCGCTCCCGGCACGGCTGCGCCGTTAGAATCAAACACGGTTCCGCTTATGCCGCCTTTATTGGTCTGTCCAAATAAGGTGACCGAGCAGACGAAAAGAACGGCAATCACTCGCATCAGACGCATGAGTTTTATCTCCTTCAATCTTAGTAACAGGCATGGCATCTTGTTCGAGAGAGGACCCTCGGTTTCAGCTTTGAGAATCCTCCTCTGCGGGGAAACCTAGAACCAAAGGCTCTTGAAATTTCGGTCTCGGAATGACTCCTCTTGGCTGAGCGCCGCCATTATACAGCCTCTTTAGGGGAATGCAAGATCATAAGATGATAATTTGAGTAGTCTTGACTACGGCTGGTTGCCCTGACTTGCTACCAGACGAATAGGTCCCAGCAGTCCCGCCGGTACAAGCTGAATCTTGTCCATGTCCTGAGCTTGGAAACGCTCGCCGTAACGCAGATTGAGCAGTCGATAATCGGGCAATCGCCTGCCGGCCATGTGATTAAGCGCGAGATTGGCGACCACAATCCGGATCTTGTTTGCGCCAAGGCGCAACAGGTTGGTTACATCAATCGAATACGGCGGACACCAAACCGATCCGGCGCGCTGGTCGTTGATATAAACCACCGCAGCTTCTCTGACCGGCGGGTCAAGCCAAGCTTGCATGCCTGCGCGCAAAGTTTGTTCAGGAACTGGTTTGCCCTCTCCAAGATCAAGGCGCACCGTGAGATTTTCTTGAATCATCTCTTGCGGCACGACTATTTCGTTTTCGTAGGTAGCCACTCCTGAGAAGTAGCGCGTTGCTTCAACCTCCGTCCAGGACCTCAGACGATCCAATACTATGGCGTTCGCATCCTGGCCGAAAGATACTCGCCACCCGGTGCTCAAGTCGATTGGCGATAGGGGTGATGGTGCGGGCCTGACTACAGGCTTCGACAGCGCGCGCTTCGAGAAGACTAAGACACGAGAACCATACGGTGGCAGGTCGAGTCCTACGGTGATAGCTCCAGGAGATCGGGTCTCAACTTCCGCAGACACTACGCGCCCAGAGAACGGATCCCACCATTCGGGTTGCAGCCCCCGGACACGAAAAGTAGCTTTCACACTCTCGCGCGCGTTCGACGTGTTGGCCAGAAAGTAGATTTCAGCGTCCGCAGCGCGTCGATGAATAAAGCCGGTGTCAGGAACAGAAGGGTTCAGTACCACGTCAGGCTGAATCAAGCTTGCCAGTTTGCTTCCAAGCAGTTGCTTCTCATTTTCAACAAAGTATGCCTTTGCAGATGGGCCCTCGAACAAGCGCCGAGAGATTTCGCGTAACTCATTCTGTCCTGTCTCTGTCGTCTTGAAGCTCGGCACAACTTCAGGACGACGGCGAGTAGCGATTACGATGCCGCCGTCACGCGCAAACTCCTCCAACTTTCGCAGGGTTTTGAGCGGAATGCGCTCGACGCCTGGAAGTATGACAACGCGATAGCGACTCGATCCCAGTGCCAGTTCTCCTTTGTCAACCCGACCGAGTTTCATCAGCACCTCGTCGTCAAAGAAGTCAAAGTCATATCCAGCTTCCAATATGGTGGGTATTACGTCGGGCCCAACGCGGTCTCGCAGGACTTCGATCATGTGCGTGTTGCCACTTGTGAAGTGGGCCCACGCATCATCGTTAGGCAGGTACAGGGCCACGTCATTGGACGGCTGACCCTGCCTCATCAGGAAACTAACCCGTTGTAAGTAGCCGGCAATGTCGGGCATCACGATCCACCACGGGTTCTTTTCGTTGAAAACACCGGCGGCATAAAAGCGCCAACCGGGATACTCGACACCTTCCGCGGTATAAGGCCATCCGTGTCCAACGAGTTGATTGACGCCTACGAGAAAATGACGGTCGGCCTCAGCCTTCATATCAAGCGGCGTGGCCCGAAAGACAGGCGAGTGAAGCCAGGTCCAGGTCTCGGACGACGTGACTTGATGTCCATACAGATGACTGGCTGAAGATGCCCACCGCGTCGCGCGCACAATCTTCCATTGCGGGCCCTCGCCTTCCGGCAAATCCACATAAGCATTACTTGAAAGCGCAGCCGCAGGGACGCCGTAATCCTGCATGCGCAGCAGTGTGTGATTCCGTTGGGCCCAATCATGCAGCGGCATGAGAAACCTTTCATTCAAAAGCTCTGTTAGCGTTCTTCCCCAGTCGTGCCGAACGTCCAACGTCTTTGGCCCAATGTCCGTCACTAGCGCAGGCAAGTACGGCTTAAGGTCATAACCTCGTCGCTTTTTAAACTCTTCGAGGAAATCACTGGTCCAATCCTGGCCATATACTTCCAGGCTGTCGCAGAAGACCGCCTGGGGAGGATTGGAGCCAAACACCTGCATCAAACGGTCACCGACATTCTTCAGATAGCGCTCTGTGGCCGCACGATCAAGATGATTCAGCACGTAACCTTCAGCGCCGACCGACGGACGCTTGACCTGCATTCCCGTTCGACTGGAGATAAAGAAAAGCACTTCATGCTGACCTTCGAGTCCGGCGGGAGGCCAAACTGCACCGTCATGAAGGTCCGTTAACTCGCGGAGATCACCGCTCGCGGATGGTTCTTGTGAACGAGCGAGAAAAACCGCAATTAGTTTCTCGCCCGCCGTAATGCTGGGAACGGGAACACGTCGGGTATTGAGTTGAGTCTTCACCCGCTCAGTACGGAGCATGCCGGCTGCATCGCTGATTGAAACCTGCGGACCGCCGAACGGCCAACCACTTCCGAGCGTCAGGTCCATTCGCAATCCGAGTTCGCGCGCTTTTAGTGACACGAACCGCAGCGCGTCAATGAACTCATCCGAAAGATAGGGAAGATTCTTTATGCCAAGTGCCGGATCGTCGGGCGAGAGCGGATACACTGGCTGCACTTCGAAGCCGCCGATTCCGCCTTCCTTCATCAGGCGCATCTCGCGCTCGAGTTCCGGCTTTGTCACCGCTGGCCCAAACCACCACCAGCGCATCATGATCTTCGCATCATCGGGCGGACGTTCGAAGCCACGCTGAAGTTCATTGATACTTTGAGCGCGCGCCGGCGCGAGCGCGACAAGCCAGACGAGAATCAGTAGAGGCCATCGTGATTTGAAAGTCATACTCAATGCCCCGGAGATATTTCCCGAGCTTTCATATCTGTCGCCGGGGTGTTCACTAAATCAGTCTGGGCGGAAGATTTCCTCCAACTCCGCCTTCACCGGATTATTAGCCGAGTTCGTTTCCATTAGTTCTTTCAGGTCCGCCCACCAGCGTTGGCACACATCGGTGTTCGCAATTTGCCCCCACACAACTCTTCCGATTCAATCTCGGCATAAGCGAAGAGCCGATTGGTATCACGCTCCAGAAAGATCGAGCAGTTGTGCACGCCGTGCTCTTTCAAGACCTTCTGTAATTCCGGCCAGATTGGTTTGTGCCACCGTTCATATTCCTCCTTCATTAGAAACGCTTTGCGAATCACGGAATCGCTTAGCAGTTGCGCCGCTCGTTAAAAAAATATTCCCTTGCCTGAACTTCAGAAATTGAACCTGTCGATGTTCTCTTTATTGAAAATGAATGGCGCACCCAGTCTCACTTCATCATCCACAACCTCTATTTTGCCCACCCGGCCGGCATTTATTTCTTTGTCGCCGCGCTTGAGTTGTCCGGTGCTCAGCGCGTTGGCGGCATAGACCGTTAAGTAACCGAGATCGATCGTGTTCCACAAAACGACACTCTCGACCACTCCCGCCTTTACATATGGCTTGTTCATGTTTGGTAGCGACAGACCGGTAACCTTGACGTCCTTGCGATCCGACTGCTGGACAGCTTCAGCGGCGCCAGGAACCGCCGGCGCGGCAATTGCCATGATCAACTTCACATTTGGATAGACTTTGAGCACCGTTTGCGTCTCGGCAAAGGCGCGATCGCGGTCGCCTTCGCTGGGTTGGATGGCTACGAGTTTCAAGTCAGGATACTTCTGGGCCAGCCGCTCTTTGATGTATTTGATCCACTCGTTTTGATTCGCGGCGCTCAACGACGCGGTGATGATCGCGAACTCGCCTTTGTTATTTAGTATCCTCGCAGCCTCGTCAGTCAGCGTGTAGCCGATGCCCTGCGGCGTCGCTTGATCGATGAAAAAGTCGCGCGCGTCTTTTTCGGCATCAGCATCCCAGGTGATTACCTTGATGCCTTTATCTTTCGCTTTGCGTAGCACCGTCGAGATACCAATCTTATTCTCAACGCTCACGGCGATGACATCGACGCCTCTGGTGATCCAGGCTTCGACCACTTCGTTTTGTTTTGCGGGATCGAGATCAGTCGGTCCGTCCCACAGCAACTCGACCCCCAACTCTTTTGCAGCTTCATCGGCGCCCTGCTTGCAACTAACGAAATAAGGATCGCCCTTCGCCTTTGGCATTAGCGCTATCACGGGTTTGTGCGCTGGCACGGTCGCGGCGCGCTGTGAGCCGGCGAGGTTTATCAAGTCTGCTCGCAGCGAACGCAGTGACATCCAATTAGTTGCTGCTACGATCACCGCGGCGATTAGAATAACCACACTGAGAATTGTTAGTTGCGAGTTTCTCACTTCAAACGCTCCCTCCAGTTGCCGATTTGATATTTTCTCGTCGAGATCCTGACCGGCAAGGCGCGTTAACCTTACGCGTGTGGAAAGACGGAAGTGCCGCCGAGCACGACGGCCGTAATGGCCATCAGTTCGTAGCCGGTGCCCGCGTCGGATTTCGCCTGCCCGAGATGCGCGACATAAATGATGGCGGCCAGACTCGAAATCAAACCCGATAGCAGGTAAACGAAGGCCAAGCGGCGTGCGACATGAATACCCGCGTAGCGTGCTCCTTCAGGCGAAAAACCAATGGCGTACAAGCTTCGCCCGTGCGTCGCGCGATGCAGCCACCACACGCAACCGACGATGGCCACGATCAGAACGAACACCTGGGTCGGGACCAGACCGCCGACGTAACCCTGGCCCAGAAACAGAAACCGCGGTGAAAAGCCGGAGTAATTTTCGATTCCACGCGTAACTCCTTCGGCGATGCCACGGAAGAGCGAAAACGTGCCGAGCGTAACGATGAGCGGCGGAAATCGTAGCCGCGCGATCATCAGCGCGTTGAGACTCCCGCCGGCTACGCCAACAAGCAGCGCGATGGCGGCTGCAGCGACAATCGGCAGGTGAACGTCGCGCCATAGGCTGCCCAACACGACCGCAGCCAGTCCCATCATCGAGCCAACCGAAAGATCGATCCCGGCGGTGATGATGATTGGCGTGAGCGCCAGCGCAAGCAATCCGACTTCTACGCTCAGGCGCGTGATCTCGAAGGCATTCGTCGCGGTGAGGAAATTATTTCCGGTGACGCTGAAGATCGCGCCTTCGATCAATATTACGAGCAGCAGCACCCATTCATTGTTGGGGAACAGCCGCTCGCGCCATGGCGCTTCTAATTGCAGGTCGCGGATTGCCATTTGCGGAGTGGCTGGATTCATTGCGCATTAACCCGTAGTCCGCGATCCGAAATCCGCATTCCTTCAAGTCTTCCCAGGACAAAGTCTGAAGCGAGTGCCGCGAGGATGATCGCCCCTTGAATCGCTTTCTCCCAGAAAGGATTGATGCCGACAAACGTCAACGCGGTACCAATCGTGCCCAGCAGAGCCGCGCCGATCAACGTACCAAACAGTGTGCCGCGTCCGCCGGTGATCGCGGTGCCGCCAACTACGACCGCCGCAACAGCTTTCAATTCCAAACCTAATCCCGCGTTGCTCGGTACTGTGGAAAAGCGAACCGCGTTAAGCAATGCTGCCAGACCCACCAGTGCTCCCATCAAAACAAAGACAGAGAAAGTGATTCGCGGCGGCTCTATGCCTGCAAGCCGCGCCGCTTCAGCGTCGGAACCGACCGCATAAAGCGCGCGGCCTCCTGCCAGATTGCGTAACGTCCAACTGAAAACCACGAGTACAACGAGCGATGCAATCACAATCAACCATTGGCCCAAACTCTGACCCAATCCGAACCATTGAAAATTCGTCGGTAGGTTCTGGACCCACTCGCCACCCGTTATCCAACGCAAAGCATCGCGCCATGCTACCAGCATCGCTAGAGTTACGATTATGGAAGGCAAACGAAGCCATCCGACAAGCACTCCGTTAACCGCGCCCATTGCCGCGCCAATCATGATGAGACACGGCAACAACATTGGTATTGGGACTCCCGACTTGGCCAGCCAGCCAGCGATGACGCCGGCAACTGCGAATTGCGAGCCCACCGAGATGTCGATCTGCCCGACCAGAATTACGATCGTCATGCCAATGGCAACGAGCAACACTGGCGCGTTATTCAAGGCGAGGTCGCGCAAGTTCGCGCCGATGAAAAATGAAGGCGCAATGACGCCGACTGACGCGAGCAGCACGGCATAAGCTAACGCTGCTGCCAGTTCTCGTTTATAGCGGCTGAATTTCATTTACGTTATGGCCCAGTGCTAGCGCGAGAATCTGCTGTTGAGTTGCCTCAGCGCGATCGAGAGTCGCGACAATCGTCCCACCGTACATCACGGCAACGCGATCGCTCATGCCGAGGATCTCAGGCAGCTCGGACGAGATCATTATGATCGCGACGCCCTGGCCGGCCAGTTCAGTCATCAGCGCATGAATTTCTGATTTGGCGCCGACGTCGATTCCTTGAGTCGGTTCATCGAGGATCAGCACCGAAGGTTTTGTAACCAGCCAACGGCTGAGAGCGACCTTTTGCTGATTGCCGCCAGAGAGCGTCGCCACAGGAGCAAATATGGCCGGCGTCTTGATGCTGAGTCTTCGTGCGTAATCGGCGGCGATCTCTTTCTCGCGCCGAAAATCCAGTGCGCCTAAACGAGAAAACTTATCGAGAGAAGCCAGCGTGATGTTTGCGCTGATCGCCAAGTCCAAAATCACGCCGTGGCGCCGCCGGTCCTCAGGGGCGTAAGCGATGCCGCATTTTATCGCTTGCGCCGCGCTTTCGATCTTGACGGGCTTTCCCCGAACTAAAATCTCTCCTTGGTCGGCCGGAGTTAGACCAAAGATTGTTCGCGCCAACTCAGTGCGTCCGCCGCCGACCAGGCCTGCAACCCCAACGATCTCGCCCGCGCGCACCGAGAGATTGACATCGTGTACGCCCGACGCAGAGCAACCGAGTTGGCGCAGCTCTAAAATCACTTCACCCAATGCTAGCGATTTTTTCGGAAAGACTGCCGACAGTTCACGGCCAACCATCAAGTGGATCAGTTGCTCTCGACTGACTTCCGACATCATATGCGTATCGATGGTGCGACCGTCGCGCAATACCGTGACGCGATCGGCAATCGCCGGCAGCTCTTCGAGCCGGTGCGAGATATAGATCATGCCGACGCCCTGGGCGCGCAATTCGCGAATCACTCTGAATAGGTTCTGCGTGTCCTCTTCGGACAGCGATGCAGTTGGTTCGTCGAAGATAAGAATCTTCGCATTGGCGCCGAGGGCGCGCGCGATCTCCACCAGTTGCTGCTGGGGCATCGTGAGATCGCCGGCGTCCGCTTCAGGATCGATCTTGGCGCCAACTCGCGCGAGCAATTCCGAAGCTCTGTGGCGGCGCTCGCGCCAGTCAACACGCCTGTACAGACTGGATTTTTCCAGACCAACGGCAATGTTTTCGGCTACGGAGAGGTCAGGGAAAAGCGCCGGTTGTTGATAGATTGCCACTATTCCCAATTCCTTTGCCAGGCGCGGCGAGTTGTGAGTGATCGTGTTTCCGTTGAGTTGAATTTCGCCGTCATCTGCTTCGACCGCTCCGGTAATGATTTTGATTAGCGTAGATTTGCCGGCGCCGTTTTCACCGATAAGCGCGTGCACCTCACCGCCACGCAACTCAAATGAAGCACCTTTGAGCGCGTGGACTCCTGCGTAAGACTTATCGATGTTGGTAACGCGAAGCAGGATGCTATCGGTCATGATTTCGTCGAAATGATGATGGAGTCATTGAGTCTTTCAGTTCGCAAACCTAGCTTCAATGTCCGCGTAGCGACGCTTCACTTGTTCGCATTCCACCGAAGCCACGGGCATAAAGCTCGCTAATCGCACATTAGCCACTACGTGTTGCCTTGCCTCGGCCAACGACGCAAAGCGGCCGGCGGAGATCGCCTGGACCAACAAATTTCCTATGACGGTCGCTTCCGCGGGCCCTGCCAGGACGAGGAGACCAGTTGCGTTGGCAGTCGCTTGATTCAAATACGAATTGTGGCTTCCGCCGCCGATGATTTGGACTCCTTCGATTTTCTGATTTGTCAGCGACTCAATCGTGCTGAGCACTGACGCGTACCTGAACGCCAGGGAATCCAGAATTATTCTTGCTATCGCCGTCGGCTCAGCAGGCAGGCATTGTCCGGTTTCATCAAGCTGCGTCGCGAGCGCTTGAAGCATGCTCGGCGGGTTGAAGAGTCGCGCATCGTCGGGAAAGATCAATCCCGAACAGTTCTCAACCGCCGCGACCTGATCGATCAGAATATCGTAGTCAACCTCCAGCCCCCGTCTTTGCCATTCCTTTCGGCACGATTCCAGAATCCACAGGCCCATCACGTTCTTGAGGAATCGAATCGTGCCGAACGCGCCACCTTCGTTCGTGAAGTTGGCGCGCGCCGCCGCTTCATTTATCAATGGGTTATCGCGCTCTATGCCGACCAGCGACCATGTGCCCGAGGAAATGTATGCCCAGCCAGTTTGAAGCGGCGCCCCCGCGATCGCGCTGCCGGTATCATGCGTCGCCGGCGAAACCACGCGCACGCCGTCGAGACGCAGTTCATCAACAAGCGCAGGCTTAACTGGACCCAGGTCTCTGCCGGCAGGGACGATCTCTGAAAGTAGTTTCGCCGGCAGGCCGAGCCGCTCGATCAGTTCACAATCCCATGTACACGTGCTGGAGTTTACCAGCTGCGTCGTCGTAGCATTGGTGTACTCGGTAACCGCCTGTCCGCACAGGAACAAATTAATAAGATCCGGAATCAGAAGCAGGCGCGCTGCATTCTCGGGTATGCCCGCCTGCGCATGGGCGTAAACCTGAAACAGAGTGTTGAAGTTAAGGAACTGAATGCCAGTGCGCTGATAGATCTCTTCGCGAGGCACGTGCGCGAAGACCTGCTCCATTATCCCCTGCGTTCGCTGATCGCGATAGCAGATCGGAGCCTCAATCAGCTTTCCTTCGGCGTCGACCAGTCCATAATCAACACCCCAGCTATCAACTCCAATGCTTTCGATTGGCCGGCGAAGTTCGCGCGCCCGCTGACCTGCTTTTCGTATGCCGGTCTTTATCTCATTAAAGATGCTTGCCAGGTTCCATCGAAGATGGCTGTCCATCTGGACCGGAGGATAATGAAACCGGCGCAGTCCTTCCAGGAGCAATTCGCCTGAAGCCAACCCGCCGAGAAATACCCTTCCGCTGCCTGCGCCCAAATCGACTGCAACGTAGAGTGAGTCGGCCGTCATTTGTCCGTTGTTAGTTCAGCGCGCCAAGAAGACCAAAGCCGACTTTAATGGGGCTAGAGTCTCAACACCCGTTGATTAAGCTAGACAATCCCCGAAGCGGCCACTCCCTTTCGCGCCGGACGCTCTTCAGCCTTGCGCTCTCGGTAACCGCTTGCTCGATACGTGGCGATTGGATCGATCGCGCCGCCCGCACGTTCGCGCGCCACTGCCAGCAAGGGTGAAACGTCCGTAGTGAAGGCCTGCTTCAAAGTCGTGAGCGCCATTAGCGGGTCGCACTTTTCCTGTGCGCCAGCCAGTGCGTCTCGATCAACCAGATGCGCCTGAACATAAGCTCGAACCAATTCAACTGCGCTCATCATCAGTGACTCGATCGGATCGGTAACGTTGTGCGACTGATCAAGCATGTAAGCCGGGTTGAAGTTCGGCGCCTTACTCAGTTCCGCATCAACTAGTTCATTGAAGATCAGGAAGAGTTGGAAAGGTTTGATCGAGCCTGCATCAAGATCGTCATCGCCGTACTTGCTGTCATTGAAATGGAAACCGGCCAGTTTGCCGAACTGAATCAGCCGCGCGACGATCATCTCGATGTTCACGTTGGGCGCGTGATGGCCCAAATCGACGAGGCAGAAGGCTTTCGGCCCCAGCTCGCGCGCGCAATAATAGCTCGTGCCCCAATCGTTGATTACGGTCGAATAAAACGCCGGCTCGTAAAACTTGTGCTCGATAAAGAGACGCCAATCGTCTGGTGTTGCATCGTAAATTTCGCGCATGCTTTCGAGGTAGCGCTCGAGCGCGCGGGGGAAGTGTTGCTGGCCGGGAAAATTCCCGCCGTCACCGATCCAGACCGTTTGCGCTTTCGAGCCGAGTGCTTTTCCGATCTCGATGCATTCGATGTTGTGTTCGATGGCTTGCCGACGGACAGCTTTGTCGGGATGCGTAAGGCTTCCGAACTTGTAGGAGCGATCTTGGCCGGGTTGATCCTGAAAAGTGTTTGAGTTCATCGCGTCGAAGCGCAATCCGCGCGGAGCTGCAAACTCTCGCAACTCAGTAATGTTATCCGGCTTATCCCAGGGAATGTGCAGTGATACGCCAGGAGTGGAACGAACCAGGTTGAATATAGTCCCGCAGTCTTCGAGTTTCTCGTAAATATCGCGCGGCTCGCCCGGACCAGGGAAGCGTGCAAAGCGAGTCCCGCCCGTGCCAACTCCCCACGACGGAATCGCTACGCGGAACGACTTGGCCTTGGCCACGAGATCTTCGATATCGACGGCCTGCCGTCTTAATTTCCTGGCGAGGTGTTCGTAGTCTTCTTCGATCCAATCTCGTCCTTTTTGATTCTCTTCCGCGATGAATGCGTCATCAATCTCGTAACGCGTCGTCATAAATCTCTCCGCGACGTCTATCGCAGGAAGCCATCCTGCAGTCCGCCATCAACCGGAATCACATGTCCAGTGGTTTTCGACAGCCGCGGCGAAACCAACAGGAAGATTGCTTCGGCCTGGTCCTCGGGTTCGATTGGCGTTTGTGTCAGCGACCGTTTGGCATAGAAGGCAGCCAGCTTCTCACGCAACTCCTCGGTCGATTCCTCTTCGCTGAAAGCGATGTCGTACTTTGTCAGCGAAGCGATGACGCGATCGTGAGGAAACATTGTGCTTCCTTTCACCACCGTAGCCGGCGCAACCGCATTCACTCGCACGAGTGGTGCCATCTCGACCGCCAACTCGCGAACGAGATGATTCGCGGCGGCCTTGCTGGTGTCGTATGCCAGGCTTCCCTTCTTTGCTACCACGGCGTTGGCACTTGTGGTGACAACGATGTTGCCTGGCAAGCCCTGCTTCTGAAAAACTTTGTTCGCTTCATCCGCGACGATGTACGCGCCGGTGACGTTGATGCCAAACGTGCGCGCCCACAAACTATCTTCGATGTGGCCCGTCTTGTCCGGCGGCACGAAGATGCCCGCGGTTATTACCACCGAATCAATCCCACCATACGCGAGCATCACATCCTCGAACATGCGGGCTACACTTTTACGATTGGTGATATCGCATGAGAGACCGATCGCCGGGCCGCAGTTACTAATCCCTGTTCCCGCGACGCCAATTCCAGGCCCATACTTGTCGATGGTCTCCTGCGCAGTTTGTTCAGCGGCAGCTTCATCGAGATCGACGCAGACAATGTGCGCCCCTTCCTTAACCAGGCGATGAGCCGTAGCCTTGCCAATGCCTGCGCCCGCGCCAATAACCACGATTATTTGCCGGTCGAGTTCTTTCTCGGGAGGTTGTCGCCGCAACTTCGCTTCCTCCAGCGACCAGTACTCGATATCGAAAGCCTCCTGCTGATCCATTGCCTCGTATTGATCGATTGCCTCCGCGCCGCGCATTACTTCGATGCCGCAGTTGTAGAACTCTGCGGTGACGCGCGACTCGCTCTTGTTTTTTCCCCAGGCGATCATTCCCAATCCCGGAATCAGCACGACCGTTGGATTGGGATCACGCATTGCAGGTGAGTCCGGTCGTTTGCATTTCTGGTAATAGGCTTCGTAATCCTTACGATATTGAATCAGCCCATCGGCGAGGGACTCTTTAAGGCCTCCAATGTCGCCGCTCTCTGGATTC
>WNGK01008419.1_pt1 | contig 15617 bp, 14 predicted proteins | sample 5400601 | NCBI WGS metagenome assembly WNGK01 (sample SAMN13153376, study PRJNA577476) | soil metagenome | isolation source: 60 cm soil or saprolite under Garry oak tree replicate 1 | place: USA:California | collected 2016-06-15
TGTGGAGGTGAACGAACGCCATACGGCTAGCGGAAGATATCGGCGCTCCAGCGCATTGTCAAAAGCGCATGGCGACTGATACTTTGCGGCCCATGCGCTGGGTGGCGAGTCTGTTCGCGCTGGGCCTGATGATGGCCCTCTTTCATCGCGTGACCGCGGGTGCTCCGCTCGAAGCGCGCGCGACCCTGGCGCTCGGCTACCTGCTGCTCGTCGCGTACGTCGGCGGGGAGATCGCGCGGCGCGTGCGGCTGCCGCGTCTCACGGGCTACCTGCTCGTGGGTTTCGCCGTCGGCCCTGCGTGGCTCGGGCTCGTGCGGCGCGAGGAAGTGGACGCGCTCCGCTTCATCGCAGACGCCGCCGTGGCGCTGATCGCACTCGCCGCCGGATTGGAGCTGACGCTCGAGCGGTGGCGCCAAGGCCGTGTCGCGCTCGCGCGGCTTGCGACCGGCGCCATCGTGTTCCCCTTCCTGGTCGTCACGCTCGTCATGCTGTCGGTGATCCGGTGGTTTCCACTCACGGTCCATCAGCCGCTCGGCGATGCGGTGGTCGTGGCGCTCGTGCTCGGCACCCTCGCGGCCGCCTCGTCGCCCACCGTGACGCTGGCGACGATGAGCGAGCTGGACGCGCGAGGCCCCGTGGCGCGTGCGCTGCTCAGCATAACGGTCTTGCAAGACATCGCCGTCGCCGTCCTCTTCACGCTGGTCCTGGCCAACGGAGGGCTCCTCACGAGCCCCGGCGCCCTGAACGTCGCGGTCGCGGGCACGGCCATCCTGCAGCTCCTCGGCTCGGCCGCGGCCGGCACCCTGCTGGGGTTCGCGCTCGAGCGGTACCTGCGCCTGGTGCAGCGGGACACGGCGGTGTTCCTGATGGCGGCGGCATTCGTCGCCGCGGAGGTGGCACGGCTAGCGCATCTCGAGACCCTGATCATCGCGCTCGCGGCCGGGTTCTATCTCGAGAACTTCGCGCCGGTCGAGGGTGAGCGGCTGCGTCGCGAGCTGAAACGCGGGTCGCTGCCGGTGTATGTGGCGTTCTTCGCCCTGACGGGTGCGGGGCTGCGGGTCGGCGTCCTGGCGGATCTGTGGCCGTGGGTCCTGCTGCTCGTGGGCCTCCGGATCGTGGGCCTGCGCTACGGCCTGCTCTGGGCGGGGCGGCATCCGAGTGTGACGCCGGTCCTGGCGCGGGAGGGTTGGCTCGGGCTCATATCCCAGGCGGGGATGGCGCTGGGGCTCGCACAGATCGCCCGGCGCGCGTTCCCGGAATGGGGGGTCTCCCTGGAGACTCTGATCGTGGCGATGATTGGTGTTCACGAGGTGGCGGGACCCATCTGCTTTCGCACGGCCATCGTGCGCGCCGGAGAAATCGAGGAGACACACGATGCCGAAGCGTCTGTGGAGGGTGGGACTGTCGTCGCTGGTCGCGGCAGCCTGTAGCTCGAGTCCGGTAACCCAGCCGCCGCTGCCGCCCTGCACGGCGACGAGCAGCGGGCAGGTGTCCCTGGGGGCCGGTGCCTACACGGCGGTCGACCCGACCCAGACGGCGGGGTGCGCGGTCTTCCCGGCGAACCCCCTGGGATCCACCATCGAGTATCTGGTGGTGCCGCAATCGGCGTCGAGCATCCCGGACGATTCGCAGGCGTTCAAGCTGGGCGGTAAACCGCTCCCCGCCCCGCCCCTCCCGGGCGCGCCGCTTGCCGGGCCCAGTGTCGCGCAGCAGTTCGACCTTCGGTTGCGCCTGGCCGAGCGGGAATTTGCCGCGCAAGTGCCCGGGCCGCGGCGGGCGCCGCCCCGCGTGTCCGTGGCTGCTACGCCGGTGGACTCCGGCAACATCCGCACGTTCAAGGTGTGCAACGTGCTGACGTGCGATCCCCGCAAGCCGAGCACGCTCTCGACGGTGACGGCCACCGCGCTCAAGGTGGGAACCCATATCGCGATCTACGTCGACAATGCGGCGCCGACGCCCAGTCTGTCGCAATCGGATCTGAACACCCTGCGGACGGTCTTCGATACGCGCCTGTACGAGACGGACACACTGGCGTTCGGCAGCGAGTCGGACATCGATAACAACGGGATGGTGATCGTACTCATGACCGGAAAGGTGAACGCGCTCGTCACGAGCGCGCAGTGTACCAATCCCACTGGTGGCTACGTGGCGGGCTATTTCTTCGGTGCCGACCTGATCACGACGGCGCCGTTCGCGACCGGGAACAATAGCGAGATCTTCTATTCGATCGTCCCCGATGCCTCGGGTACGTTGAGTTGCGCGCACCCGGTCTCAGACGTAACGGGACTCGTTCCGGTGACGTTCGTGCACGAATTCCAGCACATGATCAGTTTCAACCAGCACTTCCTGGTCCGGGGCGACTTCCCGGAGGATCTGTGGCTGAACGAAGGGCTGTCGCACTACGCCGAGGAGAACGGCGGGCGCACGTTTCTGCGGTCGTCTCCCCCGGACACGGCGACATTCTGCAATTACGTGTTCGGCGACGTGTACAACGCCGGCCAGTACTTCACGGCGCCGCAGAGCCACGTTCTCGTGGACACGGCGGGGATCGGCGGACTCGCCAACCGTGGCGCGTACTGGCTGTTCGTGCGCTATCTCGTGGACCAGATCGGGGCGACGCTCGGGTCGGCCGACTCCGTCACGCGGCGCCTGGACATGACGACGCGCACGGGGGCGGTGAACGTGAGTAACGTCGCGGGCGGCACCTCGTTCACGACCCTCCTTGAGCGGTGGGCCCTGGCAAACTACGTGTCGGACCTGCCGGGATTCTCGGCGCCGTCGGAGCTGCAGTACGTCACCTGGCAATTCCGCACCGCGTTCCCGACCCTCCGCGCCGCGTGCGGCAGCGCCAAGATTCCTACGCTGTTCCCGCTCGACACGGCCGTGCATTCGTTCAGTGGGAGCGCCCTCGCCGTCGGCGGGATGCTGCACGCGGGATCGGGAAGCTACTACCGGCTGCAGCACGCGGCCGGTGCGCCGCAGTTTTCGCTGTTGTTTTCGAATAGTGCCGGCGCGGCGCTGCGCACGACGCTGGTCCCGCGGCTCAACGTGATTCGCATTCAGTGACGGCGGCGGTCGGGCGGTCGGGCGGTCGGGCGGTCGGGGTGGCCGTGGCGCTCCTGACCGCCGGTCCCCCTGTCCGCCTGTCCGCCCAGACGGGCAGCGTCGGTGTGGTTTCGGGCTCCGCCCGCGCGGCGGGAATGGGCGGGGCGGGGGCGGCGATCGTGGGCGACGCCGGCGCCATTTTCGCGAACGCCGCGGCACTCGCCACCGTCCACCACCTCGCGATTGAAGGGTCGTACGAGTCGTATCCCTCGGGCGCGACCCTTTCGACGGGAGCGCTGGCGCTGCGCGTCAGCCGGTTCACGTGGGGAGTGGGCGCCGCGGCGCTCGGGCCGGGCTACACGTCCGCCGATTTGCTCGGCGCCTCGGCGCTCGTGTTCCGCACGGGACTCGTGGCCGTCGCGGCGACCGCCAAGTACGCGCGCGAGACCATCGGGGGCGCCCGCGTCGACGCCTGGGCCGGGGATGCGGGGCTCGCCATCGCCGTGTTCGATCTGATGGCGCTGGGCGTGAGCGTCCAAAACATCGGGGGCGACTTCGGTCCGGCGGCTGGGGGGGTGCACCTCCCACGCCGCACGCGCGCGGGCTTCACGCTCAATTATGTCGATCCCCAGGGCACGCTGCGCTTGCTCACGACGCTCGAAGGTCAATGGCCGTCCGGCGAGAATGCCTTCATCGTTTTGGGCGTGGAGAGCGGAGTGGTGACGCGCGGCATGGGGGTGCTGGGCCGCATCGGATACGTCGGCCACTCGTCGGCCACGAGTGCGTCGCCGTTCACCGCGGGCGCTAGCGTGGAGCTCGGCGGGGGACGCCTACATCTCGACTACGCGTACCGGGCGGACGACGCGCTCGGCGCGAGACACCGCGTGGGGCTGCGATGGATGCCGTGATCGAGCGTCGCCCGCCCAACTGGGGCCGGGTAGGGCGCCGCCTGCTGGCGTGGGTGCTGATCGGTGTTCCGATCGTCCTCCTGGTGGCGCTCGTGGCGAGCGCCGACGCGCGCTATCTCGCGCGCGCCGGGATCGAGGAGGCGCGGATTCTCCTCAAGCGGCGGGCGATCGTGAAGCTCCTCGCCGATCCCAATACCGACCCGGCGGTACGCCGGCGCCTGGCGCTCGTGCTCGCGGCCCGCGCGTATGCGGCGGATTCGCTGGGTCTGCTGGTGGGCGAGACGTACACGAGCTACGTAAACGTCGGCCGGGACACCTTGCTCCTCGTGCTCTCCGCGTCCCGGCGCGAGCGGCTGCGCGAGTATGGCTGGCGCTTCCCGATCGTCGGTGCGGTGCCGTACAAGGGCTTTTTCGACTTCACGGCGGCGCGCCAGGCCGCGGCAGCCCTGGAGCGGAACGGGCTCGACACCTATCTCCGCCCAGCCGGCGCGTTTTCGACGCTCGGGTACTTTGCGGACCCGCTGCTCTCGACCGTCATGGAGCGCGACACGATGGAGCTCGTGGCCACGGTCATCCATGAGCTGGCCCACAACACCCTGTACCTGAAGAGCCAGACGCCGTTCAACGAGAGCTTCGCGAGTTTCGTAGGGTACCGCGGGGCCCAGGCGTTCTTCCGGTCGCGGGGGGACACCCTCGATGCGAAGCGCGCCGCCGCGCGCTGGCGGGACGAGCGCACCCTCGACCAGCTCTACGCGGAGCTCGCCCGTCGCCTCGACTCGGCGTACGCGGAGGGACCGACCGGCCCGGCGCTCGAGCGGGCCCGCGCCGCGCTCTTCGGCTGGGCGCGCGCCCAGCTGACCGGTGCGGTGGGGCAGTCCCTCGAGACCTACGACTGGCGCTGGTTTGCCCGGGCGCCCCTCAACAACGCCGTGGTCATCGCCCAGCGCCTCTATCGCATGAATCTGAATCTGTTCGAGGACGTCTACGTCCACTCGAACGCGGACTTGAAGGAGACGATCCGCGCGATTCAGGTGCGGGCGAGGACGTCTACGTCCACTCGAACGCGGACTTGAAGGAGACGATCCGCGCGATTCAGGTGCGGGTTTTCACACAACCGGGGCAGGACCCCTACGAGGCGCTGTATTCCAGAGGAGGCGGGGGGTGACGGCGGACCAGGGAGGAAACGAAAACGCCCCGGGAGTGTCGCTTCCCGGGGCGCCTTGGCCCGCAGAGGCCGGTCTATCGCTGCGTGCTAGCGCGTCGCCGCGAACAACGCGGTCACCGTGCCTCTTGCTTTCGTCGGTCGCGTTTTCATAGTGATGCTCCACCTCACAGGCCCGCCTAGGTTGTTTCCCTCCAGCAGCCCGAGCTGGACCTGGCGTGCAGGCTTGTCGAGCGTGAACGCAAACTGACCGCTTCCCATGTTGGCGTTCCTGACCGAGTCGCTGACGGTGTCGGTGACCGTGCCCACGAATACAGAGTCCAAGCCCTTGGATGTCACGAGATGCGACTTGCAGGTCCGGAACACCGTGTACGGACCCGACACGTACGCGACCGGTGTATGCTGCGTCAACGTCATGGTTCCGTTCGCCGTGCAGGTGTCTCTCACGGAGCGCGTCGCGGTCGAGTCCTTGTTTTGGGCATCCTTCAGGGTATCCACGTAGGTGTTGGAACCGACCATGGTTCCCCAGGCGACGGTCCACAGGCCTGTGACGTCCCCGCCCGGGCTGGGCGACCCGGCGATCTGCTCGCCGGGGACGTCTTCACTGGCACAACCCACGAGTGCGAGTGCTACGAACAAGTAAATTGCGCGTCGCATAGCCAGTCCTTTTATGGTGATGTTTGCAGCCAGAATACCACCGATCACAATGACCCGCCAGCCCGACCCGCGTACAGGGGTCGCGGACGGCAAGCGTTCCAATATGAAACATACTAATTGCCCCTGAGCCGTTCGGCCTCAGCCACTCTCTGTAGTGCAATGGCGTACGCCGCGGTCCGGAATGTCACCCCTTTCTGCTTCGCGAGGTCGCGCACCCCCGTGTAGGCCTTCGTGATGGTCGCCTGGAGCTCGCGGTTGACCTGCTCGTGCGTCCAGCGGTACTGCTGGAGATTCTGCGCCCATTCGTAGTAGCTGACCGTCACGCCGCCGGCGTTCGCGAGAAAATCGGGGATCACCGGGATGCCGCGCTCCTCGAGAATGAGATCGGCGATCGGTGTGGTGGGCTCGTTGGCGCCTTCCACCACCACTTTGCAGTCGATGGTTCGAGCGTTGGCCTCTTTCGTGATGACACCGCCGAGCGCGGCGGGGACGAGCCAGTCGCAGGGGACGGTCCACAGCTGCTCGTTGCTGATCGCTGTGCCGGGCTGCCATTCCGAGACGGGCTTCCGGGCGGCGGTGTGGGTCAAGAGCCCGGGGATGTCGAGGCCGCCTTCCTTCACGACCCCGCCGGAAACGTCCGAGACGGCGATGACCTTCGCGCCGGCTTCTTCGTGCAGCAACCGTGCGAGGTGCCCCCCGACGTTACCGAACCCTTGGATCACGACGCGGCTCCCTTTGAGCGGTATGCCGAAGTCGCGCGAATACTCCATCATCACATACATGATCCCACGACCGGTGGCCTCCTCGCGCCCGAGCGAGCCGCCGAGCGAGATCGGCTTTCCGGTCACGGCCGCGGGCGTATAGCCGTGACGGCTCGAGTACTCGTCGAGGATCCACGCCATGACCTGCGCGTTGGTGGCGACGTCGGGCGCCGGGATGTCGCGGTAGGGCCCGAGCACGATGGAAATACGCTGCGTGAAGCGGCGGGTGAGACGCTCCAGCTCGAGCTTCGAGAGTCGCTTCGGATCCACCGCGACGCCCCCCTTGGCGCCGCCGAACGGGATGTCCATGAGCGCGGTTTTCCAGGTCATGATGGTCGCGAGGCCCAGCACCTCGTCGTGGTCCGCATCCGGGTGGTACCGGATGCCGCCCTTACACGGGCCGCGCGCCCCGTTGTGCTGGATGCGGTAGCCGGTGAACACCTCGATCCGCCCGTCGTCCATGCGCACCGGGACTTCCACTTGGACCTCGCGGAACGGTCGCATGAGGATGCGCCGCATGTAGTCATCGAGGTTGATCAGGTTGGCGGCGCGCTCGAACTGGCTGTCGACGATCGATTTTCCCGTCATCGTGCGCGCGGTCAAGCGACCTCCTTCGTGCCGGGGCGCAGCATGCTGCGCCCCTACTCGCGCACGAGACGGCGATTCGCCAGGCGGCCGGCCGGATGCTGCGCTTCGGACAGCGCGTGGGGAACATTCACCCCGCGCGATCGGCGGCCCGCCGCGTCGGCCAGCACGCCGATCACGTCGGCCCCAATCCCCGGGGCGGAGGGCTCGGCGATGTGCTCGAGCACGAACACCAAGCCGGTGGCGTGCTCCGCCACGGCGGTCGTCAGGGTCGACCATGCCGCGTCCGCCGGCTGAGGGCGTTGGGCCACGACCAACGGGCAGGCGGCCGGATCGAACCCGGTGCGCGTAACGAGCGGTGCTCCCAGCGCGTCCGCCATGGTGCGCCACACCGGCAGGGCGGGCCCGAGCGCGACGACCTGGCCGAACCGCCATCCGGAATCCCGCGCCAGGTCGACGAGCGCGGCGGCGAGACTCGCATCATCGGGGACCGTGGTGGCCTCGTCGGAGGCGAGCACCACGGTGCCGGTCTCGGCGAACCAGCGCTCGGCGGGGGTCAGCCCATCGGGCCGGCGCGGGGCGTAGAACGCGAAGCGCCGGGTGGCGGCGATCTCCTGCTCCGCCGCGACGCGCTGCTCCGCGTGCTCGGCCGCCTGGGCAGCCCCCTCGTACGCCACTTCCGCGGCCTGGTAGCGCCCGGCATCCCGCAGGATCCGGCCGCGTAGCCGGAGCGTCTCGGTGTGGGGCTCGAGGCCGAACGCCCGGTCGAGTGCGAGCAGGGCGCGGTTGCGGTCGCCCAGCCGGTATGCCGCATAGCCCACCTCGTGCCACACGAGCGCGAGGTCCGGGTCGAACTCGAGCGCCTGCTCCAGTGTGGCGAGGGCCTCACGATAGCGCGTGAGCTCGATGAGCGCCGCCCCCTTGAGCGCGAGCGAAAACGCCGAATCGCCGAACTGGACCCGTGCTCCCTCGGCGAGCCGCAGCGCGTCCTCGCCCCGTCCCTGACCCCGCAGCAGCTCGAAGCACTCCGCCCACCCGGGCTTCAGGTCGGGATGCTTTGCCAGCAGCTCGCGGTAGGCCTTCTCGGCGTCGGCGACGCGTCCTTCGCGAACGAGGTAGCGGGCGCGAGCCATCGCGCGCTCGCTCGGCGCGTCCGGGAACAGCTCGTATGACGCGGTCGTCCGCATGGCGCGAATATACCCGCGCGCCGCTTGCTGGCTAGTCACAGGCCTTGCTCGACGTCTGGACGTCTGGACGTCTCGCCGTCTAGATTCTCCGCGCCATGAACGCGATAGACACCGATCGCCTGCTGCGCGAGCTCACCGAATTCTTGCGTATCCCATCCGTCTCGACCAGCGCGTCACACAACGCCGACTGCCGGGCGGCCGCGGAGTGGGTCGCCGGCGAGCTGCGTCGCCTCGGCTGTCGCGAGGTACAATTCCTCGCGAGCGACACGCACCCGGTGGTTTGGGGCGTGGGGCCCGAGGTGCCCGGCGCGCCGACGCTGCTCGTCTACGGGCACTACGACGTGCAACCTCCCGAGCCACTCGACGAGTGGACCACGCCGCCGTTCGAGCCGACGGTACGCGACGGCAAGCTGTTCGCACGCGGCGCCGCAGACGACAAGGGCCAAGTGTTCTGCCTGCTCAAGGCGATCCAAGCCACGGCGAACCGACCGCCCGTGAATTTCCGGTTCCTGATCGAGGGAGAGGAGGAGTACGGCAGCCGTGTGTTGTTCGAGCTGCTGCGCCGCGAGCCCGAGCGTACCCGAGCCGACGCCGTGCTCGTCGCCGACATGGCCTACGTCGCGCCGCGCTGGCCCGCGGTCTACACCACGCTGCGCGGGCTGTGCTATGCCGAGATCAGCGTGCGCACGGCGAAGTCGGATCTGCACTCGGGAGAGTTCGGCGGCGCGGCGCCCAACGCGCACGAGGAGCTCGCGCGTCTGCTCAGCCGCCTGAAGACCCCCGACGGCAAGGTCCACATCCCGGGTCTCTACGCGCCGGTGAAGCGTCCTTCCAAAGGCGAGCTCGCGACCTGGAAGCGCCTTCCCTTCAAGGAGGGCGAGTTTCTCAAGCACCGCGTCCAGGCGAAGGCGCTCACCGGGCTCAAAGCCTACACCGTGCTGGAGCGCCTCTGGGCCCTGCCGACCTTCGAGATCCACGGAATCACCGGGGGATTCACGGGCGACGGTGCGAAGACCGTGATTCCCGCGACAGCTACGGCCAAGGTGAGTCTCCGGCTCGTGCCCGACCAGAAGCTCAAGGCCGTGGAGCGCCAGCTCGCCGCGACGGTCCGGCGGCTCGCGCCCAAACACGTCCAGGCGAGCGTGAAGTTCCTGCACGGCGCGGACCCGGCCACGGTCAAGGTGACGCACCAGGCGTTCAAGCTGCTCGATCAGGCGTTCCGCGAGGTCGTGGGGCGGGGGACGGTGCCGGCGCGCGCCGGCGGCTCGATCCCGGTGGTCCCCGCACTTGGGAAGGGCGGCGCGCCGGTCATTCTCACCGGCATCGGCCTGCCGGACGACCGGCTGCACGCCCCGAACGAGAAGCTCGACCTGAAGCAGTTGTGGGACGGCATCCGAGTGTTCGGCCGGTTTTACGAGCTCCTGGGCAGCATGGGAGTGGGCTAGCGGCGGATTCGCTCGGCCTAGAAGCGGGAGGCCGTGAGTGTCACGTCGGCCGCGGCCCAGGCGCGTGCAAAGAGGGCTGTCATCCTCGGCGTCGGGCAATCCATGGTTTCACGTTTTTGAACCAGGCCCAGAACAGTGTAGCAGCCGTGAGCAGAACGCCCCCGATTCGCAACAAATCTCGCGGGATGAACTCGACCAGGGTCCGCCACCAGTCGCGACGGATCGTGTAGTGACGTTCGATTGAGTAGACCCGTAATTGTGCCCCTGCGGGCGATGCTCCGACGACACCCAACGTGATCCACAGCTTCTGACGCCCGGGGTTCCTAGGATGAAGGACCCACGACCAGGAGGTACGGTCGCTGCTCGGGACGTCTAGAAGGAGTGGTGTGGCCGGCGTGACGTCGGCCCCGGTCGCCACCAATTGGGCACGCATGTTTGGGAAGTAGAATGTTGTGTCGTGTTCAACCTGCATGCCTGCTGCGCGCTCAGGTGCAAGTGAGTCATTCGGGTTCCCACTTGGATCGAGAAGCAATCGGACGACCACGCTCGAATCCTGCCGGACCTCAACAGGCACCGCCACCGCGACCACGGCATGCGGCAGCCGTGCGAGGAGGGAATCTGCGGCGTTCAGATTCGGGAGAACGCGAACAAGGGCGCAGCTTAGAACGCCAGGTGATTGCGCGCAGACCCGGTATTCGCCGGGCCACTCTGGCGCCGTGAAGAGACCCGACGCACTGATACTGCCGCCGGCCGCAGTCCATGTTATCGCGGCCCCGGCGACGGTGGTGTCGCCGGTCGCCGTCAACCCGACAGCCTTGAAGTCCGACGTCTGGCCGGAATGGAGCTCAATGCTTAGAGGGGAAATCGCGACGTGGGTAACGACGGAACCTGGATCCGCCAGCGACACTGGCTTCTCGCAGGCGAAAGGCACGGCGGTGAGGAACAGCACCAACAGATCTTTCATCAAGGCCAACCGAGCCGACAGCTTGTGTTTGAACGTCATGTGACACTTCCCTTCGGGCGCAAAAGAGGAGGCCGCCGATTTCGACCGTGGGTCGATCGCTGGCGGCCCGGCGGGCATGGCGATCAACTCGCCGTAGCCCCGTAGCTCTGCGTAGCCGTCTTTAGACGGGTTCGCTCTGAAAAGCGACTACATCCGAAGACTTGCCGGACGAGCCCGGCGCTGTCAAGCGCAGCACGGACGCCACACTCCCCCTAGTTGCTGATGAGCTGTTGATCCACTTTCACCCGACATCGCGCGGCGTTATTCGGGCCTCCTGACCGATGACGCTGCGCCGCGCGCCGGTCGCGCTTACGACATGGCCAGCCGAATGAAAGTGCCCGTGAGGTAGACGAAGCCCTCAACCTCGGCAGCCGACGGCGTTGGTCTTACGGTCCCTTGCTCTGCCGCGTGCCGGAAGTCGTTAGCGTACTCGATGTATTCCCTGAGCAGTCGCTTGTACGCGTCGGACACCTTCACCTTGCTGATGAACAACTCCCGATTGGCTGACAGGTCTGCCTCGCGGCCCGTCGTGACCTTGGCGAGTGCTTCCAGCGCCTCGTACATGTCAGTCACCACATCGGACAGGAGTGCCGGGTTCTTCTGGCTCTGCAACAAGTGCTCAAGACCCTTTTCGTATGGATTCAAGACATTGGCATGGCCGCGAGCCCTCAGCCACCGGAGTGGGTCGTTGACGAGTTTGTCGTCCAACAACCGTGCGCCCTCGGGAATGAAATGGCCCGACTCCCACCGAACCCCGATATCAGTCTCGGACATGTCGAGAATGGCCAGCACCGTTTCAGTCAACTGGGCCTGCTTTGCCGCTTCGTATCGATCCTGGCCGACGTAAGCGTAGAGCGCCTCCACGGCTTGTAGGTGGCGATGGAAGTCGGCCGCACCTGACAGCACCCCCAGGTAGTTGTGCGTGTATCGGTCGCCGAGGATGCTTGCAATGTACCTAACCACTTCGACTTGCCGCGCTTGCAGCCCGATCCCGATGAACTGTGCGAAGACAAGATTGTCGACGCGCGCGGTGAAGCGGCGCTGCGCTTCCTTGACCCCCACTTCGATCTCGAAGCGCTCATGAAATTTCGCGGCCATGGACGCCAAGATATAGTCGGGTTACAGGTGAAGCGACGCCCCGGTGGGGAGCTACGCCGGTCAGGCCGAATGGATAACCAATGATCGAGACCGTCTCACCGACTCCCGCAAACAGATTGGTGTCGGCGAGGGCGAGCGGGAGTGGGAACAGGGTGATCTGTTCGTTCGTTGGCGCGATGGGGAGCGCCGCGACACGGGTGAGGAAGGCCGCCGTCAGGAGGCGGCGGCGCGCGAAGTCGCGGAGCTCTTGGCCTAGAAGCGGGAGGCCGTGAGTGTGACGTCCGCCGCGGCCCAGGCGCGTGAAAAGCGGGCGTCCACGTCCGCCGCTGCACTGCTCTTCCCCTGCGCACGCAGCGCCTGTGCCAGTCCGAACAGCGACCAGCCGTTTTCCGGAAACCGCTTGAGGTCCTCTCGATACAGGTGCTCCGCTTCCGCGGGGCGGCCTGCCCGGAGCAGCACCGCGGCCAGCGAGTGGCGGATCGGGTAATACCAGTCGGGCGGCTCGGTATACAGCTGGTCGTCCTCGATCTTCATCGCCGCGCGGAAATGCGCGATGCCCTCCTCGAGCCCGCCCCGCCGTGCCGCGATCTCGCCCAAGAGCGCATGCGTCGCGATCTGGAGATTGGTGCTCGGCGTCGTCCACCCGGCCGAGGCGTAGGCTTGCGTTCCACCGGCGGCGATTTGTTGCAGCGTATCGAGTGCCGCCTGGGCTTCCGCGAAGCGGCGCGTCGCCGCCAGCGCGACGCCGCGCGCGTACTGGGCCATGCCCCGCGAGTACGCGAGGTCCACCGGCGGCAGCGGCATGGCGAGCAGCTCGTCCCAGCGGCCGAACGTCACGAGGGTCAGATAGGTGTAGTGGAGATACGGTTCGAGGAACGGCACCTGCTTCGCGGCCCCGACGGGAGTGGTCGCCGCGGTCCGCTTCGCGGCCTCGATGGCCAGCGCGCTCTTGCCGGCGAGGGTCGCGGCGAACGCCATGAACTGGTGGTTGTGCGGGTAGTAGGCGAGCGGGTACAGGCCTTGGGGCTTCTGCCCCTCGATGAAGACTTCGTCGGCGTGGACCGCATGTTCGTTGACCGCGATCGCGTCGGCGTAGCGTCCCACCCGGATGTAGATGTGGGCGGGCATATGGACGAGATGCCCGGCGCCGGGCATGAGTGCCGCGAGCCGCTCGGCGCACGCCACGGCTTTCTCCGGTGCCACGGCCTCGACCGCGTGGATGTAATAGTGGCATGCACCGGGGTGGCGCGGCTCGGACCGCAGCACGCGCTCGAGCTGGGCCACGATCTCGCGCGTCCCGGGATACGGCTGCCCCGTCTTCTTGTCCCAGTAGTTCCACGGGCGCTTATCCATCAGCGCCTCGGCGTACAGCGTCGCGGCGTCCAGGTCGTTGGGATACCGCTGCACGACCTCCCCCATGGCCGCCGCGTAAGCCGCGTCGAGCGCCGCGCGCGCGGCCGGGGGGACCGCTGCGTACCGCTTCGCGAGCGCGCCGATGTAGGCCTGCTCCCGCGGGCTCGCATGTCGGAGGCGCGACCGCGCCTGCTCGAGAGCCTGGTATGCCGCGAGCCCGGCGGCCGAGTCCATCCCGGCGTTCACGTGTGGACCGTACGCGTAGGCCACTCCCCAGTAGCACATCGCACAGTTCGAGTCGAGTCGCGCGGCTTCGTTGAACGAGCGGATCGCCTCACCGTGGTTGAAACCGTACACGAGCCGCATGCCCTGGTCGAAATACTGCTGGGTGAGCGGGACCGGGGTCGTGATCGGGACGTGATGGTCGCCCAGGTCCGTGTAGAGGGGGACCGTGTCGGGGGATGAGCCGGCCACCGCCGCCAGGATCACGAGCAGGGGATGTGCGAGCATGGGACCTCCGTTAGACACCCTTCTTGCTGAGACTCCGCAGCCGGTTGATGTCGTGTTGCGTGAGCCCCCGTCCCCCATACCGTTCTTCCTTCCACGGATCGCCGCGCATGTGGTACCCGTTCTGCTCCCAGAACCCGGGAACGTCTTGGTCGACTAGCGTGAACCCCCGTACCCACTTCGCGCTCTTCCAGAAATACAGGTGCGGCACCAACAGCCGGGCGGGTCCGCCGTGCTCGGGCGTGAGCCACTCGCCGCTCCACTTGAGCGCGACCAGGTTGTCCGGGCGATCCAGATCGCCGAGCGGCAGGTTGGTGGTGAACCCCTGCTCGGCCGAGACGAGGCAGTACTGCGCGTCGGGCTTCACACCCGCGTGTTCCAGCACGAGCCGCACCGCCACGCCCTCGAACGTGTTGTCGAGCCGGCTCCAGCGGGTGACGCAATGGATGTCGCAGTGCACGGTCTTGCGCGGCAGCTGCAGCAGCTCGTCGTAGGTCAGGGTGAACGGCCGGTCCACCAACCCGGACACCTCGAAGGTCCAGGTGCGCGTGTCCACCGTCGGCACGTCGCCGTAGTGGAGCACCGGCCATTTGGTGGTCAGCACCTGGCCGGGGGGCAGACGCTCGTCAGCCACCGGCGAACGTCGGCGCAACTTCTTGAGGAATTCTGTCACGAGGAGCCATCCTGGCGGTCAGGTTGAATGCTGACTCGAAGCCCCGAACCACCGCCGCGACAGTCTCGTCCCAAAGCCCCCGCTCCCTGCCCCCCGCTCCCAGCTCCCGTTCCATCGACGTCATCTCCACTCCCGGGATCCCGCACGGCACGATGCGTTCGAACTGGGCGAGGTCGTTCGTGACGTTCAACGCGAACCCATGCCACGTGACCCATTGCTTCACGTGGATCCCGATGCTCGCGATCTTGCGGCTCCCCCCCCCGGTCCAGACACCGGTGTACCCCGGGTTCCGCCCGGCGGGTATGCCGAGCTCGGCGAGCGCGTCGATCAGCGCCTGCTCCACGGTGCGGAGATACCAGTGCAGATCCGGCTTGTGGTGGGTCAGGTCGATGATCGGGTAGCCGACGAGCTGACCGGGGCCGTGGAACGTCACGTCCCCGCCGCGCTCGATCTCGAAGACCTCTACTCCGTCGCGGCTGAGGAGATGGCCCGCGTCGGAGTTGCGGCCCAACGTCACCACCGCGGGATGCTCGAGGAGGAGGAGCCGGTCGTTCGCCAGGCGGCCGTCGATGCGCGCCTGGGCGAGGGCGCGCTGCCACGCGAGTGCTTCAGCGTACGGGACCACGCCGGCCTGCACGACCTCCAGCATGGGCCTGGTCATGACCCGTCCCCCACCACCCCTCCCTCATCCCTCGCCGTCGCGCCCGCGATCGCCCAGCGGCTCGCGGCGGTGCCGACCGTGGCGCTCAGCACACCCCAGGCGATCAGGCCGGGGTACCCGAGCAGCCGGTCCGCCACTGCGGCGAGGAATCCCACGAGCAGCGCCGCTACGGCGGCGAGGACCCCGATCACGCCGCTCTGCCAGAGGTTTTCCAACGGCCGGCTGCGGCGCCAGCCGAGCATGCCGGCAACCGCGACCCCGGCGAGCAAGCCGGCGAGCAACGGGTCGCCCGCGGCCTCCCGGTAGCGGTCGGGATCCAGGCGGCCTTGCAGCAGCTTCACGAGCAGCTGCGCGAGCGTGATCGTGGCGCCCCCGAGCCCCGCACCGCAGGCGAGGGCGCCGAGCCCAATGGCGAGGGGGTCCCTTCGGACCTCGGTCACATGTCCACCACGCGGCCCAGCGAATCGAGCGCGGCTTGGGCCACGGCCTCGGACATGGTCGGATGCGCGTGAATCGCCAGCTCGACCTCTTCCACCGTGTATTCGTTCTCCCGTGCCACCGCCAGCTCGTGG
>WNGK01004390.1_pt1 | contig 15615 bp, 17 predicted proteins | sample 5400601 | NCBI WGS metagenome assembly WNGK01 (sample SAMN13153376, study PRJNA577476) | soil metagenome | isolation source: 60 cm soil or saprolite under Garry oak tree replicate 1 | place: USA:California | collected 2016-06-15
TAGCCCAGCGCCACGATCGGCGCGAGCAATCCCGTGAGCACATCGCCGATTCCGGCCGGCAGCGCGAACGCCCCGGGTATTTTTCCGGATGCATACAAGACCAGGAAGATCACGCCGAGCACGCGGTACAGCTGGACGCCGACGAGCCAGGATAGCGGCACCGCTTCGATCGTACGCCGCACGATCGGCACCAGCCACAGCGCGATGCCGACGAAGATCGGAAGAAAGACGCCGAACTGGATGGTGGGAAGACGATCCGAGGCGCCACGGAAGAAATCGAGCCACGCGAGCGCGACCGCCAGGGCGAACCATGCCGTCAACACGCCGGCAAACGTCCCGATCGTCCGGGAACCCAGCCCCACGGGCCAATCGGCTGCTGCAAGGCTTTGGTGCAGACCGAGCAGGATGGCCGCGATGATCGCGATATCGGCGCCGAGCACGATGAAGGCGAGATAGGGCGGAATGCTCATGGCTTCCTCCATAGCGTCCCCGCCCGATAACTATTTCGTAGCAAGTTACTTGTCAAGAGAAAGTCACTTGCTTTTTCGAATTGACTTGCCTACATTGCTCGCATGGCAAACGGCTATGGTCAGGACTGCCCGGTCGCGCAGGCGCTCGATGTCGTCGGGGAGAAGTGGTCGCTTCTCATGCTTCGCGATCTGCTTCGCAAAGGGCCGCAGCGCTTTCAGGATTTTCAACTGTCGGCGCGGCTGAAGTTGCTCGAAGCGCAGAACGTCCTCGGCAGCCGGCTCTACGAGAATCACCCCCCGCGGCAGGAGTATTTCTTGACCGAAAAAGGCAAGGCGCTCGGCCCGGTGCTCAAGGCGCTCCGCGCCTGGGGCGAGCGATACGGGGCATAATCGAGCCCGGCGTCGATCTTCGCGGCCGTGCAGTACATAGAGCGGAGGGGAGGTGGGGACTCCGGATCTTCGCTACGCGCCATCCGGGGTGCGGCGTGCCTTCGCGTCCCGCTCGCGCAGATAATCATCGCTGGTACGCGGGCGCGGACGCTCGCTCGCCGCGTAGGGGTCGAAGCCGGCCGCGGTGACCGCACCGACGCGGCAGTCCTCGCACATCTTCAGCACCTCGAGCCGGCTGTCGGGCCCGCTGAACATCCAGTGCTTGCCCTCGAGCTTGGCCGCGACTCGCTCGATCGTGCTCTTGGTGCCGAACGGCTTGCCGCAGCGGATGCAGCGGAACGGCTCCTCCTCTTTCAGCAGGCGTGCCGAGGCGCTCGCGGCGCGGAAATCGAGCTGCGGTTTGAGCGTGATCACCTTTTCCGGGCACGTCGCCTTGCACAGCCCGCATTGCACGCAGGCATCCTCGGCGAACCGTAGACTCGGGCGTTCCGGATCGTCCATCAGCGCGCCGGTCGGACAGGCGGACACGCAGGCGAGGCACAGCGTGCAGCCCTCGGCGCGGACTTCCACGGCCCCGAACGGCGCGCCTTGCGGAAGCGCGATGATGTCGGCCGGCGCGGGCGCGGCGCGATTGAGCTCGCGCAGCGAAAGCCGCAGCAGATCGCGCTTTTGGCCGACCGGCTCGAAGCTCGCGGGCCGCGGGGCGGAAGCCGCAGTGTCGATGGCACGCAGCGCCTCGCCGAGCGCGAAGGGATCGTCGGTCTCGATCGTCGTGGCGCGCCCGGACCCGAAGCCCAGCCCCGCCAGAATCGGTTCGGCGAGCGCCAGCGTGCGGGCAAGACCCGAGACATCGTGGCGCGGCTTGGCGCGCAGCAGCAGGCGCAGCGCGGACGCGCCATACGCAAATGCGGCCGCGATCAGCTCGAGCCCGACCTGAGTCACTTCGTTGACCGCGAGCGGCAGCACGTTCGCGGGCAGGCCGTCGCCGTGGCGCGCCAACGCATCGATCAACGCCCCGCCGTGCTCGCCGTCATGGACCAGCAGGATCGGATCCTTGCCTCCCGACGTGCGATAGACCGTGAGCAGAATGCGCAGCTTGCGCACCAATGCGTCCACCGGCGGGAGCGCGTAGGCCGCAGCGCCGGTCGGGCACACCGCGGCGCAGCTGCCGCACCCGGCGCATACGTTCTCGTCGATCGCGACGTGATCGCCGGCGGGCGCGATCGCACCGGTGGGGCAGAGATCGAGGCAGCGAGTGCAGCCGACGATCTTCGAGCGCGAATGGACGCACAGATCGTCCGTGAACGTGACGTAGCGCGGCTTGTCGAATGTGCCGACGAGATCGGCCGCGCGCAGGATTTTTCGCAGCATCCCGGCTTCATCCCTGGGATCGGCGCGCAGGTAGCCTTCCCGCAGGTCGGCGGCCGGGAACAGCGCGGCGCCGCCGGAGAGATCGAGCAGGATATCGCACTGGGCGGTGACGCCGTGGCGCGAAGGTCCGAACGCGAGCGCCGCGCGCGAGGAGGGGTCCGGAACGGCATAATCGTCGACCAAGATCTCGAAGCCGCCGAGGTGGCCCTTGGCGGACCGGATCGTGCCCTTCAGGATCGGAAACTCGGTCGTTTGCGGCGGCGCCACCGCGCCCGGCCGGGTCAACAGCACGGTCACGTCGAGGCGGTCCTTGAGCAGGCGCGCCGCCTCGAGCGTACGCTCATCGCTGCCGTAGACGAGAGCAGTCCCCTCGCTCTCGAGGCTCACCAACGGGATCGCGGGCATCGGTTCGGCGGCGGCCGCGAGCAACGCGGCCATCTTCGGGCCGGCGGCGGCGCCCTCGGTCGACCAGCCCGCCGTCTCGCGAATGTTGGCGAAGGCGATCTCCGCCGGCCTCGCCGCCCCCGCGCCTCCTTCGATCTCGCCCGCGGCTTCCGAGAACAGCGGCGCCTCCTGCGTGCAAGCGACCGTCATGGCGCCGCCCGCCGCCGCGGCGGCACGGAATTTCTCGAGCTCGGCCCGGCACAATTGCTGCGCCGTCTCGAGCGAGCCGCCGGGACAGCCGCGGCGCACCGCCTCGGCATCGAGCACGATGGTGCCCTCGCAGGAACACAAGAAAATCTTGCGCGAATGGGACATGAAATCTCCCGGCGGCAGGCTTCCCGCCGCCCGCCGCCTGCGGTCTCTAGCCAGTCGCAGGGCCAAGCTATAATTGTGGCAATTCAAAAGTACAGGAGTATCGATGTCGCTGGATGCCCGCATGCGCACTCCGTTTGCGCCAAAACTCGACCTGCCGCCGGCGTTTCGGCTGGTTAGTCTGAGGGAGATCGGCGACGCATTTGCGCACGCGCAGAAAATTGCGGCGGCCGAGGGCGCCGGTACCCTGGTCTGGGTCGGCCGCTTCGACGTCGTCGAGTTCGCGGTCGTGCTCGAGCCCGAGGAGCCGCTCGCGCAGGCGCGCCGCGCGTTCTATGCGGGGATGGCGGCGCTGGTCGATGCCCTGTCGGTCCATGCGCCGCCGGAAAAGCCGATCCATGTGGATTGGCCGGATGCGATCCGGGTCGACGGCGGGCTGGTCGGCGGCGGGCGCCTGGCGTGGCCCAAAGGCGCCCGCGAGAATCGTCCCGCGCCCTGGCTGGTGTTCGGCGCGATGATCCGCACCGTGGAGATGACCGAGCGTAAGCCCGGCTTGCTGCCGCTCGGGGCCGCACTCGAGGAGGAAGGATTTCACGATCTCGGATCCGGCCAGGTGGTGGAAAGCTTTGCGCGGCATCTGATGGTGCTGACCGACGCCTGGCAGGAGGCCGGGTTCCCCAGTGTGGCCGAATCCTATCTTTCGCGGATTGCGGCCCAGAGCGGAGTCGAGCGCTCGATCGATCGCGCCGGCGACCTGCTGGTGCGCCGCGCAGGGGAGCGCGAGATCGACAAACGTCGACTGCTCCCCGCGCTCGCGGTGCCGTCGTGGCTCGATCCGCAAACGGGAGCCCCGCGCGCATGAAGCTGCTGCGAACCATTCGGCTCGATGCGTCCGACACCTTCGTGTTCGAACGTGCCGCGCAGCCCGGCGAATGGGCGGTTCCCGGCGCCTTCGTGTTTCTCGACGCCGATCCCGCAACGCTCGAGGGCAAGGCACGCACGGCGTTTCGCAGCGGCTTTCTCGGCGTCTCGAGCCTCGGCTGGTCGACGCTGGTGCAAGTCGTCGAGGCGGGCGAGGAAAACCGCCGGGCCGCGATCGAGACATTGGCAGCGCGGCTTTGCGAGCGCTTCGGCGCGCCGGACCTCGAGACGGCGCGGAGCGCGGCCGCCGAGGAGGTCGCCTTTGCCGCATCGCTCGCGGAACATCCACTCGATACGTTGATCGCCATGCACCGAACGCACCAGGACGGCGAGATCCGCGAGATGTTTCGCACGCTGCGCCCGCGCGCCGGCGCAAAGCCGCTGCGCGCGTTCGCGTTCCTTCAGGTCGAAGGCGAGGAGGAGGGCACAGGCGAGCAGGTGGATCTTCTCGCGCTCGGCACCGAAAGCAGGACGCGCTCGGATGATTGAGGCGGATCGGTTTGCGCTTCGCATGCCTCTGGCGCCTCCCTCCCTCGCTTGCGGGGGAGGGGTGGGGAGGGGGCAGACGTTCGCGGTGAGCCTACTTACCCCCTCCCGCCTCACGCGCGTCGCACGTGAGGCGACCTCCCCCCCAAGCGGGAGAGGTAGCCGGCGCAAGCGGACAAGCTCGCGCTGGAGCCGCACCGGGGAAGTGCCATGAAAGACTTCTGGCTCTCCTGCGGGCACCATCTGCTCGACCGCGGCGAGGGCGGCGGGCTCTTGGTGACCGACGAGTTCCTGAAGGTCTATCTGGCAAGGCCCGAGCTGGCGCCGCCGCCGGAGGCATGCGCGGCGGAGCGGGCGCTGCACCATCTGCTGCTCGATCATCCGCGCCGCATGGTTGCCGCCGGCGAGATCGCCGCGATTGCCGATGCGGATGCCCGGGAGAACTGGGAGCTGCTGGTCGCATTCCGCGATCACCTGCTGGCGCATCCCACGCTCGAGGCGTCGTATCTGGCGCTGGCGCGCAACGGGGTCGGCAACACGCCGCCGCTTTTCCTCAATCAATTGATGCACGTGATCCTACGCAATGCGCTCGACGCCTGCGAGGATCCATTCGTGCTGCGCGCGGCCGAGCTCATGTTCCGGCCGCAGCGCATCACGATGCACGACGGCGCGCTGCTTGCGGCCGACGAGGAGCTGATCGCCGGCAAGAGCGGTGCGCCGGTCTCGCCGTTGGTCTCGATGCTGGGTCTGCCGGGTCCGGACGCGATCGACGTGCTCAACGAGGACAATGCGGGGAGCTATTGGGAGCGCAGCGATCGCTTCGATTTCGCCCTCGATCTCACGGCGGGACGGCGGGGACACGCCGCGCTCGCGCAGGTGATTAGCGCTTTCCTGCGCCATATGCTGGCGATCGAGGCCGAAGTCGAGCCGATGATCGAGCTGCGCAATGCGCCGCTTGCCTGGTATGTCGGGCTCGACGCGGCGGCGACCAAGATCGGCGATCAATTGTGGGATGGCGGCGAACTCGACGCCGCGACCGCCGGGCGCGTCCTCGGGCTCTATCGCGTGACGTTCCGCGATGCTGCACGCCTCGCACCGCAGCTCGCGGCGGAGGGGATTTATTTGATCCTGGCGATGACGTCCGACGGCACGCTTCGGGTCAAGCCGCAGAATCTCGTGGTCGGGCTGCCGATCCGTTCGCCGGAGAGGGTGAGCTGAGCATGCAGGATCCTCTTGTTCGACTGCCGGTCGGCGTCGTCGTGGAGCGGCGCAAGGCGACGAGCCCATGGATCGAGCACGTATGGCGGCCCGTGGCGGTGCTGGCCGGCATCCCGGAAACGGCGCCCTGGACCGAGATCGCGGCCGTGCCGGACGCCGTGAGCTTCTTCGCGGGCAGCACCGATATCGAGCTTCATCGCTCGGAGACCGCCAATTATCGCGATAACCTCGCTACGGGCGCGCCCGGCCTCTGGGTCGTATTGCGGCCGACCGGCCGGGAGCCACCCTTCGAGCTCAAGACCGTCACGGCCGATCCGGCCGAGGGCGAGGGGTTCACCGAGCCGGGCACGGATCTCGTCGAGCAGGTCGCGATGCCGGAGCCGATCCGCGAGGCCATCGCCGCGTTCGTTGCCGAGCACCCGGTCGAGCATTCCTTCGCGAAGCGCGAGCGGGATCGCGCCAATCCCGAGGCGCTGGGTCGGCGCGTTCCTGGCCGGAAAGGAGAGCGGCCATGACCGATCGCGAAGCATTCCTGACGCGCTGGTCGCGGCGCAAGCGCGAAGCCGCCGCGCCCCGAACCGAAGCTGTTGCCGAAGAGCCCGCGACACCCGCTGCGGAGAGCAAGGAATCGGCGAGCGCTCCGCCGCTTCCGCCAACCCGGGCGGAGCCCGAGGCGGAGCTGCCTCCGATCGATTCCATCGATAGCGGCACGGACATTCGCGCATTCCTGCAGGAGGGAGTGCCGCAAGATCTCGCGCGGGCCGCGCTGCGCCGCGCCTGGAGCAGCGACCCCGCCATTCGGGATTTCATCGGCCTTTCGGAGAACGCCTGGGATTTCACGGCGCCGGAGGGCGTTCCGGGATTCGGACCGTTTAGTCCGGACGATGCTCGGCAGCTGGTGGCGCAGGTGTTCGGAGAGACGAAGTCGGCCTCGGGTACGGAGCCTTGCGTTGCCGCCGTCGCCGAGACCGATGGTTCCGCGAGCAGCGGCAGCGAGGCCGAACACGAGGTTGTGAACGCGCGAGAAGACGGCGGGACGGAAGCGCGGCCGGCCGGCGGTGTACTCCCTCCTGAGGGAGTCCAACCCGACCAGGACAATACCGCGATGCAACAAGAAGCGGCAGGACCGGGACCTCATCCGGACCCGTCCGACGCGTCGGGCTAGGATTATTCAAATGGGCTATTGACCGATCTAAAATCGATGCGCAGACTCGCAGGGTCTTGAACCGCCAGAATAAAATCCAGAGGCCGGTCGTTCGAACACTCGAAAGAAGCGGCTGACGAAGATGGGAGGAACGGGATGCTCGCCAGCCGGATCGAGCCGTCCCAGCCATCGCAATCGCAGGTCGAAGAGAGCCTCGCCGCGGCCACGCTGCCCGACGAGGTCGATGCCGCGCGCGCGCGCGAATACGCATTGCTTGGCGGCCTGCTGAGGCGAACCCCGGATCGACAGCTGCTCGATGACATCGCCGATCTGAAAGTCGACGCGAGCGCGATCGGGCTTGCGCACGCAGCGCTCGCCGAGGCGGCCCGCGCCGCCAAGCCGGAGGCGGTGGAGCGGGAGTTCTTCGAACTGTTCATCGGCATCGGCCGCGGCGAGGTGATGCCCTATGGGTCCTACTATCTGACCGGCTTCCTGTACGAGCGTCCGCTCGCGCGGCTGCGCTCCGACCTCGCGGAGCTCGGCATTGCGCGCTCCGAGAGCAATTACGAGCCGGAGGATCACATCGCCGCCCTGTGCGAGGTGATGGCGGGCCTCGCCGGCGGCCGGTTTCCGGCGCCGCCCGGCAGCGACGAGCAGATCTTCAAGAAGCATGTCGAGCCGTGGGCCGCGCGCTTCTTCGCGGACCTCGAGCGCGCGCAGGCGGCGCAATTCTATCGCGGCGTCGGCATGCTCGGCCGGACCTTCATCGAAATCGAATCGCAAGCATACGCACTGCCGGCTTGATGCGCCGGCCGAAGATCACGGAGGAGTTGCCATGGACAAACCGGAAAAGAAAACAGTCGCCCGCCGCGATTTCCTCCGCGTGCTGGCCGCGGGCGCGGGCGCAGCAGCCGCCACCAGTGCCGCGCCGCTGACGACGCCGGCCGCCGCCGCTCAATCCGATCAGGACAAGCGCAAGGCGCGCTACAAGGAAACCGAGCACGTCAAGGCGTTCTACCGCGTCAACAAATATCCGCAGTGAGGGAGATGAGGCCGTGCTGATCAAGAGGAAAGAACGCGAAGCGCGCCGCGGCAAGCTTGTGACGGCGCTCGCCGGCCAATCGAGCGGCGGACTGGACCGCCGTACGTTCCTGCGCCGCTCCGGCTTGGTTGCCTCCGGCCTGGCGACGCTCGGCGCCTTGCCGCTCGGCGGCATGCGCAGAGCCGAGGCGGGCCCGCCGCCCCGTGCCGGCGCCCCGGTTGCCACCCGCAAGAACATCTGCACGCATTGCTCGGTCGGCTGCACCGTGACGGCCGAGGTGCAGAACGACGTGTGGATGGGCCAGGAGCCGAGCTGGGACAGCCCGTTCAATCGCGGCTCGCATTGCGCCAAAGGCGCATCGGTCCGCGAGCTCGTGCACTCCGACCGCCGGCTCAAATATCCGCTCAAGCTCGTCAACGGCCAATGGACCCGCGTCTCGTGGGACAAGGCGATCGACGAGATCGGCGACAAGATCATGCAGATTCGCGAGAAATCCGGGCCCGATTCGGTCTACTGGCTCGGCTCGGCGAAGATGACCAATGAAGGCTCCTATCTGTTCCGTAAATTGGGAGCCTTCTGGGGCACCAACAACACCGACCATCAGGCTCGCATCTGTCACTCGACGACCGTCACCGGCGTGGCCAATACCTGGGGCTACGGCGCGATGACCAACAGCTACAACGACATCCGCAACGCCAAGACGCTGCTCATCTGGGGCGGCAATCCGGCCGAGGCGCATCCGGTGTCGCTGCAGCACCTGCTGGAAGGCAAGGAGCTAAACAAGGCGAATTTCGTCGTCGTCGATCCGCGCATGACGCGGACCGCCGCGCACGCCACCGAATACGTGCGGCTGCGCCCGGGCACCGACATTCCGGTGCTCTACGGCATGATGTGGCACATCCTCAAGAACGGATGGGAGGACAAGGAATTCATAAAGCAGCGCGTCTACGGCTTCGAGGACGCCAAGAAAGAGATCGAGAAGTGGGATCCGGCGGAGGTCGAGCGCGTCAGCGGCGTTCCCGGCGAGCAGCTCAAGCGCGTCGCCGAGATGTTCGCCACGCAGAAGCCGGCCACCTTGATCTGGTGCATGGGCCAGACCCAGCACTCGGTCGGCACCGCCAACGTGCGGGCGAGCTGCATGGCGCTGCTGTTGACCGGCAACGTCGGGAAGCCGGGCACCGGCGCCAACATCTTCCGCGGCCACGACAACGTGCAGGGCGCGACCGACGTCGGGCTCGATATCGTGACGTTGCCGTTCTACTACGGCCTCGCCGAGGGCGCTTGGAAGCATTGGAGCCGCGTTTGGGAGGTCGATTACAATTATCTGCTGTCGCGCTTCGACGACAAGAAGATCATGGAGACGCCCGGCATCCCGCTCACCCGCTGGTTCGACGCGGTGCTGCTGCCGAAGGACCAGGTCGCCCAGAAGGACAACGTGCGGGCCATGTTCGTGCAGGGCCACGCCAGCAACAGCATCACCCGCATTCCGGAGTCGGTGAAGGGTCTGGAGAAGCTCGATCTGCTGGTCATCGCCGATCCGCATCCGACCACCTGGGCGGTGCTGGCGGTCAAGGCGGGGCGCAAGGACGGTACCTATCTGCTGCCGGTATGCACGCAGTTCGAGTCTTCGGGCTCGCGGGTTGCGTCCAACCGCTCGCTGCAATGGGGCGAGCGGATCGTGCCGCCGAGCTTCGAGACCAAGGACGACTATCAGGTGATTTATCGCGTGGCCAAGAAAGTCGGCATCGCCGACCAGATGTTCAAGAACATCAAGGTCGAGGACGATCGCCCGGTGCCGGAGGATATCCTGCGCGAGATGAATCGCGGCAGCTGGTCGACCGGTTATTGCGGCCAGTCGCCGGAGCGCCTCAAGCTCCACGCTGCCAATCAGAAGGACTTCGACCTGGTCACGCTGCGGGCCAAGGAAGGTCCCTGCAAGGGGGATTATTACGGCCTGCCATGGCCGTGCTGGGGCAAGCCGGAGCTCAAGCATCCGGGGTCGCCGCTGCTCTACAACACCACGCTGCACGTCATGGAGGGCGGCGGCACGTTCCGGGCGCGGTTCGGGGTCGAGCGCAACGGCGTGAACCTGCTCGCCGAGGGCGCGTATTCGGTCGGCTCGGAGATACAGGACGGCTATCCCGAGTTCACCTATGCGGTGCTCAAGAAGCTCGGCTGGGACAAGGATCTCACGCCCGAGGAGCTCGCCACCATCGAGCGCATCGGCGGCGACAAGGCCGACGCGGTGGCGTGGTCGACGGATCTTTCCGGCGGCATCCAGCGCGTGGCGATGGCGCACGGCTGCGTGCCGTTCGGCAACGCCAAGGCGCGCATGAACGCCTTCGGCGTGCCGGACCCGATCCCGGTGCATCGCGAGCCGATCTACACGCCGCGCGTCGATCTCGTCGAGAAATACCCGACGCTCGCCGACGCCCGCCAGTTCCGGCTGCCCAACATCGGCTTCTCGGTGCAGAAGGCGGCGATCGAGAAGGGCGTCCCCAAGGAGTTCCCGCTGATTCTCAGCTCGGGACGCCTCGTCGAATACGAAGGCGGCGGCGAGGAGACCCGGTCCAACAAGTGGCTGGCCGAGCTGCAGCAGGACATGTTCATCGAGATCAATCCGGCCGACGCCGCCGACCGCGGCGTCAAGGACGGCGGCTGGGTCTGGGTCACCGGGGTCGAGAACGCCTCGCGGGCCCGCATGAAGGCGCTTGTCACCGAACGGGTCGGCAAGGGCGTCGCCTGGATGCCGTTCCATTTCGGCGGCTGGTACCAGGGCGAGGATCTGCGCAGCAAATATCCGCAGGGCGCCGATCCGGTCGTGCTGGGTGAGAGCGCCAACACGATCACCAGCTACGGATACGATCCGGCGACCGGTATGCAAGAACCTAAAGTTACGCTTTGCCAGATCCGGGCGGCGTAGGAGGCGGGACCATGGCTCGAATGAAATTCCTCTGCGACGCCGATCGCTGCATCGAATGCAACGCCTGCGTCACTGCCTGCAAGAACGAGAACGAGGTGCCGTGGGGCATCAACCGCCGCCGCGTCGTGACGATCGACGACGGCAAGCCCGGCGAGCGCTCGGTGTCGATGGCGTGCATGCACTGCACCGACGCGCCGTGCGCGGCGGTGTGCCCCGTGAACTGCTTCTACACCACGGCGGACGCCGTGGTGCTGCACTCCAAGGACCTCTGCATCGGCTGCGGCTATTGCTTCTACGCCTGCCCGTTCGGGGCGCCGCAATATCCGCGCGTCGGCAATTTCGGCTCCCGCGGCAAGATGGATAAATGCACCTATTGCGCCGGCGGGCCCGAGGCCGACAACACCGCGGAGGAATTCGACAAGTACGGCGCCAATCGCCTCGCCGAAGGCAAGCTGCCGATGTGCGCGGAGATGTGCTCGACCAAATCGCTCTTGGCCGGCGACGGCGAGATCATCGCCCAGATCTACAAGGAACGGGTGATGAAGCGCGGCTACGGCTCCGGCGCATGGGGCTGGAAGACCGCGTACCGCGAAGAAATCGCGGTGTGACACGGCGTAAGCCCGCACCCGACCGCTTGCGCGGTCGACCCCGGATCAGGTCCGGGGCGGGCCCTCTCCCCGCTGTGGCGGGGAGAGGTGTAGGAAAAAGGGAGGAAGCGGCATGACGACGCTCGTCGCGCGCCTGGGGCTGATGCTTGCGGCATTGCTTTTTGCCGGGCTCCTGACGCTGGCGCCCCCGGCGCTCGCCCAGCAGCCGTCTTCGGTCAATCCGACCGCGAGCTCGGTCAAGGAAGACAAGCTGTTGCAGCAGTTGCGGCGCATCGAAGGGCGCGGCTCGATTCCCGACGCGAAATCCTACGTGGTGGAGCAGCCCGCCGGCCGGGACTGGCGCCAGTTTCACGAAGTGACGCTGCGCTGGATCGGCGCGATCGCCATCCTGGGCATGCTGGTGCTGCTCGTCGTGTTCTACGCGGTCCGCGGCAAGATCGAGATCGACGCAGGCCGGTCCGACCGCACCATCACCCGTTTCAACGGCGTCGAGCGCTTCACCCATTGGCTGACCGCCGGCTCGTTCGTGATCCTGGCCCTCACCGGGCTCAACATCACCTTCGGCAAGCCGTTGCTGCTGCCGCTGATGGGGCCGGAGGCCTTCAGCAAATTCTCGGTCGTCGCCAAATACGTCCACGATTACCTGAGCTTTCCGTTCGTGCTGGGTCTCGTGCTCATCTTCGTGCTGTGGGTGAGGGACAACGTTCCGGGCCGGCTGGATGTGGAATGGATGAAAAGAGGCGGCGGCTTCTTCAGCCACGAGCACCTGCCCACGCCGCGCTTCAACGCCGGGCAAAAGGCGGTGTTCTGGGTGGTGATCCTCACCGGCGCCGCCATGAGCGTGTCGGGCTATTATCTGATCTTCCCGTTCTACGCGTCCGGCATCGCCGGCATGCAGATCGCGGAAATCGTCCACGGCGTGCTCGCCGTGTTGTTCGTCGCCGCCATGCTGGCGCACATCTATATCGGCACGCTCGGCATGGAGGGGGCGTTCGACGCGATGGGCAGCGGGGAGGTCGACCTCAACTGGGCCAAGGAGCACCATTCGCTCTGGGTCGCGCAGGAGCAGGCCCGCACGGCAGCCGCACCCCCGCACGCCACCCCGGCCGAGTAGCGGGTAATCCGAGCTTCGCGGCAGTCATTCCGGGCTGGCCCGCAGGGCCAGACCCGGAACCCATGACCACGGATCGTGCGGCGTTCCCGCGCTAGCGCTGTCATCCGATCGGTATTCACGGGTTCCGGGTTCGCCGCGCTGCGGCGCCCCGGAACGACGGCGCAAGGAATGCTATATTGACCGCATGCGCGTCATCGGTATCGCCGGCTGGAGCGGGGCGGGAAAAACCACGCTGTTGACCAAGCTGATCCCACGGCTGGTCGAGCGAGGCCTCCGGGTCTCCACCATCAAGCACGCCCACCACGGCTTCGACGTCGACCAGAAGGGCAAGGATTCCCATACGCACCGCGTGGCGGGGGCAACCGAAGTGCTGGTGTCCTCGGCCAACCGCTGGGCGCTCGTCCACGAGTTGCGGGGCAGCGCCGAGCCGGCGCTCGACGCGTTGCTGCAAAAGCTCGCGCCGGTCGATGTGGTCATCATCGAGGGATTCAAGCGCGGCCCGCTTCCCAAGCTCGAGGTGTACCGCCAATCGGTCGGCAAGCCGCTGCTCCATCCCGAGGATCCCAATATTGTCGCGATCGCGTCGGACCGGCCGCTGCCCGCTGCACGGGTCCCGGTGCTGGCGATCGACGACATCGATGCGATCTTCGAGCTGGTGCTCGCCCGCGCGGCGCCGGTCGGGGCGCTGCTCGAAAGCACGGAGAGCGGCTGATGGCGCAGCTCTCCGACGATTGCTTCGCGTTCGGCGGTCCGCTGCTCTCGGTCGAGGATGTCGAGCGGCTGATGTTCGAGCGCGTCAATCCGGTCGTCGAGAGCCAACCGGTGAGCCTCGATGCCGCCGCCGGCCGTGTGCTTGCCGAGGACGTGATCGCCCCGCTCGATTTGCCGCCGTTCGACAATTCCGCGGTCGACGGCTACGCGGTCCGCCACGCCGATCTCGATCAGGGCGGCGCGACGCGGCTCGTCGTGGTCGACCGCCTCACCGCCGGGCGCGCCTCGGCGCGGCCGGCGCGCAAGGGCGAAGCCATTCGCATCTTCACGGGCGCGCCGATGCCCGCGGGCGCCGACACCGTGTTCATGCAGGAGGATTGCCGCGCCGACGGCGCATGGGTGATCGTGCCGACGGGGCTCAAGCCGGGCGCCAACCGCCGGCTGGCCGGCGAGGACGTGCGCGCGGGCGCGGTGGCGCTGCCGGCCGGGCGCCGGCTCGGGCCGCAGCATATCGCGCTCGCGGCGGCGCTCGGGCTGACCGAGCTTCCGGTCCGGCGACGCGTGCGGGTCGCGCTATTCTCCACCGGGGACGAGATCGTGGAGCCGGGATCGCGCCGGCCCGACGCCGCGGTGTTCGACGCCAACCGCCGCCTGCTCGCCGAACTGCTGGCCCGGCTCGGCGCCGCAATCACCGATCTGGGCATTCTGGCCGACGATCCGCGGCGGCTGCAATCCGCGCTCGCGGCGGCGGCGGAAAATCATGACCTGGTGTTGACCTCGGGCGGCGTCTCGACCGGCGAAGCCGATCACGTGCGCGCGGCGGTCGAAGCTGTCGGCAAGCTGGTGTTCTGGCGCGTCGCCATCAAACCGGGACGGCCGGTGGCGATGGCGGTGATCAAGGGCGCGGCGTTCGTCGGCGTCCCCGGCAATCCGGTCGCGGCGTTCGTCACCTTCGTGCGCGTCGTGCGGCCGCTGTTGTTTCGTCTCGCCGGCGCGTTGCCGGATCCGATGATCGCGCTCCCGGTGCGCGCCGGCTTTTCCTATCGCAAGAAAAAGGGGCGACGCGAATACGTCCGGGTGACGCTCAGGCGCGGCGAGGACGGCAGCATCGAAGCCAGCAAATATCCCCAGGACGGCGCCGGAATCTTGAGCTCGCTGACCGAGAGCGCGGGATTGGTGGAGCTCGACGAAGAGACGACGCGGATCGAGCCGGGGCAGCAAGTCGGCTTTCTCCCGCACGCATCGTTGATCGGGTGAGGTTCGTAGCCCGGATGGAGCGGAGCGAAATCCGGGCTACGGATCAGTAACGACTGATTACTGAACCCTGGTCACTGGCTGGCCGCGCAGGCGTCGCTTTCGTTGCTCTCGCCGAAATCGACGAAGAGCCAGCGATAGGTGCTGGTCTCCGCGCAGCCTTGCGGGCCGAGGTGGGTCATGGCGGGGCTCACGTCCTGCCCGGATTGAGTCCGGGCCGCCGGCTGGCTCGCCGCGGAGCGCCCGAACATTTGGCGCCAGCTCCAGCTCGGATCGATGCGAACGCCCTCGGTCGAGAATGCAGTTCCGGAGGGCTTTTGAGCCACCCCCAGCGCGAGCACGCCGCAGACCGCCAGGATGATCGCCGCGGCGCAGGCCGCGAGAAACGCGCGCATGGTCCATTCCTCCCCGGGTGTCGATTTTGATGAACTATAACGTTTGTCGGCACGGCGCGCCAGCGATCATGCGCCGTGCTGCGTCATGCGCTCGGCCGCGGCGGCGTCTTCCGGCGTGTTGACGTTGAAGAACGGATCGACGGGTTCGGCCGGCCACTCGGCGAGGGCCACGCCGTGGCTTTCCGTCCAGGCTTCGATCTTGCGCAATCCGACGCCGAGCGCCCGGCGCAGATCGTGTCGCAGCGCAACCGGCCAGAGCCCCACCACCGGATGCCGCCATTCGCCCGACCGCGCACAGGCGAGCGGAAGTGTTTTCGCCTCGCGCACGGCATGCAGCCGGGCGACGAGATCGCGCGGCAGGAACGGACAGTCGCCGGGCACGCTCACCACCCACTCGATGGCGGGCGCGTTCGCCGCCACCCAATCGAGCCCGGCCAGAATGCCGGCGAGCGGGCCGGCAAAACCCGCGACGTCGTCGGCGACCACCGGAAGCCCGAAGCGGGCAAGGCGCGAGACGTCGCCGTTGGCGTTGATGAGCAGGCCGGCGCATTGCGGCCCAAGTCTTGCCATCGCCCGCTCCAGGATCGTTTGATCGCCGATGCGGATCAGAGTCTTGTCGCCGCCGCCCATCCGGCGCGCCAGCCCGCCCGCCAGGATCAGACCGTAGCTCGAAGGCTCGCGCGCGGACGGATTCGCACTCTCATTCGTCATGGGCCGCCGCCTTGCGACGGTGCCTCGCGCCTTCCTCCTGGACGGTGCGCGGATCCTGGTCGAATACGATGCGATCCTCCCCGGAGAGCGCGATGAAGCGT
>WNGK01006335.1_pt1 | contig 15613 bp, 17 predicted proteins | sample 5400601 | NCBI WGS metagenome assembly WNGK01 (sample SAMN13153376, study PRJNA577476) | soil metagenome | isolation source: 60 cm soil or saprolite under Garry oak tree replicate 1 | place: USA:California | collected 2016-06-15
GCTACCTTGGCCTTGATCCGATGCCGTTCGCCTTCCAACTGCTCACCCGCAGTGGCAGGATCACCTACGACGACCTGCGCTTCCGCGATGTGCGCTTTGGCGAAGCCGTTGATCGCTGGCACGCGGAGAAAGCTGATGTGCTTCCAGCCGGTGAACTCTCGCCTGATACACACCTGCCAGTGATTTTTGCGCCTCCTCCCATGTTTGCGCCCTTGACGCTGCGCGCCTTGACGCTGCTCAATCGCATTGTGCTGTCACACCGGGTGGAAGTCTCTTCTCCACCTTCTGAAGAACACCCAGATCACAGTAGAGCACTTAAAGGCGAGGCATCGAAAATATACAAGCGCGCCAGGAGCGATGTTGGCTTGATTCTGGTAGGGCCGATTGCTGTCTCCGAGCAGGGGCGTATCACGCCGCATGATGCTGGCATGTATAAAGAGCACCAGGCTGATGCCTGGAAAGGAATCGCCCGGAGCGTGCATAACGGTTCACCGGCGACCGGCCTTTGCGCGAACATAACTGGCCGTTGCTCTCTGCATCAGCGCTGCCCTATACACCGCTCAGCCAGGTACCTAAAGAGATGGATCGGGCCGATATGGAGCAGGTGTGCAATGATTTTGTGCGCAGTGCGCAATGGGCACACCGGGCAAATGTTGATATGCTGCAGCTGAACATGGCGCATGGCTATCTACTGGCAAGCTTTCTCTCACCGCTTACCAACCAGCGCTGCGACGCATACGGAGGAGACCTGCAAAGCCGTCTGCGTTTTCCCCTGGAAGTATTCGATGCCGTGCGCGCAGCCTGGCCTGAGAACAAACCGCTCTCCGTAGCGCTCAATGCTGACGATTGTGTGAAAGGTGGTTTTACCATTGATGAAGCTGTAATAGTTGCCAGGACGTTGAAGGCGCATAGATGTGATATAATTGCGATGCAAGTCGGCCAGACGACTATCGAGAGCGAGCCAGCCTATGGGCGTGGTTTCCTGACTCCATTCAGTGAACGTATTCGCAATGAAGCAGGTATCCCTACCATCGTTGGCGGCTATCTGACAACCAGCAACGAAGTCAATACCATTCTCGCTGCTGGCCGCGCAGATTTGTGCATTGTAGACTCCCCAGATATTTAGCCTTACAACCCTTTTATGGAGGTCGATGATTATGCCAGGTGAAGCAACCCTCGCGGGAAAGCGCGCAGTAGTCACCGGCGCCGGGCGTGGTATAGGGCGCAGTATCGCCCTGGCGTTTGCCAATGCCGGGGCAGATGTAGCAGTCACAGCACGCACCAGCGCTGAACTCGACCAGCTTGTGAGTGAGATACAGTTTGTAGGACGCCGCGGCCTTGCCGTCTCTTGCGATGTCACCGACCCCCAACAGGTACAGCATATGGCAGCCTCGGTGGTTGAAAGCCTCGGTGGCATCGATATCCTGGTCAACAACGCTGGGAATGCTGGCAGTCACAAGTTCCTGAACCACTCCGATGAACTGTGGCACCGCATGTTAGCGGTCAACCTGACCAGCGTCTACTATGTGACCAAAGCATTTGCGCCCAAACTGGTTGAGCAGCGTTATGGCCGTATCATCAATATCGCATCCATCGCATCGAGGGTCGGCGGGAGCTACATCGTGGCCTACACCGCCGCCAAGCATGGTGTGCTGGGCCTGACGCGCGCCCTGGCCGTCGAGCTATTGCCCTACAATATCACTGTCAATGCCATCTGCCCCGGTTACGTGGACACACCTATGACCGATGGGAGCGTCAGTAACATCGCCTCGCGCACAGGCATGAGTGAGGCACAGGCGCGCGAGACATTGGAAAAGACCAGCCCGCAACGGCGGCTGATCGAGCCTGAAGAGGTTGCGTCGATAGCCCTTTTCCTGGCGCAGGATATCAGCAAGGGCATCACCGGGCAGGCCATCAACATCGATGGCGGCGGCGTGATGTCTTAGGGCATCGAAATGAGGTCAAGTATGGGCTATGATTTTCTCTATGAAGTAAACGACGGTGTTGCCACCATTACTCTAAATCGCCCGGAGGTGATGAACGCGCTGACCTTTGAGATCTATGCCCAACTTCGTGATTTATTTGAGTTGCTGCGTTATGAAGATGCGGTGCGTGTCGTCATCCTCACGGGAGCAGGCGATGGCTTCTGTTCCGGCGGTGATGTGCATAAGATCATCGGTGAGCTGCTCAAACGCGATATGCAGGGACACCTCGAATTTACGCGTATGACCGGGGCAGTCGTGCAGCATATGCGCCTGCTGGATAAACCCATCATCACTGCTCTCAATGGCATGACAGCGGGCGCCGGGGCCGTACTTGCGCTGGCCTCCGATCTGCGCATCGCCTCTGAAAAAGCGCGCTTTGCCTTCCTCTTTACAAAGGTAGGCCTGACGGGCGCGGATATGGGGGCCGGTTATCTCTTGCCGCGCGTGGTAGGCATGGGCCGCGCCTTCGAGCTCCTGCTGCTGGGTGATACCATCGATGTCGCTACCGCAGAACGCTATGGGCTGGTCAACCGGGTCGTTCCCCATGATGAATTGCTGCCTGCCGCTCACCAATGGGCCAGACGTTTAGCTGATGGCCCAACGCTCGCTATTTCCATGACCAAGCGCATGCTCAATCATGAACCCAATATGGATCTGGTCTCCGCTATCGAAGCCGAGGCCCAGGCGCAGGCCTTGCTGCTCATGGGAGACGATCACCGCAAGTTCTACGAAGCATTCAAAGCAAGACAACAGAGAACTTCGTGAGGAGGATAGCATCTCTATGGATAAGAACATTTCACAAAGAAGAGAAGACCCGCCAGTCACAAGGGCGGAGGTAGATCAGCTCATTCATAAGATGGGACAGAATGAGAAACTAGATTTACGGGGGCGAAATCTCAAAGGCATTGATCTTGCATATCTGGACCTGACCGGGATTCTACTCGCCCAGGCAAATCTCTGCGGAGCTGATTTGAGTGAGACCGATTTAACAGGTGCGGACCTTTCCGGGGCGAATCTGAGCGGGGCGACACTGCCTGGAGCCAATTTGGAGCGAGCGAACCTCAGTCGAGCCACGCTGAGTGGGGCTAATTTGAGCCAGTCCAATTTGGACGAAGCGAATCTGAGTGAAGCCAACCTTTCCGGGGCGAACCTCAATCAGGTATCCTTGAGCGAGGCGAATCTGAGCCTGGCTGATTTGCGAGGGGCTGATCTCACCGGAGCTGATTTAGGAGTTGTTAGCCTTTTCGGAGCTACTCTCAACGGAGCGGACCTTAGCCAGGCCAACCTCAGCCATGCTAAGTTGAGCCGGTCAAATTTCTTTGGAGCTGTCCTGAACGGTGCAAACCTGACGGGGGTGGATCTGAGTGATGTCGACTTCAGCGGGGCTGTTATCAGTGAGGTGACTACCTCCGATCAGGTAAAGGATTAAGGAGGAGTTATGGAAAAAGAGATCGTCAATCCGCCATCGCTGGCACGCCCCGTCGGTTTCAACCACGGCATCCTGACTACTGGTGGTCGCCTGCTCTTCCTGGCCGGGCAGACTGGGAGTAACGCTGAAGGCCAGATCGTCGCGCCTGGTGATATCGTTGCTCAGTATGAGCAGAGCATGCGCAATCTCCAGACGGTTGTCGAGTCGGTGGGTGGCCAGATGCAGGACATCACCAAGTTAAATATTTTTGTGCGCGACCGCGACGCTTATCTTGCGAACCTCAAGCCATTAGGCCAGGCGCATCGTTCCTTCTTCGGCGCGTACTACCCGGCCATGGCCCTCTTCGAGATCTCCCGCTTTTTCCAGGATGAGGCCTTGATCGAAATTGAAGGCCTGGCAGTCATCGAGTACTGATCCTCTCCCGCCCTTGGCGGGAGGTTCTGGCACCTACTCCAACGCTGCTAGCCTGCCTCGTCGGTAGACTAGCCCTTGTCGGTTCGGATTAAGACTTTTGGGCAGACGCGCTCCGGCGCGGGGGATACCCACGCTTCGGGGCAAGACCTGCCCCTCTTTCGCGCGTTGTGCTAATGCCTCTACCGCTGCCAACAGGCGCAGGTCCGCACCCTCCCATTCGTCATGGGCGATAGAGGGAATGGTTTCTGGTGGTTCAAGATGGGCGGTAAGCCATGCCGAGTACAGGTCGCGCTGCACCGGGCCGATGCCGCAGGCGCACCGGTGCCAGCGTTGCGAGAGCGGCTTTTTGGCATAGGTCTTGCAGCCGTGACAGTACTGGGACAGTTTGGTGCTGCGCGTGGGGAACTCGCTCAGGGTGCCGCCGGTGCTTGCAACCGTGCGTCTCAGGTGATCTATCAACATCCCTGGGGCGGAGCGCCCCACGCTCTTGCCATATAGTTTCTGCCAGGCTTTATACGAGAGTTTCTCAACGCGAATAGTATTGCCAACGCGCACGATTTCATGGACCAGTAGCCCATGCAAACTCTTGCGATGCGCCGCTAGCTTGCGTTCCCGATGGGCCAGTCTTCGTCTGGTGGCAAGATACCCCTTGCTATTGTTCCAGGTGAGACGCGACTTGCCACGCTTCTTGATGCGGCCTTTTTCATCGAAGTTCTGGGGATTGTTGGCGCGGCGCTGGCGGTCGAGCTTGCGTTCCAGGCGGCGTTTGGCGCGCGTACCAGGCTTGAGTTCCTCGCACAAGGGAACTAATTGTGCCTTGCCCTCGCGAGGCACAATGGCGATGGTTGAGGGACCCAGATCAAGGCCGACGACATCGGTGCCCACGGTGTGCTTCGATTTGTGGTGAGGGATACCTTCTAGGATGAGTTGCACGGAGTAGCGGTAGCCCTGGATGTCTGCCCCCTGCGCGTTCGGACTGGACGCCTTGTGACGAACCAATCGTGCGTACTTGATACGATGGTTGAGTCCATGACAAACGACCGGGTCATGCCAGTCGATCAATGCAGGAAGACGGTCTTTGCCCCAGATCAGCCATCCCTGGTTGCCCTCTTCGGGAGGTTGGAGAAGAAACCGTAATCCCGATTTACTCCATTTATTTTCCACACTGTCGAGGCCGCGCCCCTTGCTCTTGAACCGGACTTTCTTTGCGAGGCCTCGACACACCCGATTGACGGCCTGATAGGCGCGGGTTGCCAGCGTTTGCGCCATCATAAAATCGATATGGTCAGCGATCCAGGTACAATTCGCCTCTTTTGCAAAGGCGTGCAGGGCGTACTCGGAGAAGCCGTGCGCTTGCCGTAGCTGGGAGAAGGCCGCTGCGCGTTCACGTTTCTGTATCTTTGGGAGCGCACGCGCCGCCTGCCACGCGGGATCAGCGCGCATCTGCCGCAGCCGCTTCATCGCTTCACCCAGCAGCGCATTGTAGAGGCACCGCGCGGCCTCAAAATGCGCTCGCAGGCGTTTGGCCTGACCTGGGTCGACAGAGAGCGGCAATTCTAGCAGGAACGTCGGCGTCGTGCTCTTCTTCATGCGGCTACTCCTCTGATTCCTGCTCCACAGCAGTTGCGCCGCCCGCGCGCTGTTGCTGCAAAAACGCCCCAGAGGCATCGGTGCTGACCCTCGCCACCGGCCGCAAGCGCGCTCTGGTGATCGGCTCGCCCTGCGCCACGAGTTGCGCGAACGCCGTGCTCAGCCGTTCCTGTATGTTTTAGCAGACGAGCAGAGCAACGGTTGGACCTTGCAGGCCGCAGAACTTGTTTGCGAGACGAGGGTACGGCCTGCTTTGACTCTGGAAACGCGCTACAAGATATTGAGTCCTTCTATCTCACTCGGCTTCACGTCATAACCGAGCGCACGGCTGAGGGCATCCGCGATCGCCTTCGCTGTACTCGCCTGTATCGGTTCACCATCTTCCGCGCGCCGAACATTTTGATGCGGGAGACCCGCCTCTTGTGCTAGCCTGTTGATAGACCAACCCAAGTCAATACGATACGTACGCAATGTTGCCACCTACTCAAAACCATCCTTAAAAAATAAGACTACCTGTATTATATTACATCTATTTTAATCAAATTGCAATAGCCAAAACTGGTTAGGATCAAATTATCTCTATCTGCACTCTGGTAGTGAGTATGAGGAGGAGGAACTGGAACATGTTAATTGAGTACAGTTGTGGTTAACCGGAAATCAGGAAAACTGAGTCAACACCATTTTTGTTTTAAAGCTTCCTGAAGCATCTCTAACAATATACTTTCCCGGTCTAATATTCGGGGAGATATCGGAAAATATGGGTTTTATTATTGCTATTTCTCCGAACTATACTTGACTAACAATGTCAGCTTGAGAAACCTTAAACGGACGGCTGTAAAGTAGCTTGAGAATTCAGAGCTTATTCACATACTAGAAAAAGTATGATAGACTAAGAGAGATCAGAACTGTAAGTGGTTTTCGAAATATCCTCAGAGGAGATTTGCTCATGAATATCATTGATAAGGTTGAACAGAGCAAATATAGCAGCATTGCATGGGACAATTTGATCAATATTGGTCCAGAGGAAGATGAGGAGGAGGAGGAGGAGTCGCATTCTTCTTAATTTTAGGAATATTCGTCAAAAGGATTTTGTAATCTCTTTACATGTGTTTATAGCCAGAGATTACCATTGTTGTGCTGACAAATCTGTCAGTAGTAAATAATACACGCTGCTATGTTATTCTTCTTTTTGCATCCTTTGTAACAAAGACATGTAATTCTTTGTGATTATGGCTGCGTCAGGATGGTCTAGACCGAGGGTTCGTTTATATATTGCTAAAGCTCGCTGATAGAGCGACTTGGCCTCGGCTTGCTTTCCCTGTACACCATAAAGATGTGCCAGACCGTTGAGACTCTGAGCGACTTGAGGGTGTTCTGGGCCAAGAGTTTGCTCGCGGATTGCCAGAGCCCGCTGATCCACACTGTAACAATATTCTGATGCAATAAAATCGGGACTAATTAGCAGTACGATGATATCCGAGGTGCTTAGGTATGTTTGAGTAATCTGTTTCCATTCGCTTCCTGCACTAATGTCACAGTCATACCACTGAGTGATAATACCCTGTCGCCTTAAAGGACTCAATTGTTTTACCAGTACGTCCTGTAATGCAGCATCTTCACGAGAGTAAGAGAGAAAAATGCTGACGGATCTGAAAGGTTCTGATATCAAAGGCATCCGATTGCCTCCCAACCATGGGGCTTTTATTGACAAAGTGCATGGTAGTTTTAGTACTGAATTTTAGTATATTATACAACTTTTTAGTATAGTGACATATTCTCTACTCCAAGCTTACAGTTCCTGCTGTTTTTCTTCTAGCGTGGTGATGGCCAGCCGTATGCAGGCCCCGATTCTGAAGTCATTGAACTTCTCCTCGCCCGTTACTCACCGGTGCTTGAAACCGCGCGATTGTACCAGCAGGCCAGTCGTCATGCCGCTACTCTTACTACATTGTACAGCGCCGATCTGGCATTGGAGAAAGCGTACCACAGTGTAGAAGAGGTTGCCGCAGCTTACGCTGCAGTCGCTGCCGAGGCGGTGAAAGTGAGAGTGGAAGTGTGGCTCTGTGATGAAGATCATCGTTCGCTCAGGCATGTTTCTCATATAGGCGACGGGCCACGCCTGATAGACCGGGACACCCTGACTTTGCTCCGGGAAGCTGATTGGAGTGCCTAGTTCTATGAAGGCTCCAGTTTTCAAGCATGGAGTGGCCTTTCCGCGGATGTTCCACCATGCTTGCCCCAGACGCCCTGTTTCCCATTCGCCTGGCTGCCGCTCACGAACGGGGAGCAACAATTTGGTATCCTGGCGTTGACCTATCCTCACCTGCATCATTTCTCAGAAGAAGAGAAGCGCATAGTAAATATGTTTGCTAGCCAGTGTGCGGCAGCGGTGGACAATGCGCAGACTACTGTAGCTCTGCGTATGGCTTATGAAAGGAGTCAAGAAGAATTACGGATTGTACAGACTGAATATGAGAGGACTAGTACAGCAACATCTCAAGCTATAAAGATTTTCTACAGCATGGAATGACGGTAATATCCAGCCTGGAACACATTGGAAGCGTGAGATTGAATTGCAGTCGGACACTGCTGACCTCGTATTACTACTTGTTAGCCCTAACTTTATCAATTCAGATTATTGTTGGGATGTAGAGATGCCTAGAGCGCTAGAGAGACTCAGAGCAAGTGAAGTTCACGTCGTTCCGATCAGCCTTCGTCTTGTGGACTGGATAGGAACACAAATTAGTGAACTTCGGGCCTTGCCCGCTGGTGGAAAACCTATCGATAAATGGGACAATCGTGATGATGCATTTCATAATGTCGTGATGGGAATACGAGGAGTGGTCGAACTCATGCGATCACAGCCTTAAAAGCTTCTTGATAGCCCTGGAATAGGATTTGTACGGCTTGTGTTTGCAGTGTTGTGAGGAGTATTATTGTAGAGGAGCTATTCATCCCCTGACTGAAGGCAACCAGTAGTGAAGGGAATCCAATGGACTTCGATCTGACCCCTGCTCAACAACGCATTCAGGCCCAGGCTCGCGTATTTGCCGAGCAAGAGGTCGCACCCATCGCGCGCGAATCCGACGAGAAAGGCGAATTTCCCCTACATCTGGTGAAACGTATGGGAGAACTCGGCTTTCTGGCGGGGCCAGTCGATCCGGCATATGGCGGTTCGGGCATGGACTATGTAAGCTACGCGTTGCTGTGCGAGGAACTGGGGCGCGCTGACTCCTCGGTGCGTGGATTTCTCACCGTCCATGCCAGCCTGGTTTCCCTCTGTATTCAGGACTGGGGGAGTGAGGAACAGAAACGCCGCTACCTGCCTCGCCTTGCCAGAGGTGAATGGATCGGCTGCTACGCGCTCACCGAACCTGACGCCGGTTCCGACGCTGCCAGCATGGAGACAACTGCGAGGGAAGAAGGTGACTTCTATATCCTGAATGGCGAGAAAATCTGGATAACCAATGGTATCAGCGCGAAGGTAGCTATCGTGTTCGCCAGCATGGACAGGGCGCTCAAACATAAAGGTATCTGCGCGTTCATCGTTGAGACCGATACACCTGGCTTCGGGCGCGCACCGATGCCCGGCAAAGAATTAGGACACCGCGCATCCGAGCATGTCCATATCACCTTTCAGGATTGCCGTGTCCCCAAAAGCGCGCTGCTGGGTGCGCCGGGTGAAGGATTCAAGGTCGCTATGTCCGCGCTTGATAGGGGACGGCTGGGTGTCGCGGCAGGAGCGCTCGGTGTCGCACAGGCTTGTCTCGATGCCTGTATCGCTTACACTACGCAGCGCCGCCAGTTCGGTCAGCGTGTGGCTGATTTCCAGATGATCCAGGCCACGTTGGCCGATATGGCAGCCGACGTGGAGGCTGCCCGCCTATTGGTTTATCGCGCGGCCTGGGTCAAAGACCAGGGATTATCGGCAACAAAGGCGACCTCCATTGCCAAACTTTTCGCAACCGAGGCCGCGATGAAGGCTGCGTCCCAGGCCGTACTCTTGCACGGTAATCGTGGCTACTCCAACGAGTATCCGGTTGAACGCTATTATCGCGATATCAAGGGATTGCAGATTTACGAGGGAACCAGCCATATCCAGCGCCTCATTATTGCCCGCGAGCTTGTGGGACGCGATAGAAAATAGTTGTTAGCCTGAACGTACAATGAACGTACAAAAGGAGGGAACACAATGAGTGTGTATTCGGCCCATATCGATACCTTTGCCCGCGACAATTTGCCGCCGCGCGACCAGTGGCCCGACCTGATCTTTACACTCCCCGAATTACAGTATCCTGAACGCCTTAATTGCATTGTCGAGCTGCTGGATACGCATGTGCGCGAAGGAGATGGCGACCGCCCGGCCATTTTCGGCGCTGACGGCGTCCTGACCTACGCGCAGATGCAGGCGCAGGTGGACAGGGTAGCCCATGTGTTAACGCATGATATGGGGCTGGTACCCGGCAACCGCGTGCTGCTGCGCAGCGCCAACAACGCCATGTTGGCCATCTGCTGGTGTGCCGTTGCTAAAGCCGGGCTAATCGTGGTGGCAACCATGCCTCTGCTGCGCGAAAAAGAACTGGTGGACATTATTGAGAAAGCGCAGATCAGCGCTGCCGTCTGCGACCGCCGACTGGACGCCGAACTGCAAGCCGCGCAGCAGCGTTGCCCGGTGCTACAACAGATCGTGTATTTCAGCGATCCTTCTGCAGAGGGGCTTGAGGCGCGCATGTCAGCCTGGAATGAACCCTTTAGCGCGGTGGACACTGCCGCCGATGATACAGTGCTGATCGCCTTCACCTCCGGCTCGACGGGCCAGCCTAAGGCAACCATGCACTTTCATCGCGATATTCTCGCGGCCTGCGATTGTTTCCCGAAGTCGATTCTCCACATGGCACCGGATGATATCTGCATTGGGACGCCTCCACTTGCCTTTACCTTTGGGCTTGGTGCACTGCTTATCTTCTCGATGCGTGTGGGAGCAGCAACGGTTTTACTGGAGAAACTGACGCCTGAGAGCTTGCTCTCGGCCATCGGAGACTACCGCGCGACCATCGTCTGGTCCAGCCCGGTCTTCTATCGACAGATGGCGGCTATTGCCAGCAAGTTTGATATCTCAATACTGCAACAGTGCGTTTCCGCGGGTGAGTCGCTGCCGGTTTCGACACGTACAATGTGGCGAGAAGCCACTGGCATCGAGATAGTCGATGGTATCGGATCCACCGAAATGCTGCATATCTTCATCGCCTCCGCCGGTGCCGAAGTACGCCCTGGAGCCACGGGCAAGGTGGTGCCGGGCTACGAAGCATGCATCCTGGACGAGCAAGGTCAGCAGTTGCCACCCGACACGGTTGGGAGGCTGGGCGTGAAAGGACCAACCGGGTGTCGCTACCTCGCTGACGAGCGCCAGCGCACCTATGTACAGCATGGTTGGAACCTCACCGGTGATGCGTATCTGATGGATAAGGATGGTTACTTCTGGTTCCAGGCGCGCACGGACGACATGATCATCACGGCGGGCTACAACGTCGCCGGGCCGGAGGTCGAGGGAGCATTGCTCATGCATCCCGCCGTGGCGGAGTGCGCCGTTGTTGGTGCGCCCGATCCAGAGCGCGGTACGATCATCAAGGCTTTCGTGGTACTCAAGCCTGGCTATGCCGGCAATGCCGCTCTGGCGGGGACGTTGCAGGACTTCGTCAAGCAAAGTATTGCACCGTATAAGTATCCACGTGCCATTGAGTTCTGTGATGCGTTGCCGCGTGCTGGCACTGGTAAAGTGCAGCGATACAGATTGCGCCAGCAGGAGTAGGCGGGATCGATTTCTGGGCTTGGTAGTTGTATTCGATGGCTATAAGAAGAAATGTGATCGTTCTGTGATTATCCAAGGGGTTGTTGTGACCCATTCGTGAGGTCAATACACGATACTTCATCTAGAAACAGAAACATGCTCCATCTGTAAGATGTTGTTCGGAATGAACGCTCCATTCCACTAGAAGAAGGAACGAGAATATGAACCATCCCGCTGTACTTATCGCCTCCGGGGAGTTCACCTGGTTTCGTGTCAAGATCACCGAGATCGAATACAACCAATCGGGGAGGGTGACGAGGTTTTAAAGGACGTCATAACCAGGACCCGCTTCCACCGGGTCGTCGTGTGAAAGGAAAGCATGAGAATCTCGAAGACTGCTCTTTGGTTATCAGTGATCGATGCCCTCCTGGTGCTTCTCGCAAGTGTTTCAGGCATCTTTCTCACGAGTATCTACGCCAGGGAAGCCCCTTCCTGGGCTGTCCAGGGAATTGGCCAGGACATCGTCAATCTTGTTGCTGTCGTGGTGCTGTTCATTGCGGCCTATTTTGTCAACAAAGGATCAGTCAAGGCGTTCTTGGTATGGAGCGGGGTGCTGCTCTATCTGATATACGCCTACGTCATCTATGCGTTTGATATCCACTTTAACAGTCTGTTTTTGGTGTACGTGGCGAGTGTGGGCTTGTCTTTTTATGCGCTTGTTGGTAGCGTGATCCACATGCATCTGGACCAACTCCAGGCCTCTTTTTCTGCCAATACCAAAGCGAGAGCAGTGAGTGTGTTCTTACTGGTGTTGGGCATTGTGTTTTACCTGCTCTGGTTAAGCGAGGAGATACCAGCCATATTGACAGGGAAGATTCCGCCAAGTGTAACGGCGGCCAACTTGCCGACCAATCCGGTGCATGTCTTGGATGTAGGACTCTACCTCCCTGCCATGATTATCACAGCACTATTGCTGTGGAGAAGAAAGCTCGTAGGCTATCTCCTTGCGGGTCCTTTGCTAATGTTCAGCATCCTCACGGGAACTGCGATACTGGTCATCTTTCTTGTCATGAGTATGAAGGGAATGCCGACGAGCGTTGGTGTCGAGGCGTTTATTGCGATCATTATCGTGGTGAGCCTTGTCCTGAGCGTGCTCTATTTACGAGAAGTGAACGAACAGAGGAGAGAAGGTCTTCTCAACGAGAGGAGGGAACAAATATGACAGTACTCGTTGCCTATGCAAGCAAACATGGATCGACCCAGGAAATCGCCCAGCGCATCGCCGAGCACCTCCGGCAGCTGGGTATCCAAGCCGAGGCCCGACCGCTGGAAGAAGTCTCGGACCCCGGCAGCTACGAGGCCCTCGTGATCGGCAGCGCTATCTACTACGGGTCCTGGATGAAGGAGGCCACGGAGTGGGTGCATCGCAATCAGGCCGTTTTAGCGAAGCTGCCGGTGTGGCTATTCAGCGTCGGCCCCCTCGGCGCCGAAGTCAAGGATGCCGAGCAGCAACCCAAGGAGTTGGCGGAGTTCCAGCAGGCCATCGGTTCGGGCTCCCGAAGGCGACTACCGCGACTGGGAAGCCATCGATGCCTGGTCAGCAAGCATCGCCCGGGACCTGGGATGAGTCGCAAGGGGGTCCGCGCTCTTGATCTGCCTGAGTATTGTGGACCGGCCGATGGGGAACGTGCGTTCGACTTGTCACCATAACCAGCACCGGAGGGACGCGGTCACGGCTAGCGGCAGATGGCTGGCAGGAGGACGAGAGGGACCGTGCATGGTCGGGAGAAGGGGGTACGGGGACTGCTTGGGCGGCTCCAACTGGCAGGCATCGCTACGTCCTCACTAACCACAGCACGGCATTGAAAAGGGTCGGAATTCAGCTAGTCGCAAGCAAGTTAGGAACGACTATGGTCAATATGCCAGGTTCATCCTCCCAGGTACGAGCATACCAACTTTGTCAGCTTCACGCATTGTAAGGCCTCTTCATCGAGGATCCAGACACCTGTGACGGTGTGAGTCGAGCGCACGCGCCATCACGAAGCCACCGCTTGCCGGAACAGTGGGTACACAGCGCGAAAGAACTTGCCGAGCTGCCGAACCAGGCGAAACAGTGGCAGCTTCCCTTTGACCGGATCCAGATGCTGGAACAGCATCTCGGTGTAATGCACCCCGGCATGTCCGGTGAGAGCGGAGTGTAGACGCCTCGACTCGCCAACGGGGACCACCTGATCCCCGCGACCGTGCAACAGCACGATGAGTGGAGCATGAACATCCTTCAGGTAATTCAGCGGAGACAGAGCGGCGAGGCGCTCTTGCATGATGGGAGGCAAGCGATGCAGCGCTGTCTCCGCATCGTCTCCGTCGGGCGCAGTGAGCAGTGAATACACTGCTCGGCCATCCGCTGACAGGCCGCGGCCGTCGAGGTGTCCCCTCTCATTGGCGAACGCGCTTTGCAACCGTTCTGCTTCGCCTGGTTCCAGCCAAGCGGTCAAGGAATGGACGAAGACCTTGCGGGTCAGCGGATCGACCCGCCACGGCTCACGCCCATCTCCGCAGGAGCGTGTGGCACTGGCGATGTCACGCGCGAACGTCCACATTGAGGAATAGGGAGCGTAGGCACCAATGAAGGCGACGCGGTCTCGTATGAGGGGACTGGCAGCCGCCATCAGGGCGAAGGAGCCTCCCACACATGTGCCGAGCAGGCCGGATCTCCCAGGATCAACATATGGTTGCTCAATGAACCAGCGGTATGCCAAAGCGATATCCTCGACATCCTCGGGATCGAGCCGGAAGTCCCGCATCGCGGGCGACCAGTAGAGGAGCGCTACGAAACCTGCACGAGCCAGCGCTTTCCCCAGGCGCGGGACCTGGGGGTGATCGACGCCGAAAGGAACGACACCGAGGCACACCACGATGCCAGGGTGTGGACCGCCTGACGAGGGCCGATAGAGATCGCCTTCGGCGTGGCCAAAACGTGTCGGATACCTCACCTTCTCCATCACCGGTGGCTTCGTCACCCAATCAACCGGTCGGGAGGGCAGCATCGGAAAGACTTTGAGGAAGAAGATCGCGGCCCTGGTCACTGCGCGGATCGGCCGCATCGCACGGGTGAAGACATGAAGCATGTTTGGCATCCGGTGAGCAACGCTGGCGGATGAAACTTTCGGTTGTAATGTAGACGTAGCCATAGGTGGCCTCCTTGTTCTAAGTGGTGGACAGGTTCCTCCCCCACCGGTGAGCGTTCGCGCACCTGCCTGGTGAGAGGTAACGGGAGGATGGATATCTTGTTGTATCAGCATGGTGCATCTCCTTTTGAGCAGGAGGGAGAAGGCGCTCTCCTTCCAACTGCTACAGTTCACGAGCGGTCAGAGTCGGAGCCCACCTGAATAGCTGGGCTACCCGCCCGCATTTGATCGACCAATGTACTTTCTATCTATAAGAAAGATAGCATCTTCGCCTCACAGAATAATCACAGCATGACGCTTCCCCCTCACACCGGTATCTCAATTCAGGGAAGGTTTCAGATACAGAAAAAGAGCGGAGTGAGAGGAACGATACTCATCTCACTCCGCTCTTTCACGGCGCTCACAGTCTTGTATTAACTTACGACGGGGACCGGAGGAGGCGTTGCTGTGATCTGGGGCTTGGGCTGCCCGGTGAGCCTGCCCGTCCAGGGAGTGCCCAGCAGCGGGAGCAGGTAGCGGTCGCCCCCGTAGTAGCCCGCGACGCGCCAGGCCAGCATAATGAACAGAGCCAGTCCACCGATAATCGGGTTGATGCTGACGGCGCCTGCCAGCAGGAAGTTCATGTTCATGAACAATCCGAAGAAGGCTGCGATACCTGTCAATACCCCAAAGATCAGGCCAAGACCGACCAGGATTTCACCAAAGGTGACGACATACGAGAGGAAAGGAGCACTTGGCAGTGCCAAGTTCTGTACGAACCAGCCGTACCAGCCTTGCACCGCTGGATGCGCGCCTGTGGTCTGAGCGAGCGCGCCATTGAGGAAACCGGTAAGCGCGGCTCCCGGATGGCTCGTGAAAATCCAGGAATTGCCTACATGCTGTCCAAACGTTCCAACGTCAATGGAGTAGCCTGTCAGCTTATCAATGCCGGCTACCAGCCATTGCCAGCCAACATATACTCGAACGATCAACCAGAACCAGGCCATACGAGTGTCGGCGAACAGGAACCGCGCGATGGGCGGTTCGGGGACGTGCGTTGCCACTCTGGGCTGCACGTTTTTCATAATACTCATGATTTTTACCTCTGTGAAGGATGAACCTTCTCGAAAAGATACGTACGTTGAGTGCCCTGCGAAGCTGCGCCTCGTTCAGGGCTTGTCCTTTGACACTCTTAGCATACCCCTTTCATCTCACGGAAAAATCACAGCAACACCCAAAT
>WNGK01004413.1_pt1 | contig 15609 bp, 12 predicted proteins | sample 5400601 | NCBI WGS metagenome assembly WNGK01 (sample SAMN13153376, study PRJNA577476) | soil metagenome | isolation source: 60 cm soil or saprolite under Garry oak tree replicate 1 | place: USA:California | collected 2016-06-15
TGGCCAGGTAGTGCTCCAGCGAGGCGATGAGGCGCATGATGTTCGGCGGGCAGCAGGCGCAGTTAAACCACACGCGGCGCCGGCCGGGGTCGTCCTTCTCGAAGTGGTCCTCGCGGCGCTGCAGCGGGTTGACGTAGAAGAACCGCTGGCCCTCGGTGGCGATGGCGGCCCCGAAGCCGTTGTAGAGCACGCGCTCCATATGGTCCGCGTACTTCGCGTCGCCGGTGGCGAGCAGCAGTCGCCAGCACCACTGGAAGCTGGCGATGGCGGCGCAGGTTTCGTTGTAGGCACGGTCCGGGGGCAGCTCGTACCGGTCGCCGAAGCCCTCGTCCGCGTGCCGGGACCCGTTGCCGCCGGTCAGGTAGGTCTTGGCGGCCACCATGTCATCCCAGCGGCGGAGCGAGGACCCGAGCAGCTCGCGGTCGCCGGTCTCGGCGGCCACGTCGGTCACTCCGGCCTCTAGGTACAGCGCCCGCACCACGTGCCCCACCTCGGTGGCGGTGGCGCGCACCGGCAGGTGGTCCTGCAGGTAGCGGCGGCCCATGCCGGAGTTCCCGGCCAGCCCCTGCCCGCGCTGGTCGACGAACTGGCGGGCCAGGTCCAGGTAGGCTTCGGTGCCGGTCTCGCGGTACAGCTCGGCGAGCGCGGTCTCGATGACCGGATGCCCGTCCAGGCCCCGCTCGGTGCCGGCGAACTCGCGCACCAGATGGTCGGCCAGGCGCACGGCCACGGCGAGCAGCCGCCCGTCACCTGCCCCCCGGTGCAGTGCCACCGCGGCCTGGATCAGGTGCCCCGCGCAGTACATCTCGTGGCTCCAGGCCAGCCTGGTGTACCGCGGCTCGCCGCTGACCTGGAAGTAGGAGTTCAGGTAGCCGTCGGGCCGCTGCGCCTGCTCGAGCAGGGCGGTGACCTCGGCGGCGAAGGAGGCGAGCTCGGGGCGGTGGCCGTGCGCCAGCTCCCAGCCGACGGCCTCCAGGGTCTTGTAGATGTCGGAATCGGAGAACACCGGGCCGCGGTAGCCGGTCCCGGGCAGCGGATCGACCGGGCCGACCCCGACCGGGCGGTGCCCGCCCGGCGCGCCGTAGCCGTCGGCCGCGCTGGTCGCCTCCCCCTCGGCGTCCGCGTTCTTCTGGTCCGCCTGGATGGCCAGACGCACGTTGTCCAGGTTGCCCGCGTCCTCGAGCTGGCGCAGCGCGAGCGGCAGGCTGGCCGCCAGGTTGCGCTGCTGCCACTGGTGCAGCAGCCCGGAGGCCAGGCTGGCCCGGATGATCGGCTGATGTGTCCCTGACGCCGCGGTGGTGGGGGCGACGGGCCCGGCTACGATCCGGTCGGCGACGGACATTGCGGCAGACGGCTGGTGGGCACTGTTCACGTACGCGGCTCCTGATCCAAGGAATAGGTTTTCCCGATTCCTACGGAAACGTAGGCTAGAGGCTGTCCGGCGAGGCGTCAACAGCGCCCGCCCGAACCTGAACCCGACGACGCCCGAGGAGTGCAGATGAGGCGGGTGACCATCCGTGACGTGGCGGTCGAGGCCGGCGTGTCCATCGGTACCGCCTCCAAGGCGCTCAACGGGCAGGGAAAGCTGCGCGCCGAGACCAGGGAGCGGGTCGCCGAGGTGGCTCGGCGCCTCGGCTTCGCGCCGAACACGCTGGCCCAGGCCCTGCTCGCGGGCCGCTCGTTCACCGTGGGCCTGATCACCACCGATAGCTTCGGCCGGTTCAGCATCCCGGTCATGCTCGGCGCGGAGGACGCGCTCGGCGACGGCCAGGTCTCGGTGTTCATGTGCGACACCAGGGACGATCCCGAGCGGGAGCAGCGCTATATCGAGATGCTGGCGGCCCGCCGGGTGGACGGCCTGATCGTCACCGGGCGCCGGATCGAGCCGAGGCGGCCGGTGACGGCCGGGCCCGGCATCCCGGTGGTGTACGCGATGACCCAGCCGCTGGACCAGGACGGGCCCGCGGTGCTGCCGGATGACGAGGGCGGCGGGCGGGCGGCCGCCGAGCACCTGCTCGGCGCGGGCCGGCAGCGGATCGGGCACATCACCGGGCCCGAGCGGTTCCTGGCCGCGCGTAAGCGGGCGGAAGGGTTCGGCGCCGCGCTGGCAGCGGCTGGCCTGCGATCGCGTGGCGGCACGCGGTTCGGCGAGTGGAGCGAGCAGTGGGGCCGGGAAGCCGCGGGCAAGCTGCTGGCCGACCAGCCGGACGCCGACGCGATCTTCTGCGGCAGCGACCAGATCGCCCGCGGCGTGGCCGACACGCTCCGCGCGGCCGACCGGGCCATACCGGGCGACGTCGCCCTGGTCGGCTACGACAACTGGGAGCCGATGGCGCTCGGCGCGCAGCCCCCGCTGACCAGCATCGACATGCGCCTGGAGGAGGTCGGCCGGGTCGCCGCCGGCCTGCTGCTGGCCGCTATCGCGGGCGAGCCCGCGCGCGGCACGCGAACGGTGCCCAGCCGCCTGGTGGTACGGCAGTCAAGCCGTTGATCTCAGCCGGCGGCCGCATCATCTGCGGTGCGATCGGCGCCGGCCTGGCTGGCAGCGCGGGCCTCGCTGGCGGTGCGGGCGTCGCTGGCGGCGCGGGCCTCGCTGGCGGTGCGCATCATGTGCCGCTGCGAGCGCACCTGGAAGAACACGATTACCACGATCAGCCCGATCGAGATCCACAGGCCGTAGTGCGAGATCGTCTGGGCCACCACCACCGCGTGGTGGCCGAGCGCGTAGCCGAGGCCGGCCAGCATGCCCGCCCACAGCAGCGTGCCGATGGCGTCCAGGATGATGAACGTGACCAGCCGCATCCCGGCCCAGCCCGCGATGACAAAGATGATCGCGCTGGGGATGGGCAGGAAATTTGAGACGATCACGGCGGGCCAGGTGAACTTGCGGCCCCAGCGCTGCACCCGGTCCATGTACTTGGCTCCGCGGTTTCGCCGGCCGCCGAACAAGGCGATGACCCGCTCGCCCCACAGCCGACCCGCCCACCAGAAGAGCGGATCGAACTTTATCAGCCCGAAGAGGGCGGCCAGCAGCACCACGACCAGCGACCCGTGCCCGACCCGGGCGAACGCGGCGGCGGCGACGATCCCCTCGGTGCTCCCGTTGATCAGTACCAGGAACACCGGGTGGGTGCCCACCAGGGAAGCGCGGAACGGCAGGGTCGCCCAGTAGAAGATGCCGCTGAGCACGATGCCCGCCCAGCACAAGACGTCGGCCCAGCCCGGCTTGCCGGACCACGGAATCCGCGGATCGTCAAACGCCGGCCGCTGCTGGCCCCCGTCGGCGGCTACCTTGACCGGCTCCGCCACAGCGTCGTCATCCACCAAAACACGCTACAACGAATCACGAGTAATTCCACCTCGACCTAGGCGATGATGACCCTCGTGACCGAGGATCCCTTTGCCGTCGCGGCGGCCAGCGCCGACCGCCTCACCGCCCTGGCCGGCCCGCATGACGCCGCCGTGGTGCTCGGCTCGGGCTGGTCTCCGGCCGCCGACGCGATCGGCGCGGCGGAGACCGAGATCCCGCTGGCCGAACTGGGCGGGTTTCCCGTCTCGACGGTGCCGGGGCACGCGCCGACGGTCCGTTCGGTAGCCGCGGGGACAGTACGCGTTCTGGTGTTCCTCGGCCGGGTCCACCTGTACGAGGGGCTATCCCCGGCCACCGTGGTGCACGGGGTGCGGACGGCGGTGGCGGCGGGCTGTCGCACGGTGGTGCTGACCAACGCGGCGGGCGGCATCAGGACCGGGCTCAGCGTGGGCGAGCCGGTGCTGATCAGCGACCACCTCAACCTGACCGGCCGGTCGCCGCTGGCCGGGCCGCCGCCGTCGATAGGACAGCGGTTCACGGACCTGACCGACCTGTATTCGCCGCGGCTGCGCGCGCTGGCCCGCGAGGCCGACCCGAGCCTGGCCGAGGGCGTCTACGCGATGATGCCGGGGCCGCACTACGAGACCCCGGCGGAGATCACGATGCTCGGCCGGCTCGGCGCCGACCTGGTCGGGATGTCGACCGTCCTGGAGGCGATCGCGGCCCGCCACCTGGGCGCCGAGGTGCTCGGCATCTCGCTGGTCACCAACCTGGCGGCGGGCCTGGCCGGGCAGAGCCTCAGCCACGCCGAAGTAGTCGAGGCGGGCCGGGCCTCGGCCAGCCGGATGGGTTCGCTGCTGGCCGGGATCCTGCCCCGCGTCTAGCCGTGGTGCGCGAGCACCGCGTGGTGCGCGAGCAACGCGTGGTGGTCGGTGCCGTCCAGCGGGTCGGCGTGCACGCTGGCCGCCGCCAGCCTGGGGATGGCGTGGATCAGCGCGTGTTCGGCGCTGACCGCGATGTCGTGTGCCTGGACCACGGAACAGGCCGGGTCCACCGAGATCTCGCACTCGGCGCGGATGGCGCGGCCGACCCAGCGCAGCCGGACACGGCCGACGGCCAGCACGCCCGGGGTGGCGCGCAGGGTGGCCTCGGCCTGCTCGGTCAGCGCGGGGTCCACGCTGTCCATCAGCCGCCGGCCGACCTCGCGGGCCGCCTGCCAGCCGACCACGCCGATGGCCGCCGTGATCAGCAGGCCCACCACCGGGTCGGCCCAGCGCCAGCCGATCGCCACCCCGCCCGCCCCGGCCAGCACGGCCAGTGAGGTGAACCCGTCGGTCCGGGCATGCAGGCCGTCGGCGACCAGCGCGGCGGAGCCGATCCGGCGGCCGGTCCTGATCCGGTAGCGGGCGACCAGTTCGTTGCCGGCGAAGCCGACCGCGGCCGCGATCGCGACCGCAGCCAGGTGCGTGACCGGGTGCGGGTGCAGCAGCCGGCCGATCGCGGCGTAGGCGGCCGCGGCCGAGGACAGCACGATCACGGCCACGATGACGATGCCGGCCAGGTCCTCGGCCCGGCCGTAGCCGTAGGTATAGCGGCGGGTGGAAAGCCGCCGGCTGAGCAGGAACGCGACGCCGAGCGGCACCGCGGTCAGCGCGTCGGCCGCGTTGTGCAGCGCGTCGCCGAGCAGCGCGACCGAGCCGGACAGCGCGACCACCACCGCCTGCGCCAGCGCGGTGGCGGCCAGCCCGGCCAGCGAGATCCACAGGGCCCGCAGCCCCTCGGCCGAGGATTCGAGCACCGGGTCGACCGCGCGGTCGTGATCATGGGAGTGCGGCCCGACCGCGTGCCGCAGGCGCGTCCAGAGCCCGCGGTGATCGTGCTCGTGCGGGTGGGGGTGCCCGTGGTGGTCGTGCTCGTGGCCGCTCATCTTTTCAGCATGACTCGGAAATCCCGTTGCCGCACATCGACATCAGCCACCCGCGTGCGGCTGCGAATTCTTCGCAGCTGCGGGCCGGCGGGCGGAGGCGGATAATCGGGTCATGGACAACGGGGACAGGCTGACCACGACTGCGACGGCCGAACGGATGGCAGGCGCCGCCTCGGCATTGCTCGCAGCGCTGACCGAGGAACAACGGAAACAGGCCTGCTACGGGTTCGGCGACGAACGGCGCTCCTGGTCGTACCTGCCCGCGCGGGACCGGGACGGGCTGCCGATCGGCGTGCTGGACGCGGGGCAGCGCGCGCTCGCCCACGAGCTGATCGTGACCGGCATCAGCCTGCCCGCATACGCGAAGGTGGTCTCGGTGATAGCCATGGAGCACGTGCTCCGGGCGATGGCGCCCGAGTCGCTGGGGGGCCTGTTCGACCCGGACCGGTACTGCTTCAAGGTGTTCGGCTCGCCGGGAGAGGCGGCGTGGGGCTGGCAGTTCGCCGGGCATCACGTGTCGCTCAACCTCACCGTCGTCGACGGCCGCTACGTGTCCCCCACCCCGTGTATGCTGGGCTCCCAGCCCGCGTCGTTCGGCATGCTCGCGCCGCTGGCCGACGACGAGGAACTCGGCTTCCGGCTGGTGAACTCGCTCGACGCCGGCCAGCGGCATGCCGCCATCATCCACCATCGGCCGCCGCCCGACCTGGCGGCCCGGATGGTGCCGAAGATCGGCGAGACCGAACGGCCGGACCCGGTGTTCGCGCCCGAGCCTGACTACGTGATCAGCGAGGAGGAGCGGGACATCCTGTCCTACGTCCGGACCAGCCCCAAGGGCATCCCGGCGTCGGTGCTGAGCCGATTGCAGTTCGACTCGCTCACGGAGCTTGTCGGGGCGTTCGTGCGGCGGCTGCCGGACGAGGTAGCCGGGGCGCAGCTGCACGACCTGGAACGGATGGGCATGGACAGCCTCACCTTCGCCTGGGCGGGCGGCACCTCACCTGGCGACCGGCATTACTACCGGGTGCAGGGCCCGACCCTGCTCATCGAGCACGACAACACGCAGGGAAACGGCACCCACGTCCATTCGGCGTGGCGGAACCCGGCGGACGATTTCGGTGACGACGTACTGGCCGAGCACTACCGCCTCCGTCACCGCGGTCCTGCGGCCTGACGACGCGGGCCGCCCGGCCGACCCGGGTCACCTGCCGCTGGGCTCGAGCCCCGGCGTTTCCTGCTGCGACGCAACGCTCCAGTAGCCGGCCAGATCCCGGTACATCGGGGAGCTGGCCAGCAGCGAGTCATGATCGCCGACCTGGGCGCGGACGCCGTCGAGCACCAGGACGCGCCGCGCGCGCAGCGCCGAGCTGATCCGGTGCGCGATGACGATCAGCGTGCCGGGCCTGCGCGCGAAGGCGGCTTCGGCGCGCGCCTCGGCGGCAGGGTCCAGGTGGCAGCTGGCTTCGTCGAGGATGGCGATCGGCGCGGTCGACAGGTAGGCCCGCGTGATCGCGATGAGCTGCCGTTCACCTGCGGAGAGGGCGGCCGGGTCGATGACCGCGTGGTATCCGCCCAGCCGTGACACCAGGGGACTGAGGCCGAGCGCGTCTGCGGCGGCATCGAGTCCGGCCCTGGGCAGCGGGTCGGCGGTGCCGCGGAGGTACAGGATATTCTCGGCGAGCGTCCCGGTGAAGACGTACGCCTCCTGCGGGATGAGCACCCGCAGGCGGGTCAGTGCCGCGGCCGGGTACCGCGCCATCGGCACCCCGTCAAGGAGAATCTCGCCGGCCGTGGGCCTGAGCATTCCGGCCAGCAGCCCGGCCAGGCTGGATTTGCCGATGCCGCTCGGGCCGACGATCGCGAGGTGATCGCCTGGCGCGATGTCAATGCTGAGGTCGGTGATAACCGGCTCCGCCTGCGCGCTATAGCCGAACCCCACGCCGCGGAGCCTCAGGGCCCCGGATTCGCGGCGGGCTGCGTGGCGGCCGCGGGCAGCGTGGCCGCCGCGGACGTCGCGAGCGTCGTGGCCGTCGCGGGCGCCGTGGCGGGCGTGGGCGCCGCGGGCGGCGTGCGGCGCCGGCGGGGAAGCGGCTCCCGGGGGATCGGTCGGCGGGGTGCTCGCATCGACGATGCGATCCAGCGTCACGGTGAGCCGGACCAGGCCCGCTCCGACACCCTGAGAAAGCGTGTTCAAGGTGCCGCGCAGGCTCCCGCCGATGTAGCCGATGGCGCCGATGATATGGGCCGGGGCGACGCCACCGTGCAGCATCGACGGCGCAGCAGCCAGCACGAGCAGCAGCGGCAGCCAGCCGCCTGCCGCGAGGCACAGCAGGCGCGCGGAGCCGGTCCTGGCGACCGACCTGGCCGCGTCGGCCTGCTGGCTCACCACGGCGTCGAACTGCGCGAAAACCTGCACCTCGGCTCCGCTCGACGTAACGTCGCGCAGGCCAGATACCGCCTTGGCGGCGGAATTGGCCACCGCCTCCTCGCCCACGACGGCCCGCCGCTGCCGCGCGGCGAAAGGCCGCAGCAGCAGGCGCAGGATCAGGACTGTGACCAGCAGCGGCGGGATCACATAGGGCAGCGTGGCGGGAACGAGCGTGAGCAGGCCCGCAAGCGTGCTGCCCGCGGTGAAGGCGAACGTGCAGGCCACGGTCAGCAGACCGGCGAACGCGTCCCTCACGATCTCGGCCTGGTGCGTCATGCGGGCGACCGCGTCGGTATCCGGCGACCTGGTGGTGTCCATCGAGCGCGCCAGGGAGCCCGCGACGATGAGCTCGACAAGCTCGTCCCGCAGCGGCTCGACGACGGCGCCGAGCCGCAGGTATGACTGCCGGGTGCCGAGCGCGCCGACCAGCGCGGCCAGAGCCAGCAGCCCGAGCCAGCACAGGCCGTCCAGGGTGCGGCCGGCCAGGAACGCTCCGGCCGCCTCGGCGAGGACCCAGCCTGAGGCCAGTGCGGGCAGCGACTGCACCGCCGACCAGACGGCGAGCCAGGCGACATCCCGCGGGCGGCGCCGCAGGCTGCGGATCAGCATGGGGTGCCCGGTCCGGCTCCGAAGATCGCGCGGTACCGCGGGTCGGCCCACAGTTCACGGTGCGGGGCCAGGGCATACAGACGCCCCGCCTCCAGCCAGGCGACAAGATCGGTCCGGGCCGCGGTCGTGGCCCGGTGCGCCACGATCAGCCGGGTCCGGCCGCCCATCTGATCGGTGAGGACCCGGCTGACAAGCATCTCGGTGGCGGTATCCAGGCTGGAGGTGGCGTCGTCGAGGATGAGCAGCCGGGCCTGGCCGGCATGGGCGAACGCGCGGGCCAGCCCGAGCCTCTGCACCTCGCCGCCGGACATGGGCGTCTCGTCGAGCGGGGTCTGGATGCCGCCGGGCAGCCGCGTGAGGAACGCGGCGGCGCGGCTGTCTCTCGCCGCGGCCAGCACTTGTTCACGGGTCGGCCGCGAGCTGCCGAAGCTGATCGCCTCGAAGGGAGTCTCGCCGAACAGCGCGGGGCGTTCGAAGGCGTACACGACCGCATCGCGCAGCGCGCGCCTGGTGAGCTCGGGCAGGAGGAAACCATCCAGGATCACCTCGCCCTCATCCGGGTCGATCAGCCGCCCGGCCAGACCGGCCAGCGTCGACTTACCCGCTCCGGACCTGCCCACCACGGCGACCGACGCACCGCCGGGAACGGTGAGATCGAGCCGGTCAATCACCGCCTCACCGCCGCGCCAGACCGTCACCTGGCGAAACCACAGCTGCCCAGGACCGGGTCCAAGGCCGGCCGCGCCGTACACCGGGCGCGCCTGGGCGAGCAACCCGGCCGCGCGGCGGGCTCCGCCCCGCGCGCGGCCGAGCCGGTTCACCTGGCCGATACAGGCTCCGACCCCCACGGCGATCACGGCGTACTGGCTCGCGGCCACCAGCTCACCGGGCGTGATCTTGTGCTGACCGAGCTCGAAGCCAGCGACGGCGAGCACGATGACCTGCAGGATCGGGACGATGACCATGCCTTGCGCGGCAGCGCGGGCCTGGATCCGCCACGAGGCATCACCCCGGACGCGCAGGTCGGCCAGCGGGGCCAGGATCCGGTGCTGTTCATCGCCCTTGGTGCCCGCCGCGGCGATGGTGCGCGCACCCGCCAGGGCGTCGAGCAGGCGGGCCGCGATCGCTCCCTGAGCGTGCTGGTAGCCGGCGCTGACATCGGAGGACTCGCGGACGAACCTGCGCAGGACCAGCGCGAGTGCGGGGAACCCCGCGCCGAAGGCGACGGCCAGCCATGGGTCGATCAGGCCGAGGGCGAGCACGCTGCCGAACGGCGCTATGACGGCGGTGACGGCCATGACCGCGCTGGCAGGCGCGGCGCCCGCGTCGACCGTGCCGCCCACGATACGGCTGACGGTGTCTCCGGTGCTGAAGGACCTGAGCAGTCCGGGCCCGCAGCGCAGCACGTGGCCGGCCTCGGACCTGCGCAGCCAGGCCGTGCCGGCGGCGCTAGCCGTTCCTGTGGCCAGCTGGATCGCGGCTCCGGACACGACGATCACGGCGATGAGGAGGGTGCAGCCGACGAGCCACCTGGCCGTGCCCTCGGCGGGCGCGGACCTGATCCGGACGGTGCCGAGCACGGCGTCCACCGCGCGGCCGATGGCCGCGGGCAGCAGGATCTCGGCGATGGCTCCGGCGACCGATGCGCAGCCGAGCAGGATGAGCCACCAGCCGCCGCGCCGGGCCAGGCGCAGCAGCAGCCGGTCGGCGTCCGCGCGGAGGCGACGCGCATCCGCGTCGGCAGGTCCAGTCATCTGTGGCCGCGTCCCGGTCCATGGCATAGCTCAATTTGGCGTTGCCAGTCCCGGCGGGGAGCCGGGGTCAGCCATACTCCCCGCCGGTTACTTTTTCCTGGTCAGGCTAGAGACACAGAGTGGTGCTGAGCACGCTGTCGCACAGCAGCAAGCTCAGCTCACTCCCGCGGCCTCCGCCGTTGCCGCGCGAAGCCGACTCCATGCCCTGCATGTCGAGAAGAGCCATCATTCACCTCCTGTCATCGCTCGTGCTTTCTCGGCTCCCTGTGAATGCCTTCCAGGGAGGTCTACGGGCGGGCCGAGGAACGGCAGCGCGGCACCCTGAGGAGCCAGCGCGGCCGCCACGGCCAGCAGGACACCGGCGGTGCCGGTGCCGAGATCCATCGAAAGCCGGAACAGCATGTCCCCCGGGAAGGCCAGGCCACCCTCGTACCGGACGGCATGCCATGCCAGCCTGCGGATGTGCGCGCCGGCGTACCAGTCGGTCCCGACGTGACCGGCCAGGTAGAGGATCATCCCGGCGCGGCCGTTGAACAGGCCGGACTGGGCGAAGTACACGGACTGCGCGCCGATCCGGATCGCGGCGGCGGCCCCGGCCAACAGCGCGCTCTGGCGGTGCGGGAGGAACCGGTCGATGACCATGCCGATGCCAGCGCTGCCGGCGTCGAGATAGGGCAATGTCCGCCAGCCGTCGTCGACCTGAAGCGATCCCTTGTGATCGGTGACGCACCGGTCCAGGTCGGCGGCGATGGCTGCCTCCGCCGCGTCCAGGTAGGCCGGATCGTGGCAGCGCTCATAGAGCTTGAGGAACAGCAGCGCCTGCCCGGAGGTGCCCCTCATCAGCCCTGCTGCCCGGTCCCTTCCGCCGCCACGGGCCTGGGCCCTGTGAGCCACGATCTGGCCAGCCTTCAGGCCCGCGTCGACCAGCGATGGTTCCCGGGCGCGGTCGCCCACGGCGAGCATGGCCAGCGAGAACCCGGCCAGGCCGCCGTAAAGGTCGGAGCCGAGCTGGTCCCACCGGTTGCCGAGACACACCTCTGCCGTCCGTAGCGCGGCTTGCGTATGGCCGAGCCGTGACAGCACGTAGGCCAGGCCGGCCAGCCCGTCGTACAGGCCCAGGCGGCTGCCCCTGACCGGGTTCGCGGCCCGTTCGATGAGCCATTCCTCGTATTCAGGCACCCGCACGCCGGCCACCTCGGACAGCGCGTACAGCACGCCGGCGGCGCCGTGCGCTATGGCGAGCCCTCCGCCCGGAACAGTGAACTGCTCGATGTCGCCCGGGAAGAGCCGGTCGGTCCGGGATGGCGTGGCGCTGGCGCGAATGGCGCCGACAAGAGTCCCGCTGAGCGAGTGCCATGCTTGATCGCGGCCCGCGCTGAACCACTGACATTCCGGATATGCCGCGGTCTCACCATTCGTTCGGCTCTTCCCCGCAGGCCCCTTGCCCGGGTGATCCCTCCTCGCCGGGCCGGCGATTTCCCTCACCGCCTGTTCGAGAAACTCGGCCGGCACCGGAAAATGCTCCGCTATCACCGCTGCGATCTGCGCCGCCTTGCTGTGGTCCAGCGCGAAAAGGGTCGTCAGCGGCATGAACATCGCCAGCCGGATACAGGCCGTGCTATAGGCGTCGATGGCGAATCCGGTCCGGTCCCTAGGCGCCACGAATCCCGGATTACCGACGGTTAGCCTCCTGCCCTCGCTGACATGAGTGGCAGCTTCGAAGTCGATGAGCACCACGGTGTCATCGGGGCGCACCATGATGTTGAACATGTGCAGATCATTGAAGATCACCCCACGCTCGTGCATGGTGTCAGTGGCTCGCTCGATTTCGGCACAGATCCGCAGGGCCCAGGACGTGTACGCGGTGACCGCCGCCGGGTCTGGATCCGGCACGGTCAGCGGATAGCGATGGGCGTAACAGGAATTGAGCGGGACTCCCTCGATGAATTCCTCGGCCAGGAAGTGATGCCCGCCGATCTCGAAATAGCCGCGGACCTCCGGCGCGACGCCAAGGCCGGAAAGCCGCCGCAGCGAGTCGTACTCCTGGCGGAGCCTGACGACCGCGTCCGAGCCGTCAGCCGCCAGGCCCGCGTGCGGCCGGGCCTCCTTCAGGATCACTCGCTCTGCGGTCCGCTCATCATGAGCGGTGTAAACGCCACCCCCGTTGGAGAAGTGGAGTGCGCCCTCAATGCTGTAGGGAAGTCCCTCGACGGTCATCGACTCGCGGGCGGCGAGGTGTGGCGTGAGGAAGCCTGGGAGGCTGACCCAGGACGGTACCGCGAACACGGGCGACCGCAGGTCGGGCACCAGTTCGCCGGAAGGGTTCTCGATCGCGGGTACCATTTCGCCACGCGAATCGAGGCAATGTCGTTCGGTGAAGCCGCCGTAACGTACATAGAGCGGCCCTGCGCCATATCTCAGGTCGCTCAGAATATAGGGACCAGGAGCACCGTTAAGCTGTTCGTCAAGGTCGCCGAGGATAAGCTCGAATGCGGTCTCGTCTGGTGGATATATGGTAATGACTTTTCCGCTCGAGCCGCGCGGCGCATATTTAGCGTTACATATGAGGACGGCCAAGGGGCCAGAAAGGAATTTAAAGGAGATCGCCCTCGGCACGCAGTACTGCCATACCCGCGTCAGCGTTTCTGCAGCATTGTCGAGACACGCTGACACGTGGATCTTCCAGCCCTGATGGGGAAGCGCTGTGCCTGGCGGGACATTGACGAGCCAGTCACCGAGGCGCACACGGCGCCAGCCGTCCGGCAGCGGACGGCGAGAGATCTCAAAGCTTTTCTCCGGCGCGTGATCACTGTAGGAAGAATCGTAAAAAAGAGGGCTAGCCAAGCAATACTGTTCATACCTCTTATCCACATACGCTCCCAAGCGGGGGATCTTCTTACCTAGTCCTGTCAACCGTAACGTGTACAAGCATTTTGCTTCGCAGGTGAGTATGGCACCCCGATCAACATGCCGCGCAGCGCCACCTGTCTAGGTGAGTATGGCACCCCGATGAACGCACCGCAAATTGAAACCCGTCAACGTTTTCGCGACATGTTTGACGTTATATCAGAGTAGTTGCAACGCCTTTTATTTACATTTTCCAATTATTCCGGCTGGGTCAGGCTCGCGCATTTCACCCGATCTGCCGACCGCCAGGGCATGGGGCCGGGCGGGCGACTCCGACGCCCTCGCGTGCCAGGTCAGCGGTCCTGGGCTCGGTTACAGCCGGCCCGGCTCCGCGGCGACTCGGATGGCATCGACCCGGTGGCGGGGACCTGTGGCACAGCAGCAACCGGGTAGCGCGGCGTGCAGGGCGCGCGCGACGACGATTCCGTCATGGCCGGGAAACGCGGGTCCGCGCTGTAGGTTCGAGGTTCACCCACCCCCCGGCTTCGTCGATCACCTTACCGAGGTAGCCGCGCGTGCAGCGGATTCGGCGGGAGCCTCAGCCGGTACGTTACTAGCGGCAGCCGACGCGGCGGCGAGCCGTTCGCCGATCCGCCGGGCCCGGCGGCCGTGCGCGATCATCCAGGCGATGATGGCGGCGGCGACCACGTAGGGCATCACCTTGGAGACGGTCAGCGCGGTGCTGGTCGAGGTCGTCTCGACGATGATGACCCTGGCCGCCGCCTCGGCCAGGTACGCGACGCCCCAGACCACGGTGTAGAGCCGGAAGGCGTGACGGAAGCCGGGGTACTGCCAGAGGGATTCGAATTCCCGTCCCTTCGGGGTGCCGGCGCCGATGAACTCGATGGCGAACCGGTAGATCAGCGGGCGGCGCGCCCAGAGCGAGCCGAGACACAGCAACCCGAATACCGCGGTAGGCACCGAGCCCTCGACCAGCACCAGCCGGGGATCGCCGCTCAGCAGCCCGAGTACGGTACCGGCCGCGATGCCGGCCAGGACCAGGACGCCGATGGTGTCCGCGCGCCGGTGACGGATCAGGCTGGCGATCACGCCCAGGGCCGGGAAGGCGCCGCTGAGGACGAGCGCGGTCACCGCGCTCTGCCCGGCCGAGCGCAGCAGTGAGTAGGCCACGAGCGGCCCGGCGATGTCGAACACCACGATCATCGCCAGGTCCAGGAAGCGGTTGCGGCCGTGCTGGTCCCCGTTTGTCATACCTCAACGTTACGAACCCATCCGCGCTCGCCCTAGTGCGACAGATCCTGACATCGGCATGACGGATGTCACCGGGCGACAGGGGGACAGCCCCCGGGGGATTTCACCCCGGGCGGACCTGAGGGCCGTGGCTGTGGGAACCCGGGCAGGCAGTTTGCTCACGCATCATAAACGTGAACGGGATGTGTGGCCCCCTGCCCCCGTCTCGTCCGGGGTGTGTGGCCCCCTGCCCCCGTCTATCGGGGGCAGGGGGCCACAACCCCCATCGGCAGACGGGCGTGGGGATGCAGCTGTGACAGACGATGCCAGAGGTGCTAATGGTGTGGACGGCAGTCGATTGGTGGACGGCAGTCGATTGGTGGGCGGTGTGAGCAGCGGCGGGCGGCGGTCAGACGAGTATCTGGCTAGAGGAGGGGATCGGTGAGGTTGACCGTGTTTCCGTCGGGGTCCAGGATGTGGGCTACGCGCTGCCCCCAGGGCATGTCGTTCGGCGGGCCGAGGACCCGGCCGCCGAGGACCTCGACGTGTTCCAGCAGGCTCTCCACGTCCCCGACCCCCAGGTCGGCGACGTTCACGTTGAGCAGGATCCGCTGCGGGGCGGTGACGTCAGCGTCCCCGTCGGCCACCATGCCGAGTTCGGCGTTGCCGATCTGCAGGCCCAGGTAGAAGGCCGGGCCATCCTCCGGCATGCGGGAGATCTCCACCGCGCCGAGCAGCGCCTTGTAGAAGGCCAGCAGCAGGGGCAGGCTCGGGGTCACGATGACCGGCTGAAGCGTGACGGGCATTCTTCCTCCCGCCATCGCCTACCCGGTTCGCCGCCGGTCATGTGTGCAGGCGAGCCTGGGCCCGTCACGGCTTCGTCATGGGCACCTGCAGCCATTCGACACCGGCAGCCATTCGCCGGTCAGGGTGGAGGCGTAGCGCCGGCCCGACGGGGTGGTCCACACCAGGATGCCTGGGCCTGGCCGGTCGAGTTTCCAGCCTCGCGGCACCTCGGCACGCCCGGCCTCGATGTCGGCTGCCACGCGGGCCATGTGCGCCATAGGCCACTCGTCGTCATCGTCGTCCTGCTCATCGAATTCGTCCCATGCGTCGCCGTAGTCCGCCTCGGCGTCGTCATCGTCGAGGTCCTGGACGACGAGGTAGTGATCGCAGAGGCCCCACTCCTGGTCATTAGATTCGATCATTCTCAGCTCCGTTCGGAACGATAGAACTTTTGTTCCGAACGGAGCGTAGCGGTCGCCTCCGTCATTCTGGCGGGGCGGGTCAGGTGGCAGCCGGGTGCCAGACGGTCTTGGTCTCCAGGTAAGTGAGCATCCGGTCCAGGCCGGGTGCGAGCGTCCAGTCCTCGTCACCGGGCTTGACTACCCGCTTGAGGTTCTCCGCCGCGGCGGCGGCCAGGTCGTCGGCGAGGGGACCCGTCGCGCCGGACAGGTCGATCGCGTTCACGTCCATGTGCGAG
>WNGK01004134.1_pt1 | contig 15608 bp, 11 predicted proteins | sample 5400601 | NCBI WGS metagenome assembly WNGK01 (sample SAMN13153376, study PRJNA577476) | soil metagenome | isolation source: 60 cm soil or saprolite under Garry oak tree replicate 1 | place: USA:California | collected 2016-06-15
TCCCAAGTTCATCCATCCTCTCGATCAGCACTATCAGAACCTGCGTGTGGAACTCTACAAAACATTCGACACCTTGGGGCTTGCGCTCGCATGAGCCGTTCGCTTGCAAACGACAACATGTTGGTTTGAAGAAATCCTTAAGGGGTTAATCCTTAAGGGGCTAATCGCTCCTACTTTGGGTAACAACCCTAACCAAGTCACGGAAGATCAGCAATCAGCAACGCCGGATTCCCAATGTCTGACAGCATGTGCGATCAGCCAAAGCGATCGCTGAGGCTGTTGCGTATTTTTGTTAGGTATTAGTGATCGGCGATGGCGGATTGCTTATGTTGGGAAGGCTGGTGAGCCAAGTATGTAGATACCCTACTTTGCGCGCCCAGGGGGTCCCTCGGATAGCATTTGAACACGGTACAGCGATTCCAGCGCTGTCATGTACAAGATCTGGCGGCGGGGACCGCCGAAAGCCAAATTTCGCACGACCGACGGGACGCGAATTGTGCCGAGATACTCACCGCCTGGGCCGATCACCTGAACTCCAGACGCAGTGGCCACATATAGCCGACCCTTCGAATCAAGTGCCATTCCGTCGGCGCGACTTCGCGGGCCAAGTGAACCTTGCTCCGGCTCGCGAAGTTTCACGAATGGGCGCTTGTTTTTCACGCGGCCATCCGGCTGCACGTCGAACGCATACACGTACTCGCCCTCCGTGTCATCGACGTATAGCGTCTTCTCGTCGAGACTCAGCGTAATTCCGTTCGGCCGCGGGATTTGTGGATCGAGTAGCAGAACCTCTCCGTTGGGGCGGATGTAGAGGACGTTACCCGATTCCTTTGGCGCGACGTTTGGCGCGGGCCGCGGCGCGGGATCAGTGAAGTAAATGCCTCCATTCTTGTCGAGGATGAGATCGTTGGGTGATCGCAATGGCTTGCCACCGAATTCCGTCGCAAGCGGAGTGACGCGACCGTCCGGCATAACGGCAGTGATCCGCCGGCCGTTCCCTTCGGCGCCCAAGAGACGGCCGTCCTTCGACAGAAACAGACCATTCGTGCCGTTCGTGTTTTCGCGCCAGACTGAAATGACGCCGTTCTTATCGAGCCGGTACGTTCGATTTGCGGTGATGTCGCTGAAATACAGCCCGCCGTCGGGGATGCCCACTGGTCCCTCAAGCCCTTGAAAGCCCCCTTTGACCAGCCCCACTACTGCACCCGCTGCGATCACACCGCCGATTGCCGACTGGGGCCGGGGCGGATTTTGAGCCCAATCGACGACAGGGAACCACGCCATCCCGAAGAGGCAGGCAACCAGGAGGCGTCCCATGATCGGCCCATCCGTTAGCTTCATACCTTCTCCTCTCTGATCGTTGCTTTTCATACGAACTTGAAAATGGCGGACCTACGTTCGACCTCTTGTGCCAAGCGTAAGAAGCCGGCTGACCAGCAGCACGATCAACCCAATGATGACCCAAGCGGCAAGATGACCAAAGTTGAGAGTCATGCCGATCCCGTGCCGCTTCGGAACCAAGAGTCGGCGGTCTTGGCGGTTGAAGTAGAAGACGCCAAGTCGCCAGTGATTGTTGTTTTGGTCGGGCAGGATCATGCTGGTGATCGTAGCAGCCTAACGAAACCTAGAAAAGAAATCCTTCATGTCGCGAAAAAGCAACATGGATTGGTAGACACCAACTACCCTTCTTTTTGAGATTGCCGTGAGATTTGACCCTCTGCACTCCTGGTGATTCAATTAAAGTAATCGGTCGGAGGTCGTTGGGGGGTTCTGGCATGCCGCATCTACGATCTGAACCGCCGAAAGCGCTGGTCATTCACTGTATCGATCCGAGATTTCAGAAGGCATTCGACGAATTCATCCACGAAAAACTCGGTCTCGACGAAGGCGAGTATATTCCGCTGCTCGTGCCGGGAGGGATAGCCTCGGTCGGCATGGGCATCTCCGAATTTCTGCCAAAGAATCACAAAGTCCTTCGTGAACAAATCCAATTGGCCCTGGAAGTGTACCAAGCCCAGGAACCCCGAGTGATTCTGATCAATCACGAGGACTGTCGCGCCTATGCGAGTCTCATGAAGAAGCTGCCGTCGTTCGCGATTCACGGGATGACAATGCTGACGCGGCAGATGGATGACCTGAAGGTTGCCAGCACCCTTATTGAGCAGATTACGGAAAAGACGGGGCGGCGCGCCACGTTTGAGTTGTACATGGCGCGAATCGGCAACACCGGCGAAATCGTGTTCGAACCGATTGCATAGGGGAGGCGCTCTGAGAGCTGACGCGCCGCTTATCAGCCGCCTCATCAATTCAATGCCCTCGACAATCGATCGAATCTGAAAGTGGATTTTTGGCTGCTTCGCAATGTGCCCTTCGAGCAAGAAATGTTTTCGCGTCGCCGGCACGTTTCAATCCTTGGCGTTCAGGCATGGATCGCATTGCCTGAAGACGTCATCCTGCACGTGCGATTCGCGATGAACGGCGGTATGATCTTGAAGAACGATCTCGGGGGAGATGGGCATGTCTATGTCAACAGAGCCGAAATTCGATAGTAAAAAAGAATATCCCGCCGCTGAACTTTCACGCCGCGAATTCGTTGCGATGGCGGCGGCGGCCGCTGGATTTGTGCGTCACCCAGGCCAGGCGCGTTCGGCCATCCTCCGCACGGACCTTTCGACTCTCCCGCCCTACGGCAACGGCACGATCCCGGCGGGCATCCGGTCGCGCGCCGTCGCGAACGTCAACGGCCTTACCGTGCACATGCTGGAGGCCGGGTTCGACAGGCCAGGCCGGCCGGCGGTCCTCCTTCTGCACGGCTTCCCAGAGCTCGCCTATAGCTGGCGCAAGGTGATGCTGCCCCTGGCAGCGGCGGGCTATCACGTCGTGGCCCCCGACCAGCGCGGCTATGGGCGGACCACGGGCTGGGACGATTCCTACGACGCCGATCCCGATCCCTTTCGAATCCTCAACATGGTGCGGGATTCGATCGGGCTCGTCTACGCGCTCGGCCACCGCACGGTTGCGATGGTGGTGGGACACGACGCGGGCGCGCCGGTCGCATCCTGGGCGGCCCTCATCCGGCCCGACATTTTCCGCGCAGTCACGATCTTGAGCTCGCCCTTCGAAGGCCCGCCATCGCTCCCTTTCGACACCGCGAACGGCGCCGTGGCCCCGCGCCCCGCCCCCACCGACGACGAGCTCGACGCGGAGCTAGCGAAGCTCAACCCGCCGCGGAAATATTACCAGAACTATCAGCGCACGCGCGGGGCCAACGACAACATGCTGCATGCGCCGCAAGGGCTGCACGCGTTCTTCCGCGCCTACTACCACTACAAGAGCGCCGATTGGAAAGGGAACATGCCCCATCCCTTGAAGGCGCGCACCGCCGACGAGATGGCGCAAATCCCCACCTACTACGTGATGGAGAAGGACAAGGGCATGGCAGAGACGGTCACGCCCTTCATGCCGTCGGTGGCCGAGATCGCGGCGTGCCAATGGCTGACCGAGGCCGAAGTGGAGGTCTACGCGACGGAGTACGGCAGGACCGGGTTCACCGGCGCGCTTCAGGGCTATCGGGTGCGGCGGGGCGCGGAGCCCAAGAGCGTCGCCGAGATGCTGACGTTCTCGGGCCGCACCATCGATGTCCCCTCCATGTACATCGCGGGCAAGAGCGACTGGGGCGTCTACCAGACGCCCGGCGCCGTGGAGAAGATGCAAAGGAGCGCCTGCACGCGCATGGTTGGATTTCATCTCCTGGACGGAGCCGGGCACTGGGTGCAGCAGGAGCAGCCGGAACAGGTGAGCACCCGGCTCGTCGCGTTCCTGCGGGAGTACGCATCGACAAGCGCCAAGCCGTGATCAGTCTCTGGCGCCAAGGGGAGGCGCAAAAATAATTTCACAGATTGGGTTTGATGGAATAGTTCCATTTCCTTCGTCATCCATTTTCAGGAGTACGCGGGTAAACGCTTTGCCGAGAGCCTCGCAGCCTCCTCCAAGCGCCATTCCTTACGGCAAAGCAAATACATAGATCGCATTGTGGCCGCGCGGAAATTTCAATCCGGGCACTTGCGCGAGCAGCCCCGCAGTGCCCGACTGCCCTTCTCCCGTCATTACCGCAACGTACTGCTTGCCGTTTACCGCATAGGTGATAGTGCTCATTTGAATGGAACCGCCGAGAATGGTTTCCCAGAGGATTTTTCCTGTGTCGGCATCGAACGCCCGGAACCTCCGGTCGAGATCGCCCCAAAAAAGTAGATCCCCGGCGGTAACGAGCGCGGCTCCGTTGCCGGGGACCCGCGAGGCGTAAATCCGCTGGACCTGACCGGTGGACATATTGATCTTGGCAACGCCGCTGAATTGGTTGATATCGGAGCCAGGACGAGGGATGCCGAACCGAGGCCCGTAGCCGGACTCGCTGTCTTGCTTTGCGGTCATATCGAGGCAGGAGTCGTGGTAGGGAACATAGAGGGAATTCCTGCCTGGATGGTACGCCATGGGCCAGTAACTTTTGGTGTTGAACGCGCAAATGATGTGCCGCTCCCCGTCCTTCTTGAAAACCGAGTCCCAATTGATGTACGTCTTGCCGGTTTCCACATCAACACGGGAAACCGTGAAATACGGAGAGTCGTGAGGAAACGGCAGCGCCTTTGTCGAGAACACTTCGAGCGGCACTTGCCTTCAGGGCAGGCTGAAGATGAGCAACGTATCTGAGACTTCGCCGCCACCGCATCCTTGGGCACCGGCAGGAAAATAGGCAAATTCCCCAACCGTAACGGCGCGGAAACCATGACGTCCAGTAGGCATCGGTGCCAGGCTCGACCAGTGGCCGGTCTTTCCATCGTAGGCTTCATTTTCGACGAAGGTCTTCCCGTTGTTGCATTCGCCGCCAGAAACGAGGATGAGGTCATGATAGAGCGTCACGGCCACTGCGCTCCGGGGTGTGGGAAGCGGCGCCGCCGACTGCCAGGAATTTGTCGTTGGGTCGTAGACGTCGTGCATGCCGGTATTGTCTGCCGTGGCATTAAAGCGTCCGCCGATCGCGTGGATTCGTCCATCAATCGCAATCACCGCCAGATGATCACGGGCCTTGGGCAAGGGTGCGAGCTCGCTCCATATGCCCGTGGCGGGGTCGTAGACCTCGTGAGTCGCGACCGTCACAGTGTCGACGCCGCGTCCACCAATCGCGTGAATCTTCCCATTGAGGGCGGTCACGCCAACCGAGCCGCGCGGGCTCTTGAGTGGCGCCAGAGTCCGCCAGCTATCGCTTGCCGGATTGTATTCGAAGGCGACATCCAAGGCGCCCATGTGGACGTTCCGGGTGAAGCCACCGACGACGAAGACCTTGCCATTCATTCCAACGGCACCGGCGTGACTGAGGCCGCGCGGCATCGGCGCCCGCTCGCGCCAGCGGTCCGTTGCTGGATCGTACTCCTCGTTGAGCGGTTGATCGTCCCGGCCGCGCGCCGAACCCCCAAGCACGTAAATCTTTCCATTGACCGAAGCGACGGCCACTTCGCCGCGAGTTTCGGAAAGCCGTGCTTTCTCCGACCATTTGCCTTGACCCGCAGACTGTGGTCTCGCTAGTCGGGCGGTCATCAGGCAGACCACGATGACCACCACGGCGAAGATCACAAAACGCTTCATGACAGCCTCCGATGTCACCATTCCGAAGTTCGGTGTACCTATTTTAACGGTAACCCTCGGCATAAGGCGAGCGCCGCCTACCTGCCCGCGCGAAGGCATCGAGAGTCGATCCCAGAACAGATGTTTCGTGAAAGCGAGCTGTCCCACGGCCAGGGCCGCATGTTTTTTTGGTCAGAACCGCGAAAAGGCTGGAGGAGTGTCGCGTAACAGGTTGTCCGCGATCGGGTCCAGACGGTGCAACGCCAAAAGCGCGTCGCTTCGGGTGTATGCGATCGCAGCCGCGGGGCGTTACTTTTTTATTTCAATGGGTGTCTGGAAGACGCATTCTAGGAGAGACATCTTAGGAGGTACCGTATGGCATTGAGAAAGTTACGGATGATCTGCGCTGGCGGTGATGAAACGCTGGCGGAATGGGATACGGAAACCGTGACTCCGGAGAGGCTCGCGGAGATCGAGAAGGAATTCACCAGCAGGATGTCGCGGGGATGGTTCGCGGCCGATATTTCTGATAAACGCGACCGCCTTATTCAAGAATTCGATCCCAACGCCGAGATCCTTCTGATTCCTCGTGTTCAGGGAGGCTGAATGGTTTTCACCCACACCGAACGTGTGAGGTTGGTCCGCGTGGAAGATGCAGGAAAATCGTGCTGTCACGGTATTGTCGTCAGAAGGACGGCCGCGCCCTGAAGCTGGCCATGGCGCAGCCGGCGTAGCGCTTCATTGGCATCCGTAAGTGGAAATGTCTCAAAATGCGTCCGCACAGGGACCTTCGGTGCGATGGTCATGAAGTCTTCGGCATCCTTTCGTGTGAGGTTCGCCACGGAACAGATTTCGCGCTCTCCCCATAGCAACCGATAGGGGAATTGGGGGATATCGCTCATGTGGATTCCACCGCAAACAACGATACCGCCTTTGCGTACGACTCGAAGCGCAGAGGGAATAAGATCACCCACAGGCGCAAAAATAATCGCGGCGTCGAGCATCACAGGTGGCGAGTCTGCCGACTCTCCCGCCCATCGTGCGCCCAGCGATCGGGCGAACTCCTGTGCTTCGACGTCTCCAGCCCGCGTAAAAGCGTAAATTTCCCGACCTTGATATACCGCAATTTGAGTGATCAGGTGAGCGGCGGCGCCAAAGCCGTAAACCCCAACACGGCGCGCATTGCCTGTTTTGGCAAGGGAGCGGAATCCGATGAGTCCTGCGCACATTAACGGCGCGGCCTCGGCATTTGTATATGCCTCGGGGATCGGCACGCAAAAGCGTTCGTCCGCGGTGGTGAGTTCCGCATATCCGCCGTCGCGTGTATACCCCGTGAATTGCGGCTCATTACACAGGTTTTCCAGGCCGGCTTTGCAGTATTCACAGATGCCACAGGTCCATCCGAGCCATGGAATCCCCACGCGGTTCCCGATTGCAAATCGCCGTGCGTTTGAACCGACGCCGGCTACGCGGCCAATAATCTCGTGGCCGGGGATCAGTGGGAGTTTTGGATTCGGCAAATCTCCATCGATGACGTGAAGGTCCGTCCGGCACACTGCACATGCCTCCACGCGGACCAGGACTTCACCGGGGGCGGGTTCCGGATCAGGCAGCTGTGCCTCCTTCAGGACATGGTTCGTCTCGAACAACACCATCGCTCGCATAAGCGTCTGAAGAATGTTCGCATGTTACGCGTCGTGGCATCACGTGGAAATGGGGACGTAGCCCTATGTCCCTATTTTCGTCATTTTTAAGAAAATAGGGACATAGGGCTACGTCCCCATTTCCAGGATGGCACAATTAATGAAGTCATTGATCGGCAGAAGGAGGACCTGATTTGTCCCCGGTGAATATCAAAGTGAAGCCAGGCACAACGGAAGGTAACGGACCCATGCGCAACGGCAACGGCGCCGGTTCGACCAGCGTTGCCTCGCCGGCTGGGTCCGCGGCGGAGCCTCATCCCCGCCGGCGTCTCACCGCCGAAGCAATGGCGGCGAAGCAGCGCGACATCTCGGTCAGCGAGTTTTTCGCCAAGAATCGACACCTGCTGGGATTCGACAATCCGCGCAAGGCGCTGCTTACAGCGGTAAAAGAAGCTGTCGACAACTCTCTCGATGCGTGCGAAGAAGCCGGGATTGTCCCGGAAATCTGGGTGCACATCGAAACCACAGGCGCCAATCGCTTCAAGGTCGGCGTGCAGGATAACGGCCCCGGAATCGTCAAGAAACAGATTCCGTTGATCTTCGGCAAACTGCTCTACGGGTCGAAGTTCCACCGGTTGCGGATGAGCCGCGGCCAGCAGGGAATCGGCATCAGTGCGGCGGGCATGTATGGAATGCTCACCACCGGCAAGCCGGTCAAGATCATCTCCATAACGTCCCCCAAAAAACCGGCCCACTACTTCGAAATTCAAATCGACACCAAGCGGAACCTGCCGGAGATCATCAACGGCCAAGGGGACGGCGAAAACATTCCCTCCGGCGAAAAGGGACACAAGTACATCGCTGATCAGGGCATCGAATGGGTATCCCACTATCCCGTCCCTGACGCGCATGATGAGCATTCGCATCATCATCAGGATGTCCGAAGCGGCACGCGCGTGACGATCGAGCTGGAAGGACGCTACGTACGCGGCCGCGGTAGCGTCGATGACTATTTGGAACAGACAGCCATTGCTAACCCGCACGTCACGATCCATTACATCGACCCGGAGGGGAATGAGACAACCTATTCGAGATCGACCACCCAGCTTCCACCCGAACCCCGCGAGATCAAGCCACATCCGTACGGGATCGAGCTGGGCCGGCTGGTGACGATGCTCAAGGATACTGGCGCCGGCACGATGTCGCAGTTCCTTACCGCGTCGTTCTCGCGAGTCAGCTCCGGCGTGGCGCAGCGGATCTGCGAAACCGCGAAGATCAGCACCAGATCCCATCCCAAGCGAATCGGCCGTCAGGAAGCGGACGCCTTGTATCAGGCGATTCAAAACACGCGGATCAGTGCTCCAGCCACCGATTGCATCTCGTCCATCGGCGAGCCGCTGATTCTCAAGGGACTGCACCAGCAGGTCCCGGGGGAGTTCTTCTGCGCGGCGACACGGCCTCCGGCGGTGTATCGTGGAAACCCGTTCTTGATCGAAGTGGGATTGGCCTATGGCGGCGCCAGTCCCACACAGAAGGTTACGCTGGAAACGCTGACCGAGTTGTTGGCGGAGAGCGATGCTCGTTCCCTCAGGCAATTCCTGCTCACGACCTTCGACGGCATTGGCCGCGCCGGAGCGGAGAAGATTTTGTCGGAGGCCAAAATGGGCCCGCGACAAACACCTTCCAGGATCAAGAAGGAGGACATTGCACAACTCCACGCCGCGATGAAAAACGTGAACCTCACTGAAGGACAGACGATGCAGGTGCTGCGGTATGCCAACCGCGTCCCGTTGCAGTTTCAGCCCGCGGCGTGCGCGATTACGCAAGCCGTGATTAGCAATAACTGGCGGGCCTACGGCCTGTCGCAGTCCCGTGGCCAGATCCCAGTCGGTCCGGTAACTGTCATGGTGCATATGGCCAGCGTGTGGGTGCCGTTCACTAGTGAATCAAAGGAGGCAATCGCCGCTTATCCCGAGATCATGAAAGAGTTGCGGCTCGGTCTACAGGCGGTCGGGCGAAAGCTCGCGATGTACCTCAACCGGCGTAACCGTGTGCGACAGGAAGGAGAACGGCGAGAAGTCTTCTTACGGTACCTGGGCGAAGTCGCCACGGCCGTTGCATCGATCAAGGATTACGGTGACCGCTCCAGGAAGGAGCTGTATGGGCGATTGCTGCACGTAGCGGAACGTAAGACGGCCGAGGCCGACACGCAGCTAGATGACCGCGGCAAGAAGATCGATTCGGCCGACGAGAATTTCGGCGGGAATGTGTTGATCGTGAATCCCGGCGTGGCGACACAAGATTCTTAGCCGCGAACGGCGAAATAGGGAAAAGGAACTCCGGATGAGAATTGAGAATTGATTGGTGATTAATGTCCTTGAAAAATCTTTAGATTTGGCCAGGCGCATTAATCATTAACCACCAATCAATTCTCAATTCTCATCCGGAACGTTTTTTGATTGTTTCACAGCTTCCGCGTCCGCGCCATCACGCCGCTCTGCGGCTGGGACCCAACATCATGGCCAAGAAAACCAAAAAAAATTCCGATACGGTGACGCTCACCTCCAAAGATAAAAAAACGCTCGGCTCGATTCGCGACTTGGCCGACGGTGTGGTGCAGTCCGCCGACCGCGGCCGGGCGCCATATGTCGACATTCCGTCGCGGTCACTGTCCAACGTGCGATTCAACCAATCGAAACGGATCATCGAAATGGGCAGCGGCACGAATCGCCGCGAGCTTTTCAATCTGGGCCAGGCCAAGAGCTACATGCAGACGCTACTGGTCGGCTCCGGATGCAAGCGACTGATCGAACAGGGGAAGACAACGAGCATTCGCGGTCTTTTCTACCTGTTGAAGCACACCATCGAGGGTGCGAGTGAAGAGACTTTCGACACACAGGACGAATGCGACCCGATCATCGAGGACATCGAGGTATCGCTCGACTCGATGCGGGAAGAACTCCACCTATACGCCAAGAACGCCGGTGCGATGGTTGGTCCGATCACGTTAGTAGACAGCGGCGACGGGATTGATTGTTCGCGGATGGGTTCGGGTGGCTACAGCATTCCGTCGATCGTCGAGCCGAACATCGTGCAGTTCAAAAAGAACACCGCCGAATTCGTCCTGCACGTCGAAAAGGACACGGTCTGGCGGCGGTTTAACGAAGACAAATTCTGGCGCGAGCACAATTGCATCCTGACCCACGGAGGCGGCCAGCCGCCGCGCGGAGTGCGACGCATGTTGCACCGGTTGCACTATGAGTTGAAACTGCCGGTGTATTGCCTGCTCGATAACGACCCGTGGGGATACTATATCTACAGCGTGATCAAGCAAGGATCGATCAACCTGGCGTACGAATCACGCCGTATGGCCATCCCGGCGGCCCGATTCCTCGGCCTGCGGAGCATTGACTATGAGCGCTGTCAGCTCAGTCCGAGCGTTCAAATCAAGTTGAACGATCAGGACATCAAACGAGCGCGGCAGATCGCTCAGTATCCATGGTTCGCTCATAAGAAGCCGTGGCAGAAGGAACTCGATTTGATGCTCAAGAACGGCTTCAAACTCGAAGTCGAAGCGCTCATCAGCAAGGACATCAGTTATGTAACCGAGGAATACGTGCCTTCCCGGCTCGACGAGGGGAATTTTTTGGACTAGTGCACTGTAGCAGTCTTGAAGCGAATTCCCCTCCTTGGCAAAGTTGGCAAAGGAGGGGTGGCCGCGCCATCAAGAAATATCCCCGTTCCTTTGAAAGCGCGGCGCGAAGCGTGAGCCCGGTAGGGCGAAACATCAAGAACGGGGTGGTTCGTTCAAACTCCAAAAACAATTTCTCTTGAGCGATTATTCGTTTCGACGCGCCTTGGCCTACCTCTTCTTGCCTGAAGCGACGTCCACTCCGGTGAGCCTGGCACGCTCGATCGACGACTTGATGAAACCCGATGCTCGAACCTCCGCGACAAATTTTTCGATCGCGGCGCGGAGTGTACCCGTGGGCGCCAGAGTCGCCCGCGGTGACTGGGCCGCCGCGGGAACAGTCAGCAGACAGGTCAGAAGGAAAGTGGTTGCGTAGCGCATGCGTTGATTATTCCACCGCATTGATTCTTTCGCAACCGCAGCGCATGCCCGCGCCGGCAATTGCTTTGACAAGAAAGTCGCGGCTATGTTTACATCCGCCGTACGAAGGAGGTCTATGCGCGTGAGAAAAGGCAGAACGGTATTCCTTGCGGGGTTACTGGCGATTGCAATCGGCAGCTTTTTCCTTTCCAGAGTTGAACCACCAAAAGTGTCTCCCACGAAATGGACGGCTGTTTCCGAGCCGCGGCAGCCCACCGGCTCTCCTCAACTGATCTCCGTCCGGGAGATGCCAGATATGGGCGAAGGGTGTACGTGGGAACCTGTTGACGTCAGTTCCACAATGATGGTTGCCGACGCCGAAGAGCACTACGGTCTCTTTGCCGGGTGGCGTGACCGGCCGGTATATGCCGCCGCGCAAGAGAGTGGGCAGACAGGTGATGTGACCCGGCCGCCGGTCCGCATGATCCGGGACACGGATCCGATTTATAGTTCTGTCGCAGTTGATCCTGTGCGCGACGAAGTGGTCCTTCAGGACAACAACCTGTGGGCTACCCGGATCTTCAACCGGCTGGACAATACCCCGCCCGACGCGAAGCGCACTGAACCGAAGCGGGTGATCGAGGGCGTAAACACCGAAATCCAGTTTAGCGGCGGCCTTTACCTTGACCCGAAGAACGGGGACATTTATTCGATAGAAGCCGACACGGGGAACAAAATGACCGTGTTTTCTCACGATGCCAACGGAAACGTCGCGCCCAAGCGTCACTTGAAGACTCCTCATCGCGGCTACGCTCTTGCTGTCGACGAAGCGAACGAAGAGATTTACGTTTCGGTCGAGTACCCTCCGAAGGTGCTGGTGTACCGCAAAGGCGCTTCCGACAATGAAGAGGCGCTGCGAAGGCTCGAAGGAGATCATACCGGCCTGGAGGCAGCCCACGGTATTGCTGTTGATTCCAAGAGAAAGCTGATGTTCATCAACAATTGGGGCAATGCCAGTAACTTCAAGGTCCAGGGTTCAGGCAAGTTTAATCCGCCTTCGATTGCGATCTACTCGAGCGACGCGAAGGGTGACACTCCTCCGATGCGCGTCATTCAGGGTCCGAAGACCCAGTTGAATTGGGCCGCAGCCATGGCTGTGGACCCGGACAGCGGAGAAATATATATCGCCAACGATGTTGGCCAATCGATCCTTGTCTTCAAGGAGACCGATCAGGGCGACGTCGCCCCGACACGAGTCATCAAGGGAAGTAAAACCGGTTTGAAGAATCCCACAGGTGTGTCTGTCGATCTGAAAAATAAGGAGGTGTGGGCTTCGAACCTCGGTAACTCTTCGGCCACAGTTTATCCGCTTAACGCAAACGGAGATGTGGCGCCCCTGCGCATCATCCGCAGCGCGCCCCTCGGCAAGGTGTCGTTGAAATTTGGCAAGACCGAGTCCGTGGCCTATGACAGCAAGCGGCAGGAACTGCTGGTGCCCAACTGTGTGAATCATCCGCAGATTGCGGCGTTCTCCAGGCTGGCAACGGAGAATACGCCGCCCACTCGAACCTTGGAGGGACAAAAGACGCTGATCAGCAGAACCATGCATGATCTGGCCTATGATCCGGCTCACGATGAGATTGTTGTGACCAGTCCTCTGACACAGGCGATTCTGGTTTTCCGTGGAGGGGCCAGTGGAGAAGAACCGCCCGTTCGCGTGATCCAGGGACCTCATACCCAGATACTGGGTGTGGGTGCTATGGATAAGGTGACTGTGGATCCGGAAACTGGTGAGATCTACCTGCCCACCGCCAAACACAACGTTGTGGTGTTTCCGTATGGAGCGAACGGCGACGTAGCGCCCAAGCGAGTTCTGGGCGGACCCGACACTCAAATTCGATTCGCCGAGCAGACCGATGGAAGCGGCAACGTTCCTCCTATACGCGTCGATCCGGTTCATAATCTTCTGATCGTGCCCAGCGGTGGTTTCCGAGGCGGCAGCGGGTCGTCTTCGATGTTGATCTTTGATCGTAACGCCAGCGGAAATACCAAACCGTTGCGCGTGATCACGGGGCCGAAGACTGCTCTGGCGGGCAGCCAGCAGATAGCGGTCACGCCGAAGGGCTGGATTTTAGGCGGCGCCTCCGGAGGATCTATTGGCATTTGGAACATCAACGACAGTGGGGATGCGCCTCCCCGGTGGAAAATCCCAGTCCGGCAGATCACGGGACTTAACGTAAATGGAGTGGGGATTGATGCTACTCATCAAGAAGTCATGATCCCGACTGGAAACGGCAACGTCGTTATGACCTTCTACTTTCCGGAAATATTCTAGGACAGGTTGAACGAATCAATTTTCACAGACTGAAAACCTAACGTGAGATCTCCTGGATCTCGAGGAAACCAGCGCGAGCCGAACAACGTGCAGGGCAACATGTAGTCGCGGGCTTTAGCCCGCGTTCGGCTCAATTCTGTTTTCTTTGACGAGTGGAAGAATTCCCAGGCGACACCGGGTAACCTTCGTAAGCCCTTCATAGCGGACACCCACAAGCTTCAGCCCAGCAGCAAACGGGGATTCGCGTATTTTTCAGCCCGCTGGGTTCCTCTCCTTATATAAGAGCCAACATAAAATGATAGATACAGATGAAGAAGAACGACCTCTCGACGTCCACGAAGTCACTCTCGTTGTTAATTTGCTAACCGAGACCGACATCACACTGACGGAAATAGCTGACAGGATACAGTGCCCGCTTAGCGCTGTGAATGCAATCAACCGTAAGTTCAGCGCCCGCGATTTCCGGGAACGCCGATCGTTGTTGACGGTGCCGGCGAACGCGGTTGGTGAGTCTCCAGTAGCGGTTGGTGAGTCTCCAGTAACGGTGTCGACGAACGGGGCTGTTGAGTCTCCAGGATCTGAAAGGTAGTCTCGCGGGGTTCGATTACTGTTGGGCGCAGCAACCAACACAGCCAACCAGCAAAGACCGACAGCGGTGAATTAGTCTTTCTCCGCCGGCGCCGTCTGAGCTTTCTTAATCGTTCCTGGTTTGGCGCCTTTCCCTTCGAGAAACTTGACGACGGAGTCGAACTTCAGGACCCTTGCGGCATCGAGCGCCGTGCGACCATCGGTGCTGGCCGCATTGACGTCGACACCAAGTTCTGCCGCCAGCTTGACAGCTTCGAGTGTGAGGGCTTCGCGCTCGTTACGGCCGGGCTGAACCCACGCCTGACCGCCGCCCATTCCCGTCGCGGCCATCAGAGCCGTCGTCACTTCGGTGCGGTGTTGAAATCCATCGCCGCCTCTGGCTTCCACCACGCGGTCGCCGTGGTGCACGAACAGCGGATCGGCGCCGTGTTTTACCAGGAGGCGCATGATGCTCGGTTCACTGAAACGCGCGGCCAGCCAGAACGGCGTTGCTCCCACCAATTCGGGGGCGAAATTGAAGTCATCCGATGACCGGCGAGTGGGGGTCCACGTCCGAAGTGGAGCGTTCGGGTCTGCGCCGTGGGCGAGCAGAGCGCTCACCATCTTCTCATCGCGACGCATGATGGCTTCGTGCAGCGCGGTGAAGCCGGGCGCAGCCGCATTTGGATCGGCGCCTTTCTCGAGCAAAAATTCAAGCAGTTCTCCATAACCGGAGTGCGCGGCAAGGGTCGTGGCACTGACGCCCCAGGCATCGGCATCGTTCACATTGGCGCCCGCAGCCACGAGGACCTTCGCCGAGGCTAAATCATCCACGCGCGCGGCAAACATTAGCGGGGTGTCCGCTCCGTGCGGGATCGCGCGGTTGTAGTCGAGATGGCCGTGGGGTGGCACCGCCATGACCTGGCTCCAGGCGTCCGAGCGGGCATGAACGTCGGCCCCGTGCGCGACGAGCACCTTCACGACGTCGGGATGCTTCTGCGCGACCGCCCACATCAGCGCCGTCTGGCCGCGCGCGGCGCGCGCATTCACGTTGGCGCCTTTGGCGATCAGTTGTTCGACGATGACGGGACTGCCGGAGCGAGAGGCGACCATCACCGGCGTCTCGCCAAGCAGCAGCGCCGCGTTCGGATTAGCTCCGGCCTCCAGCAGCCGCCGGACCATCGCCTCGCTTCCGTTCTGGCTGGCGGTCCAGAGCGGCGTGACTCCAAGATCGTTCGCCGCGTTCACATCGGCACCGGCGCGAATGAGCAGGCCGGCGCTTTCAACATCATCCCGGTAGCTCGCCCAATGAAGGGCGGTGGTGCCATCCGCCTCGGCCGCGTTGACGATCGCGCCTTTCTGAAGCAGCGCGCGCAACGCATCCCTGTCGCCG
>WNGK01006037.1_pt1 | contig 15603 bp, 12 predicted proteins | sample 5400601 | NCBI WGS metagenome assembly WNGK01 (sample SAMN13153376, study PRJNA577476) | soil metagenome | isolation source: 60 cm soil or saprolite under Garry oak tree replicate 1 | place: USA:California | collected 2016-06-15
CTCAACAACAAAATTCGAGTGGTGACCAGAAGATCTTACGGCTTTCGGACCTATGAAGCGATGGAAATCGCTCTCTATCACACGCTAGGACGACTCCCTGAACCGGAATCTACCCATAGATTCTGCTGACGAGGCACAATAGAGCAGCCTGCCGCACTGGGAGCATCGGAGCTTGCGCCAGATCAACGGCATAACGGATGCACCCTAACACTTCCCGCCTGACGATTCAACAAACCGCGCCGCCTGAGCAGGTTCGCTAACCCCCGATTAAAGCCGCGTCAGCTCGGGAGCTTAAGGCCTCAACAGGACAACCTGGACGGGACCTAGCAACGGGCCTGGAAGCATGGTAGGACGGCAATAAAGATGCAGCGAAACTAACACGTCTCGGCTAGTGTTCTATACCTTTTGGTCTAAAGGGGGGCTAAAAGATGGCAAGGCAGCCACTTCCACACCGTCAGACAGAATCAGGGTCACCGTATTGCTCTGACCCGAACTGTGAATATTGCAAAAATTTTGCGGCAAGCGAACGAGCGACCCAGCAAGAGCACTGCGGAGTCCGAGAGAAAGTGATGGAGCGCGGGTGTAGGCAATGGGCAGAAACCGTTGGGGGCTAGTGTCTCGCCAAGCCGCGCTCCGCATACTTCGATGGATCGGGGCATTGGGCGGCTGGTCTTCGGCGGTCTAAATCGAGAGTTGAAAGTCGCGTGGCAGCTCGGGAGTGTAGAATCTCCCGAAATCGAGGGGGCTGAAGGCCGACGTTCCGACCCTGGATGTCGGCTCTGTAGTCTGCATGAAAAAGAAACGGGACTCAGAAGGTATTGTCCCCATCTCCATTCTGAAACGGGAGTTCATCTGCCCGAACTGTGGTCAAGAAACGACTGTCACAACGTCGATGGAACACGTCTTGTGGAACGTGGTCACTTGCCAAAAATGCAATAAAACGTTCCTCATCGAAAACGACAAGCTGAAGAAGCGCCCCGCTTAAAAATTGACCGGCGCGGGCGGAAAATCGAGTCGGCAAGACCGCGCCTCGGGGCCTGGATTACCCTCGTGATCCGGGCCGGGCACTTATTTTACGGCTTCAATACGAGGCTGATGACGCTCGCGAGAAGCGAAATTGCAGATACAGCCACGCTAATCCAGGCAATTCTTCGGGTCTTCCGCACGTCCCCGTGGTTTAGGGCTATCAAAGCTTTCTGGAAAATGGGCATCTCGGGGCGAGAGTTTGCGATGTACTCCAGGGCTACTTTCTCACTCATGTTTGGTCCAGTGGTCATCGGAACGGGCCTCCTACTCCAAAATGTAGCCCTGCCTTCCTGAGTCAGCAATAAAATTTGGCTATATATCGTGACAATATTTCGGGCCTAATTTCCCTCAGGAATCTGCGCAGGGACGCACGGACGCCGCGATTAAGGCCGCGATTAAAGCCGAGTGGCAGCTCGGCAGCTAAATCATGCAGCTTTGTCTTGGGCGGGCAGCTTCGTATCCGATGTCGCTCTGGCGCGTGGGACGTTATTACGATGATCGGGGACAGACTCTAGTTCCTTGCGTAAGTCCGCAAGGCGTTCAAGGTTGTGCTCTCTCGATGCCATTGCTACTTCGGCAACGATGGCCTGCCAAGACCGTTCCGGTTTGGCGTTACTGTCCAACATGGCGCGCCAAAAAAGAAAAATTTCGCGAAGGTCATGCCCTGTCCTCAATGTCAACTCTCAGCACTGAGGACAGGGCGCTACGCTTGCCTGTAGCCCCCTGAGACTAACGCTACAAGCGGCAATCGAAAGCGTCAAGAAACGCCAAGAGCACTTCAAGGCCAAGGCCAAACCGTAGGCCAAAACCGATCACTTAGAGCCATTTTGAGGATTTCACGGCAGGCGTAAATCACGCGGGCGGCCTGTAGGCGTTACAAGCTGGCTCGAACGGTACTCGGGGGTGTGAGTTCGGGACGGTACGCCTTCCATGCCCGCTCAGCCCGTGCCTTTCCCGTTTCCATCTGCACCCCGCTTCTCCCTTGTGACGGCTTGCGCTCGTGCACTCCAGGTCGTGAACTACGCCGCACAAACTCAATCTTTTCCCGGCCCAGTGCCGACGCTTCACGAAGTAGTCCTTTCACCGGGCCGGTCTCGCCTTCCTCTGAGGAGGAGGAAGATTAAACTTGTTCCGCGCTCCATCGCTTCCAGCTGTTCTAGGCATTTCTCGTAGCGGCATTGTTTGCCATCGTGCTCCTTGGCATTGCATCGCAACAAGCAGACTCTTCCTCATGTTGCGACTTGGGAATAATCCCCCTGCTGGTGAGCAGCATAATAAAGCGCTCGCAAGAAATTACAACCTTTGGGGCATTTACATTCGTCCCTGAAAAGCCCATTCGGACGGGCAGTTTGGACCATTTCGCGATACGGGAAAGTGAACAAAGCGACACTGCGTGCACGCGGGGTTTCTCCCCGTCAACTGCGGCACAGGTTTGCCTATTGCTCTAGTTGAAGGCAGTTGCGTAGGGGCTGAGTGAGTGTAGGTAGTGACTCGCTCAAGTCCGTTTCAACGTCCAGATAACGCTATGCGCAGCGGTGCGCATTGTCAACAGCAAAAATTACATGAAAAAGAATAAGGCAGCTGTCCAGCTTGGGCGGAGGGGCGGAAACGCCACGGCTAAGAAACTCACGCCAGAGCAGCGCAAACAAAGCGCCCGGAAAGCTGCTCAGGCGCGCTGGGCCAAACGGAAAAAGCTAGGGTAGCAAATTGGTAGCACGGGGCATTCTTTAGAGCTAAACCGCTGAAACCCTTATGGAAATGGTGCGCTCTGAGAGATTCGAACTCCCGACCTTCTGGTTCGTAGAAGATGGCTCACGGACAATCAACAACTTACACAGAGCGACACGAAGTGGCATGGCGCGGCATAACTTGCTACAGTTCAATACATTGCTAATCTTTGTTGCCGCGTTCTGCCGCTCGGTGCCGTTCGCGGCTAGGCAGGATTTTGGTCATGGTTGAAGGGCCTTGAAAATACATTTCCCGGGTTACACAACCGGTCGATAGAGCGGCTCATATTAGCGGCGTTCGACTACAACCTTGAAGATTCCCGCTTGGCAGAACTGAGAATATATCCGAAGATTCTGGGTGGCCGATGGATGCGCCTATCCGTCCCCAAGGAGCGATCCTGGCCATTGTGAACTTAGAAGATTCCAACGATAAGTCGGGAGCTCGGTTTCAAGGTGGAGGAAATCGGCGACAATCCTCAGACTTGAGAGTTGGTAGCCTGCGGATGCGCTCAGGCGGCTGGGGGAAAGCTGCCCAGAAAATGCAAGGGGCGCCCAAGAAAACCTCTGGCCGAAGTTATTCTCAAGTGCGCCCCGTTGCGCGCCACTTCGTCTGGCAAAAACACTATGCGCAGCGGTTCGCATAGTCAAGAGCAAAATTCAGGCTGGCCGAATCCGGGACTCTACAGAGAGACCGCAGTAGTGAGTCCCTACAATTTTCACTACGGTGCGTTTCTGTGGCATTTGAAAGCCTTCGGCTTTACGATCTGCGCCATACCGCCACCACTCGCCTGTGCGAAAACCCCACCGTCTCCGAAGAGGTTATTGAATCAATTGCGGGTCGCCATCACCCACCAAATGAAGAAGCGCTATTCACACGTCCGCGTCGAGGCCCGTCGTGCGGCACTCGCTGGGCTTGTGCCAGAACGTCTAGACACGGCGCATGTTCGGAGAGGATGAATTTCCGCCACCACCACAGCCGCTAATAAAACACAGCACAATGATCCCGGTTAGACGGACGAAAGTGGTTCTCATGTCATGTCGAGTTCCTGGCAATTCGATTGGTGCACTAAGGAGAGAAAGCGGAGGTGCACCGGAATTTTCTCCTACCCTCCGCCCGCCTTTTCAGGGGACCGTAAGAAAGGGTGTCTCTGTTGTTGGTGTAATCGCGATTTTACGACAGCTATGCCCCCAAGCTGCGGTAAACTTCGTTCCGTGGATACGTGGGGTTACGTCTCGCTGATAGCCGCGGCACTGCTTTTGGGCGTCCTCTACTTTCGTGAACGCGTTCGATCAGCCGCAATCCGAGAACTCGCGATACAGTCCGGGTTCCACTATCTCGGGCGTGCCGCGATCACTCACTCTGAACGGAACACCCTTGGAATTCGCGACCTCAATATGGCGAAAGCGCTTGCACAAAAGAGAATCTCTTAGGTCTGGAAATCCGGACATCGCTTTTTACTGCTCTCTCAATAATTCCAGGAGACACCAGCGTACAAGCTCGGTATTCGATAGGCCCGATACGCATAAGCCGGAGCAGTATTGATATCCATTTGCCAAACGATTTGGGGATTGGGAGTCTGCGTAACCTCTTGTACCTGCCCAGCTAAACTCGGATTTGACGGGAAAGCCATAGCATTTATGTCAAACTCTACGTTGTTGTTTGCTAATTGGCCGATACTTCCACCCCAAACACTGAAGAATCCCGGCAAGTCTTCCCAAGCTATCGATGCTGCCTTCGTACTTTCGTCTATTTGGAGGATTACTCCGCGCGAATAGCACTGAGGGCTTCGCGATGGATTGCACACATTTCCAAAGCTATCTATGGGCCTGTTGTTTCCGTTGTCCCAAACCGCCAGAGTGTCCTGTGAACCGTTCTGGTCGATCAACGAGGGAAAATGCTGGAAGGAAAACCACAGACTCGGATCTGTGCTGGCCAACGTGAAGTCGCCTCCATAACCGAGCTTCCACAGCACATTTCCCGTGCCGGTCCCATTGTTGTAATCAATCTTTATTATCCACGACTGATGTCGCATGGAGAGAAGAAGGTTGCCATCATTGGGCGAGTAGACAACCGCATTGCCATGGGTCCAATCGGGTAAGCCGTTCAAGTGACGATTCACATCCAAGTGATCAAAAGCTGACCACGCCCACACAGGGTTCCAATCCTGATCGAGGTCCACGAGACCGTCGCCCAAAACTGAAGTAGTTCCAGGGTAACCTGGCAGGTTTGTAAAGTCTTGATAGAAGTTCACCAGCACGATCAAATGACCATTGGGCAGCGGCAGTACGTCATGGTGATACCCCATCGGCACAAAGTCGAATCCGCCATGAGCTTGCATTTTCTGCTCCAGGGCTGCAATATCCATTTCGCGAATTGTGTTTCCCGCCAGATCAATGTCTCGCAAAATAGTTCCAAACAAGTTGCCCTTGGAGATACTGAAGATCATGTGGCTGTTGGGCAATACCTTAAATGTGGATGGGAAATAGCCTTGTTTCACGCCCGTATCGTAGTACCAGATCGGATTACCATCACGGTCTGTAACTAGCGATTGGATCATTTTGCTTGTTCCGGTGATATCAAGCAGATTTAAGAGTTCTATTCCGGGGCTCTCTGTCGAACTCAGAGATGGGTTTGGGCGCGTGATTGTCAGGGTTGGGAAACTGGTGGATGGCAAAGGGCCCGTCGTAAATGTTTGGTCCCGGCTCGTCCAGGGACTTCCCCCGCAAGTGAGGTGTGAGCGCATGTGATAGGTTGTTGCCGCTCGCATACCAGCGACTAGGAGGCGCGTGGGATAGCGGCTTTGGATCGAAGACCACGATGTGCTACGGCCATAGGAGGTATCAGGGCCGAACTCCACCATGACTTGACCGCTGCAGGCGCTAACCATCCAGTATTGCGCAACCAAAGGGTTTTGTGTCGTAGCAATCAGAGTGTTTGGCAGTGTGATCGTAGGGGCACCACAGCCAATACACAGGCAACACAAGCCCGCCACGACTTCCAGTCGATACACCCGATTCATTAATTCTCCTCCTCGGGAGCGACAACAAGAACTCTCTTTGCTGCTTGCAAATGTCTCAAACTCGCGAGGCCGTCATTGTAGTGAATCTGAGTTGGAGAAGGAAGAGCCGTCGCCGTATACGCCCAGCGTTTTGTGCCCGCGCGCGGCTCAACCCCTTCGGCCACTGCTATCGGTTTCGCGCAGTCTGACTTCAAGGGCGGGTATGTGCACGCACCGACTGGGGGCCTGCTATAACAGGTTAGATTTTCGGTTTATACGACTAATAACAAAGGAGTTACTGCTGTGGAAATCCTGTGGCTAATGTGCATAACTTTTTGTGCAGCGGGCAGACTAAACCAAACTATCTTGAGAGTGACTCCAGACAACTCGGAGCAACGAACTCGCTATTGATAACTCGACAGTGGTGCTCTGCGGCTTGCCCAGCGCTGGGTGCGGACGCCTGTGAAGTCGGCGTGAACCGCGTAACACGTGGTGCTAACGTGCCATACGCCCGAAAGCGTGGCTGGAATAACAGGGAAGGCACAACCGGATCACTCGTTTTGAAGGCGGGGCACGTTGGGATCAACACCCAATGTAGGCCACGGAAACCCGCGTCAATTGGGCAGTCTGTGCAACCCCTGTGCAACCTTACTGTGGTTCCAACGATTCAGAAATTGTTCTCGGCATCCCGAGTTGACCGCAGAAGGGACACGATTCTGCGAAATCCAGATGCGGATGCGTTTCCGTTGTAACTTTCTCGATCAGCTTATCGAAATCGCCGACGGTCATGCTGCTTTGTAAGGCGTCGGGGTTCAACTCCCCGTTTTTCCAAACCGGCTCCGGAGCATTCGCGACGGCCTTCTGTGCCTCAGCTATCCGGCTGTAACTCTCAGCCGCAGCCGCTTGCCTACCTAACGCGTCAATCGCTCCGCGCAAATCGCCGGTGAGCGTGGCGCTGCGGGCAATCTCACCGGCGCGCTCGGCGATCTCGTGGAAAATGGATGCGGCGTCCAATTCGCCGCCGGTGTTTTTGTCCTGGCGCACGTGCCGGGCATAGTGACGCTGAACCGCATCGGGCGAAAATCCAAACTCCTTCGCAATCGCGGTTTGGGATTCACCAGCGCGCAGGCGAGCTTCAATCTGCAAGAGATACTCCGCTGCATTACACACCGTGCAGGTTCGTGGCATTCATAACCTCACTTTCATTCCCTAACAAAGCCAAGACTCGGCTTCTGCGAACCCGGTAAACGCCTCCCAGTTTGACCGCCGGTAAACGTCCTGCGCGAATCCAGCGCTTCAGCGTATCGCGGGAAAGATCAAGCGCCTCAGCTACCGCGGACAGTCGCATGAGCGGATCATCGGTCAAGCTTTGCCACTGACGATCTTCCCGGTTCTTGGCGATTTCTCCCGGGACTGCAATAGCATCCGGTCTTCGATGACACCAGCGCAGTTTCCGAATTTCTCCCGCCCGAGCACGGGTCTGGTAAGCAAATCTGGCCAGGTCTGCCATGTACGGCGGAAAGCTGTTTGCAACCAGTTCGGCTTCCAGCGGAGAAAACTTGCCTTTGCGCACGTTCTTCTCTTCAAGCAATTCGATTCCCGGCGCGCGCGCAAGCTTGGGCGGGTCGGTGCTGACGGCGTAACGATATGCAGTCAGCAACAATTGCAGAGGGCGGTTAACCGTCGCGTTTGCTTTTTTTTCCGCTTTCAGTTTGGCTCTGAAGGCTTTTATGTCCCGCGTACCCACTTGCATGGCAAGCAGGGAACCGAAAAAAGCCTTTAGGCACTTTAAATGGGATTGCATTTGTGGGCTGACCACGCGGGCAATCCCCGACGGCCCTCCCTGTTTGTATTGCTCGACGTAATCATCCACGATTTCATTGATTGTGACCTTCTCCTGGTGTGGGCCCAGAAACGGCGTTTTCATCTTGCGGGACACGCCTAGCTAGCTCATCTAGCCGGTTATCCAGTTTCTTTTGGGCGATAGTTCGGTTTGCAGTTCCGCTGCTCTCGCGGAAAATTTTTCCGTTCAGCGAGTAGTGAAACCACCAAATTTTGGTGCCGGGTCGTGCGTACAACTCCCCCGGTTGACCTTCGTTTTGGCATCGTGTTTTTCTCCTAAGTAAAATATTTACTTGCCTCTGATGTACTCCTGAATTCCGAACAGCGAGAAACGCAACCGGCGAGTTTCCGGGCTACGTCTCGTGAACGGGTAATTGACGTGGTACAGATACGACGGATGCACGTTCAAAAGTGCAGCCGCTTCTTTTGCCAAAAACCCCCGGCAATGTACCAGCGATATTCTGACCTGTTTACCCGTGAGGAAGAGTTGGCGAATCAGCAGAAAGTGCAGGAAAAACGGAGAGAATGGCGAGCGCGGGAAGCAGCACGGGAGTTGCAGCAAATGTCCATGCCGGTGCTCTCGACAGAAGTGCAATAATTGAGCGGGAACCGGGAACTTGCACAAATTTCCCGCCTTTCTTGCACAGTTTTCAACCGGATTTCAAGTTTTAGGGGGTTTTCCTTTGGGTACTAGTACCAAAGTGCAGCTCCCCACAAGTGCGCCGCTGCTAGAATCCGCTCAGGCGGATGCAATTTCTGAAATTTCTCTTCGTTATGTTTGCGTTTGCGCTGCTTACCGCGCTCACAAACGCACAGGTGAGCGGACAGGTTTCCGTCGGCAGCGTCTCTGTGGTTAGCTCTAGCCCGCTGCAGCTAAGAATTCAGACCAGCGGAAAGGTTTCGGCGCAAGCGCAGATGGTCTCCAGCCCAGAGCGCCTGGTTATCGACTTTCCCAACGCTACTCCGGGTAGTGGTCTGCGCGGAATTACTGTGCGCAGCGGTGAAGTGAACAAAGTTCGCGTGAGCTTGTTCGCGGCCACGCCTCCCACCACGCGAATCGTCGTCGATCTTGCCCGCCCGCAGTGGTATCGCATTGCGCCGGATGCGTCTGGCCTTCTCGTAAGCTTCGGATCCGATCCTGAGAATGCAGGTAACACGCAGCCGACTATTGGATGGGTATCGGGCGCAGTATCGCCGACGCCTGTGCGTCAGCAGGGCAGTCCCTTCGTTATTCAGAAGAGTGCGGCAAGGCAAACTCAGGCGATGCCTAGAAATAGCGTCAACGTGCAATTCTCGAATGGCCTGCTCACCATTCATTCGACTGGAGCCACCCTCTCAGAAGTGTTGTTTCAAATTCAGAAGCAAACCGGCGCCGAGATCGCGATTCCTTCTGGCACTGAACAAGACCGGGTTGCTGCGGATTTTGGTCCCGGATCGCCGAGCGAGGTCCTTGGGGCACTCCTCAACGGTTCGGGACTAAATTTTGTAGTCGTAGGATCCGAAGCCGATCCGAACCGCTTGCGCAGCCTGATTCTGAGCCGGGAGTCCGGTGGTGTGAGCGAGCCGCAGGCTGAGAACCCGTCCTATACTTCGCCCGCCTTTGCAGAAAACACTGAACCGCAAAGCCCCGAGGGAATGGCTCCTCCGCCTGATGATCCTGCCCAGCCACCACAGCTTTCTCCAGATAGGCAACCACCCGGGCCGCCTCCTGACGTTCCGCCGAACTAGAGGCTCTCAGTTGTGAATTAGCCTAACCGGAATAGGCGACGAGCCGCCGCCTGAGACAACCTGTCCTGAGGCGGAAGTGCCGCATCCCACCACGTTCAGGATATGAGCATCGATGTCGCCGTTCGAATGTACATCGTCAACGAACAGCTGCAGAAAGCCCACAATAGCCACCGTGGGAGGCATCGTCCCCGAGGCAATGTTCTCAAATAGCGGTACTGTGATAATGGAGTCGCTGGTTCCGAGTACCGTTCCGGCGGGAACGCTGTAGCGGGATTGGCTGAAATCGCCTGCCATTATCTGCCCAGAGATGTTCAGAGTGTCCTGCGTTCCGATCGATGGGCCGGGAGTGTTGGTATGAATCAGACATTGCAAGCCGCTCATGGCGGGGCCATTTGCCCCCGGTCCTCGGGGATTGATTGTAGGATCCCATGCCACCTGAGTTGTGGATGTGCCACAACGTTGGAAATTGAAGGCCGTCCCGTCACAACACGAAATACTTTGCTCGAAGTCTGTGCCGCTGGGGTTGGAACATCCGGTGGATGATTGGTTGGGACAGAACTGGTGGATACTTGGAGCTTGCATGGGCAGGTACTCCCCCGGATTCGGAGGATTATTTCCGGGCAGGTTGCAACCCGACGGATTTGCACCTTTGCAGGCGGATTTCAGGGGGACCGCTTCTCCGATGAATGGCGCAGGCGGAGTATTGATCGTACCGTTAGGGTTCACGAACACGGGGTTGCCAGACTGTACGGGATCACTGTTCGGCAAAAGAAGCGGCTTGATGCAGCGCGGGGCCGACGGAGTAAAGATGGCCGTGCTGGTCTGCGGGGCCGGGTTGTAGGCCTCGGCTGTCGCGGTGGCGCTAACGGAGGCGCTCGAATTTCCCCAAATCCTTGCAAAGAACAGAGGCAGACCCGTCCTCTGCAGAGTTACCGTGATTCGCGGATTGCCGTCTAGGCTAAGATTCACCACCGGCGCCCCAACTTGTTGCGGCGGCGACCCGGAGACATTGTTCTGGTTCACGACCGCAGTGACGAACGCCGGGGCCATCGTCTGGGCCAGTCCTTGCAAAGGCGTGCTTCCGGGGGACGTGGTTACGCCGGAGTCCACAAAGGCCTTAGCTCCGGCCAGCGCTGCGGCATCAGCCGCGTGCTGAATTTCTCCGCGCGCTACGTACAAGGTCGTCAAGTCAATGGCCAAGGCTGCCATCGCGATGATGCTGACAATGGAAGCAGCGACGAGGAGCAAGGTTTGCCCTCGCTCAGGCCGGAACTGCAGGCGATTTCCTCTTCGACGGGTATTCCGTTTCATATCAATCCTGGTTGGCGGCGATGGCGTCGACGCCAATCGAAGTGACTGCGGCAAATCCCGAACCCGGTGCAACCAACTGAACAGCGCTGTTGAAGTGCCAGCGATAGGGATACTCAAGAGAGACGTGGGTCGCGATAAGTCGCATGCTGCCTGAACCACCACTCAATGGGATGCCTGGCTGGGACAGCGCCGGTGTCACTGAGCCGCGGTCGATGGTCAAAGTGAAAGTGCCGGAGTTCTGACAGGAGCCAGTAACCGTCCAAACCACTGCCGGGCCCGAAATGCGCTTGATTGACCCCAGCCCACAGTCGTCGATTCCTTCCGCGATGAGATCGGCATCCACCAGATCACGAATCGCGACTACTGAGGGTGGAGCATCCTGGCTGAGATCACTGGTTGGTTGCTCTGCCCCTAATCGCGCACCATCCTTCACAGCGATATTTAGTTTCTGACGCACGTTGTAAGCTCGAGCGAAATCATAGATGCCGACGACAAAGACCACCAGCAGCGGCACCGCCACCGCGAATTCCACAATTTGAGAGCCCAGACTATCGGTTGCAAGATGATGAGTGCGGACGCGGCGCATTAGTCCTCGGCCTTCATTTCAACTTGAGCTTTCAGGAAAATCTGCTGTTTGCTTGTAAAAATGGACGGCAGCACTTGCTGATATGGATACTGAAAGCTCACGATAACCCCACAAACCGCAGGCGACTTACTGTTCGGATCCAGCAATACATTCCGGCAGATGGTGATCGTGCCGCTGGGGGGTGTGCCAGTGGCGGTCGCGCAACTGCCCGGCACAATTGCCGTAGGGCACGAAGCGGGCACGGGAGTGGGAGTGAACGCAGAAGTGCGTGTGGGATCGATGTGCGCGGCATTCAGCGCCACATTGACCGCATCTACGACCGGTGCGTCGCCCGGAAGCGAAGTTCCGGACCATGTAGATCCTCCACTACAATTTGCGCATGCGGGAACGGCCGCGGTCCGCGCGCCTTCGCGCGCGGCATGATTGATGGTTCCGTAAACATTGAAGGCGCGGCCAAACCAGAAGATTGCCATCAGGAGCATGAACAGGACCGGCAATACCACCGCCGCTTCGGCAATTTCCGATCCGCGGCTTTCATGCAGGGAATTCGGGCGCGCTGCTGAAAACTGTGATTTCATTTCCTCAAAACGGCAACCACGGCTGGCTGGCAGTATAAAGCAGGACTGCAATGGCTGCCGCAATGCCAAAGGGGACCTTCGCTGCCTGCGGATTGTCAATGGTCAGATCCTGGCCCGGAAGGTGAAACCGGGAAAAAGCTGCCGCCATGCGGCCCAGATTGCGCACGGTCTGCCCTAGTCGCCGCTTCCAAATGACCAGACATAGCGCCATAACTCCGTTGATAAGGAGCGTATAGACCAGGACTTGAACGAGCTTGGTTGGCCCGAAAAACGCTCCTAAGCCGCCGACCAGTTTCCAGTCGCCCCCGCCCAGACTTCGTATCAACACAAACGGCAGCAGTATTCCAAGCCCCAGCGCCGCGCCTTCCAGGGAGAGCAAGGCCGCGTGTCGTCCGGCAACTATCCAGTGAAGGAGTATCGCGACAGGAATCGCCGCATAGGTAAGCCAGTTGGGGATTCTCCTCCAACGGAGGTCGGTAATGCCAGCTGCCAACGCAAATAGCGACGCGAGTATCCAAATTGTCTTGGCCACGGGAGTTCTGGAAATTTTATAGTGAACGGGCGCTTTCGAGAAGGCGTTAGCGAGCGTCTAATTTGCTGACGCTCCTCCGCTGACCCGAAAAATAAGAAACGCCCGGATAATCGGGCCTTTGCGAATACTTACGAGAGCCGAACTAGCGGGGCAAAGTAGAGCTGTTGCGCTCGGCAATGATCTTTCGCGCATTCTCGGCCAATGCCCGAGCCTGCGGCAGTAGATCGAGGGCTTTAACTACTTCAGGATCGCTCTCCGCCTTGACCTTCAAGCCCTCTTCCTGACCGAAGGCATCCACAAAGATCTCGCTCTTGAGGTTGGACCGTACCCAGTCGTTGTTCTGGACGAGGTCGGCTTCGGTGTACGGCACCTTGTCGGCGTCGAGGGACTTGCGGAACTCCTGCATCACATTGTCATCGAGTTCGAAGCTCTTGGTTACGTGGTGACTGACAATATAATGCTTTGCAAAATTGAAGAACGCATAGTGCTGCAGCAACGTGTCCTGAAAGTGATTGCTCTTGGTCGGATCAACTTTCACGTCCGGCGTGATTCCTCCTCCGCCGTAAACTGTGCGTCCGCTGTCGGTGAGCTTTACTTCTTTGTTGGTGGTGTCGTTAATTCCATCGCGATCAAAGTAGTAGTCGTAGAGCGATACGTTACTGTAGTCGCGCTGAATCAATCGTCCGCTGGGCGTGTAGTACTTCGCAGTGGTAAGCGCCAGGCCAGTATCGTTTGAGAGCGGATAGACGGTCTGCACCAAGCCTTTGCCGAAAGTGGTTTCTCCAATGACCAGGCCGCGGTCGTGGTCCTGAATCGCGCCTGCCACAATTTCGGCTGCAGACGCGGTGCCGCGGTTTACCAGTACCACCAACGGATATTCTTTACCGCCGTTCCCGTGGCTTGCTGTGTATCGCCGCTCAGGTGACGAGCGTCCGTGGTGAGAAACAATCAACTGTCCCTTGTGCAGGAACTTGTCAGCAACCCCGACGCCCTCATTCAGCAAACCGCCTGGATTCTGGCGCAGATCAAACACTAGGCCCTTCAAGTCTCCGGCTTGGTAAAACTGGTCTAGAGCCGATTGGACTTCCTTCTCGGTGGTCTCATTAAATCCGGAAACGTGCATGTAGCCGATGCCGGGGCGAATCAGGAAGTGCAGGTCGACGCTGTAGCGGGGGATCTCATCGCGCACTACCGCGAATTCCAGCGGCTTTTCAGCGCTTTCGCGAAGCACTGTGATGTGGACCGTCGTGCCTTTCGGCCCTTTGAGCAGATCGGCCACATCGCCGGTGGTCATGTTGTCGGTGGGCTTGCCATCGACGGCAATGATGATGTCACCAGGATGAATGCCTGCGCGGTATGCAGGCGTGCCCACAAAGGGCGCGATGACGATGACCTTGTTGTTGCGCGGACCAACCGTCATTCCCACGCCATAATACTTACCACGCTGATCTTCGCGCAGCAGCGAGTACGACTTGGGATCAAAGAAGTTTGAGTGCGGATCGAGCACATGCAGCATGCCCGGAATCGCGCCGTTGTAGATGGCTTTATCCGGGTTCACCGGCTCGGCGTAGTTCTGCTCCACGATGTCGTACACTTGCGTGAACTCGCGCAGGCTCTGGCTGACATCGGAGTCGCCGTCGTGCGCCGTCGCGGGGTTTTTCTGGGCAAAGACCATCCCCAAAAAACCGCAAAGCGCCAAAAATGAAACGATCAGAATGGAAGCTCGCTGAGAACTACGGGCCATCTTCAATTTTCCTTCGGCCGGGCAACGGGGCCGCCCAAGCAGGCTGATTTTGTGCAGTATAACACGCGAGAAAACAAAAACTTAGACGCATGCAGGCCCCGAAGGTCACCTGCAAGTCACCTCAATCTTAGGATGCTGGAACCGGGGGAAATGATGCGTTTTGTAAGCCGGCACGGGTGCAGACAGCGGGCCGTTCAGCTGGCAAGTTTTTTAAGGAATTCCTGCTCATCCAGGCGGTACTTGAACGCCTTATGGCCGTCGATAAAGACTACGGGGACTTCATTGGTAAACTGGCGGCGCAGGCCGTCGTCGGTTTCAACGTCAACTTCGTGCCACCGGAAACCGCCTCTGCGCTCTAGTTTGGTTAGTTTTTCCTTCACAATTTCGCAAAGGTGGCATCCCTTGCGGGAATACACGATGACCTCGCGAAGCAGCGACATGTCCGCGAGTCTAGCAAAGGAGCTCTGGGTTTTTCCATAGAAAGTTGTTAGAAAAATTGGCGCGGGTGCCATTCTGAATAGTACGCAGCCGGAAGGACTTGGGCAGGCGTTGCGGTCGTCGCCGGGTGCGCAAAGGGTACAATCCTGTGGATGCCGGATTCTAAGCCGCTTACGGGCAAAGTAGCGCTGATTACCGGGGGCGCCAAGCGGTTAGGCAGGGCTGCGGCCCTCACTTTGGCCCAGTCTGGGTCTGATGTGGCTATTACGTTTCTCCGTTCCGAGAAACAGGCCCGACAAACGCTAAGAGATTTGGAGGAGGCAGGAGTACGAGCGCTTGCGGTTCATTGTGATGTGACCGATCCCAGGAGCGTTCGGGATGTACTGCGAGAAGTTGTTGGAGAACTCGGCAATATAGACATCCTCGTCAACAACGCCGCGAATTATGAAACGGTCTCATTCGACAACCTGACCCTTCCCCAATGGGACGCCATCTTTGCCACAAATGTGCGTGGGCCGTTCCTAGTCACAAAAGAAGCTTTGCCACAATTACGCAGGGCGCGTGGCAAAATTATCAATCTGGGATCGCTCGGCGGGGTGCGTCCGTGGGCCGACCACGCGCACTACTGCTCGTCCAAAGCCGCCCTGCACATGTTGACTAAGGTTATGGCGAAGGCTTTGGCACCGGAGATTGCGGTAAATTGTGTTGCGCCTGGAATGATCGACCTGGGCGAGAAATCTGCTGCAAGTTTTATGAAGCGCATGGCCAGGCAAACGCCCATGCAGTCTAACGGCACGGCTGAAGACGTAAGCGCGGGAGTGTTGTTCTTCGCTACCGCGCCGCATTTTATTACAGGCCAGGTGTTGGTAACGGACGGTGGGCTGGGATTGTAGGCATCGGCAAACAGGTGAAGCAGGAATTGCAAAGGGGAGACTCACAAAAATGCCCTCAGCGCTGAGGGTGCTCTCGCCGCCAATATGACCGAATTGATCAGCCCCCAAACGTGGTTTTCATGAGCAAACTGCTATTGTTGGCCGTCTTCGTCATCGGGATCGGATCGTTCCCGCCGAAAATGGACGTGCAGAAGCTCAC
>WNGK01022111.1_pt1 | contig 15603 bp, 17 predicted proteins | sample 5400601 | NCBI WGS metagenome assembly WNGK01 (sample SAMN13153376, study PRJNA577476) | soil metagenome | isolation source: 60 cm soil or saprolite under Garry oak tree replicate 1 | place: USA:California | collected 2016-06-15
TGAGCAGTTGGCTTCTGCTGGGATAGAGCGCTTTGCCTAACTCGTGCCACCACCGCCGGATACTCTCCACGGCAAATTCCGCCGTGTCATGATCGATGCCCACGTTGACGAACCCACGGTTGTGGACCAGATCATAGACACCGTAGGGGATGGCCTTGCCTGTAGCCAGCGACAGAAAGTCATACACATTCACGCTGGTCTCCTCTCCTTTGGCTTGCCACTCTCGTCCGTTGTTTTTAAAGGTGCCGAGCAGTTCCTTTTTCTTGCAGTCCACTGAAATGATGGGATTGCCTTCTTGCTCAAACTGCTTGCACCGCTCTTTGATATGGGCAAATTGGGCATCGCGATCCTCGTGCGAATTTCCTTCCATGGTCTTCTTATTCGCCCGCAGCGAGTAGCCAAGTGAGAGCAGCATGTCTCGCAGCGCCGTATCCGCAATCGTATGTCCCATCGCTTGCAAGGCTCCTTTCAGATGAGCCACACTCTTGCTCGTCCATTTGAGCAAGCTCATCGGATCGCCTTTGGGCTCAAGCAGTCCCTCCAAATCGGAAAGCAACGTGGCATCTTTCTCACTTGCCTTTTTGCGCCCGCCACCTTTCTCTCGCTGTCTGTCTCCTGGGGTATAGCCTGCTCCCGCTTCCACTTCTCTGACCCCACGCCGGATGGTGTTGACTGACACTCCCGCCTCCTGGGCAACGAGGCTGAGACTCCCTCGCTCTTTGGCTTCCAGAGCGAGATACTGTCTCCATTGCTTCTCATTCAACAGAGGGCGCATCCGTTGATATTTTTCTCTTCGATCGACCTGCATCACGCCTGCAGGATACTCCATCCCCTCTCTATTGTCAAGTTATTTCCGAGAGACACCTTAGAAGAAATTGTAGAGTTAATCAAGATGAAAATCACTCAAAAGTGGGGACTCAGCCCTATTTCTCGTTGCAATTTCCGCTTTTTTAACGTTCAAATAGGATGTCAGTGGCGAAAGTCCATCAACAAAATTCATTAAGTTGACAATACCATCAGAATGGCTTCAATTGACTGATGTCGAGGTGCATCGATGGAAGCGTACCTGCCCTTCTTCGTCTAGTACATCTTCCATGAGTGCGGTCGCAGGCACTTCAAGCGCCTTGGCTAGTAACTATCCCAACCACTACGGCTCTTCTCTGCTATTACCCCTCAGACTCATCGGGAACGCTTTCAATCAGCGCAGAGGCATCTACTCCAAGAGCTTTCGCCAATTTATCCAGGGTTTCTGTTGTGATGATCGCCGTAGGATTTCTATAAATACGCTTGAGCGTGTTTTCGTCAATATTGGCTACACGCGAAAGCTCGCCCTGGCTAAACCCCTTTTCCTTGGCTATTTCTTTCACCCGTAAGCGTATCATGTACTCCCCCTGCTTCTAATAGCGCCATTGTAGCAACCACCACACATTGACAGAAGCAGGAACGTAATGATATCTTTATGAAGATATCATTATATTCATACCTTATGCATCGGCAAAAAAGGGGACGAAGACAGTGTCAGACAGATATGAGCAGAATACACGAATACTCTATTGGTTGTTGTGCCGCATGAATGCTCAGTGTGATGCACATTTTGTCTTCTATGCAACGTCATCGGAGGAAGCCGAGGAAAAAGCAGCGGGGATACTAGTAGAGCACAAGTTTGCGTGCATCCACCTCAAACCTTGGCCCCCTACATTTATGCGCCTTTTCAGAGTAGAATTACCCAGGACACTGCCAGAACAGACACCAACCTAACTATCTCTACCACTAAAACGCGCACTATCATGCGCTATAGAAGGGCTGTCTGGGATCCACCTTCATATACGAGACTATACTTCCCGCACCTTACAGCCTAAAAGTCCCTCTTTTTAGCCCGCGAAATATCAAAACATGCACAAGAACGTCATCAAAATTGTACCATTTCCGATTCTGTAGACTCGTCACTATTGATGTAATAAGCAGAAAAGATAGGGGGGAGTAGGGAGTTGCAGTTTGATATGAATCAGAAAATCGGGGAAGTCGAAGAACGTATACACATTCAACCATTGACGCATTGTACTAGAGAGGGAAAAGCATACCAGCGTTCTGTTGCCGTTGAATCGAAGATCGAGTCCGCACTTGCTCTGACTCCTGCTTATCTTGTAGAATTTGCCAAGTCGCCAGATCACAAATCATCTGATTATGTACAAGAAGAATGCTTAGTATACCTCATCCGTGAGTATAAAAGGAAAGATCGAAATAGCGTCGTCAATGATCTTACGCGGATTTTACTTCAACGTTGTGCTAAGTTCATCAATAATAGACTACAAATCCTCGGTCAGGACACAGTGGAAGAGGCCTTCCATGACGTAATACAGGAGATGTTTACCCAAATTTTGGACCTGGATAGCGATCGTGGAGATTTCCTACAGGTACGATTCTGGGCGGCACTCAAAGTGATAGTCATCTCCACATTTAACCGGTATAAGAAGAGGCTTGAGGAGGCAAAGAATACTGTCCCACTATCCTCGCTAGCTGGCTACGAGCGAACTGCGGACGATAGCAATACGCGAACTTTCGTGCCATTAGAAGATCTGGTTGACTCCTCACTTTCAATGGAACAGCGTGTCCTTTACCAGGAGGGGCTTAATACACTTGAGGACCCATATCGAACCGCTTTCGTTCTGCGTCATTACTATGGTTGGCCAATCGAAGCTAGTGATCCTTCAGTACCAAGCATCAGCCACCATTTCAACAGGTCATCACGCACCATTCGGACGTGGTTGTCCCAGGCCGAAGAAGCCTTAGAACGCTGGCGAGGAGAGAACAATGAAACAGCCCAGTGAACGAGAGACGCTAGAAGATATTCTGAACGCATATGTAGCTTCAACTTCAGCCCCAAGCCATGCCTCGCTTGCAGAGTGGATCCGCCTATACCCACAATACGAGCGGGAGCTAACGGAATTTACTGTCAGCTGGAGTGTGATAGAATCCCTTCCCCCCTCTAAAAGTGAGGATGTTGACGAAGATACTTTGGTTCTTCGTGGTATGAGTATCGTGCAGAACATCCTGCATGAGCACAAGCAAGCACAGCAATCTCGTGATAAGGCGGCTATCGATGGAATTCTCAAAGAAGGCACATTCCGTGGTCTATCAATCCAACAGATTGCAGAAAGCTCCCAGTTAAGCCTTGTGCTGGTGAGAAAACTGGATCGTCGCTTGATTCGCTACACCTCAATTCCCTATGAGGCAATAGAGTATCTTGCGCGAGCCATCTATTATGAATCCTCTGCCATTGCCCGCTATCTGCAAGGTAGACCAACTCTCCCACTTGGGGCAAGTTATCGTGCCGAACAAGCACCCAGAGTTGCCGAGCAGGAAGACTTCTTTGAAGCCGTGCGCAGTGATCCAACGTTAAGTAAGGAAAGACGTAATTACTGGTTGGCATTCGCATCACCCGATGCTTCATAAGGAATGCCATTTTTATGAATCACTGGGATGACATTAGAAGAAAGGCGAGAGCCCAACATACCATTGTGTGTGCTGCAGCCAATGGCAATCCTTCAGCTACAACACTTCTAGACGCTGCGGCACATATTACCGACATTCAGAGCGTGCCAGTACCGGCCGGAGATTCCCTACTCGATGGTGGAGAAGCTGTACTTGATCGGGAGGTCGGAATTATTTGGTATAATGCGGACCTCGAATCAGAGCTTGCAGCCTTCTATATAGCACATGAATATGCGCATTTTTGGCTCGATGGTGAATACGCGACGTGTACACAGTCAGATATTGACGCCGAGACCTCCGAAGAGTGTGCGCCGATCGGCGTGCAGCGCGTAGAAGGCTATAGTCCAGAGGAGCGGAGGGAACGCGAGGCGAACGTGTTCGCACGTGAGTTTCTCCTTCCTGCTGATATCCTACAGCAGTGGTATGTGACTGACGGTCTTCACGCAAGGGAGATTGCAGCACGGGTCGGCGCACTTGAAGGGATGGTACTTCATCAACTCGCCCGATCTCTCCTGATTCCGGTCGTCCCCGACGGTACACAAATAGATGGCTCTGCAATGGGACTGCTGGACCTCGACCTGAGCCAGCAAGAAGCTGCATACGCCGAGCAAGGGCCACTTTTGGTAGAGGCAGGTCCTGGCACTGGAAAGACGCGGACGCTTGTGGGACGAATCGCCTTTCTCCTCGATAAGGGAGTTGAGCCTTCCGCGATCCTGGCCCTTACGTTCTCGAATAGAGCAGCAGAAGAAATGCGCTCGCGCTTTGGTTTCGTCGCGCCTGATGCGGCTCGGCGCATTTGGATGGGAACCTTCCACGCCTTTGGATTGGAACTCCTGCGCAAATTCGGAACGCGACTTGGACTACCGGCGAGAGTCTCCGTCATTGATCCAGTCGACGCTTTGTTTCTGCTCGAGCGTGTGCTCCCGTCGCTCCAACTAGACTATTACCAGAATCTGTATGAGCCGACGATGTACCTCCGCGACATCTTGGCAGCCATCTCGCGCGCCAAGGACGAACTCATCAGCCCAACTGATTACACTGCACTCGCTGAGCGAATGCGGGCGAATGCGGTGACGCGCGAGGAAGTGGAAGCGGCAGAAAAGGCTTTAGAGGTTGCTCGAGTCTACACCCTCTACCAGGACTATCTTGATCAGAAGCACCTGCTTGATTTCGGCGATCTCATTTTTAAGGCGATTATTCTGCTGCGATCATGCGCTGATATCCGCACACAGGTCCAGCGTACCTACACGCACATTCTGATCGATGAGTATCAAGATGTCAATCGTGCAAGCGGACTGCTCTTATGTGAGATTGCTGGCGCTGGCTTGTGGGTCGTCGGTGATATCCGGCAGGCTATCTACCGCTGGCGAGGTGCTGCACCGAGTAATATGCGTCTCTTCTCGAAAGACTTCCCAGGCGCCATGGTGCAGACGCTCAGGCGCAATTATCGCTCTCAACCCGTGATTGTTGACGTCTTCGCAACACTCGCCCCGCAAATGCGCGCAACACAGGGAGTATCTTTCACGTCTTGGGAGCCGTATCGCCTTGACGCTGGCGGGAAGGTGCTGCTGGAGATTGCGGAGGATCCGGCAGCTGAAGGCGGTGCTCTGTCGCTCGCATACAGTTCTTGCTCGCATCGCAGCTCAGTTAGAAATAGCGGGCATACCAATACTCTATCTAGGGAACCTTTTCGAGCGACCAGAGATACGCGATCTGCTGTCGCTCCTCTCGCTCGCCTGCGAGGCCGATGGGCGTGGCCTCATCCGAGTAGCACGCTTTGTCGAGTACCAAATTCCCTTCGCAGACGTCATCGCACTGCTGTCACTGGCACAGGATCAAAACGTTCCATTCCCCCGTGCGCTCAAATTGGCCAAAGATGCCGAGAGGATCTCACAGCGAGGAAAACGTGGATTTGCACTGCTTGATCAGCACCTCGATGGCCTCTGTTACGGTACCAGCGCATGGAGCCTGCTCGGGCGCTACCTGTTCGACCGCAGTAGGTACCTGCACACCACTTTACGCGACGCCTCAGTAGCTGGACAGCAGGAGCGAATGGCAATCTTCCAGTTCCTCCAGTTCGCGCACGAGCAGAGAAAAGCGATGTCAGGAGATGGCGCTGACCCGAAGCGCGCCTTTCTTCGCTATGTGCGCAGGCTTGCGGTCTTCGGCGAGGATAGGCAGTTGCGACAGCTACCCGAGTGGGCGACGAGCCTTGACGCCGTTCGGCTTCTCACGATTCATGCCAGTAAGGGGCTAGAGTTCGATGTGGTGTATCTACCTGGTTTGAATCAGGGACACTTTCCTGCACGTCGCCAGTGGCAACCCTGTCCACCCCCAATTGGAATGCTCGCTCACGATCCACAAGACGATCATGAAGAAGAGGAGGAGTGCCTCTTCTTCGTAGCACTTTCGCGGGCGCGGAATTTCCTCTACCTGTCACATAGCCGTCGCTATGGTAGCCGGAATAGCAATGCATCATCCCTACTTTCGCTTGTTGAGAGCCAGTTTCCTCGCTCAGGAAACAATGCTGCTACATGGAGTAGTGAACGGGTAGCAGCACAAGAAACACAAGGGCCTCCCGCAGTTCCCCTCCAGCCTGCTTCATCAGTATTCGACGTCGAGATGCTAGACCTCTACAATCGTTGTCCACGTCAGTATTACTACGAGTTTGTTCTAGGTTTGCATGGTAGACGGGAAGACTCAGCTTACATGCAATTTCATAGTTGTGTTTATGACGTAATACGCTGGCTGCAGCAGGAGCAAGCTCAAGGCCGTGAGGTAGATGAAGACGCCGCTCAGGCAGGTCTGATAGCGAGCTGGGAGATGAAAGGCCCACGTGATCATCCATATGAAAAGATATATCGGCAGAACGCAGAGGCAATGGTCACTCGTGCGCTTAGCCGCCTTTTACAATTGAGAGGAAAAGCAATACGACCAAATTGGGAAATTCCGCTCAAGCATGGTCGTGTCAGATTTACACCCGATTCCGTCGAGGTCATTGAAGATAACACAGGCCCTTCTCTCACTGTCCGACGATTGCGCACTGGACGCCCTAGTCAGAGTGAACGCGACAAGGATATCTATGCACTCTACCAGGTAGGAGCGAAGCAAGCCTACCCTGCAGCAGAGCGTAAGGTTGAACTCGTCTACCTCTCGACCGACCAAATTGATGAGATCGATTTAGGCCCGAAGAAGATCGCGACACGCCTCGAACGATATGACGCAGCCATTGCTGGTATCTTGCGACAGGAGTTTCCTGCACTACCTGATGACCGCGAGTGTCCTCGCTGCCCATACTACTTCATCTGCCCGATTGCCGATGATAGGTAAGCCTTGGGTCGGAAGAGCAGATTTCCGCTTTCTGGTCACTGCATTTATTGATGTGACAAGAGGATGAAAAAGTCACAAACATCCTCAATACTCACAACATTAATGAGCCCCTAAATGGGGAGAGGAGGATGCGGCATGGCCGATATCGACATTTTTGTGCAAGGTGAAAACATTCCCGAGATCACATTAGTACGAGTGCCTCACAACGGCACTGTGCAAGACATTTTAGAGGCTACCAAGACGCAGGGATTGCGCTTAGCCGATGACGAGGCATCCCTCATGATCCTGAAGGAAGACGCAGAGGAGGCCCTGGCACTTGACCTGCCGCTTGAGGCAGCCCATATTGGCCATCGAAGTCGGGTGCATATCCACCGCTGTCGGCGCCTCGAGGTCACCGTCAACTTCAACGCCGATCATAAGGCGCACTCGTTTCCTCCCTCAACGACCGTAGAGCGTGTCAAACAGTGGGCTGTGGGAAGAGATGGCTTCAATCTACACGGTATTGATGCAACGGATCACCTCCTCCAAGTCTGTAACTCAACCATACGGCCCGACGAGGACACACATATCGGATCGCTGGTTCAATTCCCCGCTTGCACGCTGTGCTTTGACCTTGTCCCAAAGCAGCGGGTAGAGGGCTGATCAAGGCAGTACACATGAGCCCAGACGAGCAGGTCTTCCGCATGCATATCGAGAGAGGGCCATTCCAGAGTGGAGTGGCCCGCCAGCGGTGGCGGCTTCTCTCCATTGACTGGCCTTACGTGCTCATTGGTATTAGCGCGGCGGCACGAGAGGGTGCGCCGAGCGAATATATCTTTCGCTTCGAGTGCAGCAACTACCCGCAAGCTGCCCCAACGGCGCAGTTGTGGGATACTGATCGTACAGCGCCACTCGAGCATAGACGATGGCCTGCCGGCCGCTCCCGTGTTCCGCTCGCTTTCAATCCGAAGTGGAAGAACGGCCAGTGCCTTTACCTGCCCTGTGATCGACTCTCTATGGAGGGTCACGAACCATGGCGTAGCCAACATCCTTCTATGATCTGGTCTCCGGCCAATGATATTACGCTTTACTTGAGGATTGTCTATGATCTTCTCAATTCGAACGACTATACGGGGACTCTTAGCACCTAAGCATCGCTTGAGCTGCTCATCCAAACTATGGCGGGACGGGCTCATGGAACTCAATCTGCGTGGTGGAGGGCATCGGGAGAGCGGTGCGTTTCTCTTTGGGAAGCGCTATGGGGACCAACGAGTAATTATGGACTTTGCGTTTTACGACGATCTCGATCCGCACTGCCTGGACACAGGCATCGTGGTGTTCGATGGTACCTATTACAGCCGTCTTTGGCAACTGTGCCGTGAGAGGCGACAGGAAGTCGTCGCAGATGTGCATACCCATGGAGGGCGGGCACGGCAAAGTCCAGATGATCGAGCTAACCCCATGATCGCTAAACCAGGGCATATCGCGTTGATCGTGCCGGGCTTCGCTCAGCATGCAGTTCGTGCATCTGAATTGGGTATCTACCAGTACAAGGGCGGCCATTGCTGGCACGACTATAGCGGTCAAGCGGCCAGCGCGTTCTTTTATATTGGACTATGGGGTTAAGGCATGAATAGAGAGCATATGAGTGATGATCTGCATCGTGTGGTCAAGCTGGCTATGGATAGCGGCGAAATGTCGACCTTAGATGAAGCCGAGCGGCTATTTGCAGGCTACCGGCTGGTCCTCGAGATAGGACCCGACGTTGCCTCCTCTCCTACACTGCAGGCAGCAGTATTGACTGCGCTAAACACAGGTCGCCGATGTTTCCTTGGGGGAGTGCAAGTCGTGGGGAATCTAGACGTCGATTTGCGTGTACCATGGCGAAAATATCGTACGCTCGGCGAGGCAGTGCTTGACTTACAGGGAAATATCGTGAGTAGGGTCGTACCTACTCTTCCCAGGATTGTCTTCGGTGATGCAGGCAGCAGCACGGATACCAGCACGTTTGCGGTACAGGCAACCTTTCATGGATGGTCAGGCGGTGTCATTCCACTTGAAAACGCACATCGCCTTCCTGAGCGGGACGAATTCACTCCTTCAGGAGTACTGGCTGGAGCACTCGCAGTGTCCGAAGCCTTCCAGTTCGTGCGAGGGGGGAATACCCAGGCGGGGCGGCGAGAGGTAGGGCTCTCTCTCTGGCGTCCAGAGGCAGGTGTCTCGTGGCTGGAGGAATCTGCTTTTGGTCCACCACTGGAAAAATTGCCTTTAAAGCTCTGGTTGATTGGCCTGGGGCATCTCGGGCAGGCATACCTCTGGACCTTGGGGCTCTTACCGTATACCCGGCCTGATGAGGTCCAGCTCGTGCTCCAGGATTACGATACGTTGGTACTTGCAAACGACAGTACGTCATTGTTGACATCACGAGGGATCCTGGGCGAGAAGAAAACGCGAGCAATGGCGCGCTGGTGTGAGGAACATGGGTTTCGGACAGCGATTCAGGAGCGCCGCTTTGATGCCAATTTTCAGATTGATAGCGACGAGCCGCAGGTCGCGCTGTGCGGCGTGGACAACCCCATGGCCCGTGCAGCACTCGAAGGTGTTGGGTTTCGCCGAGTCATCGAGGCCGGACTTGGACGAGGGACAAAAGAATACCTGGCCTTCCAGGTTCACACGTTTCCATCTCGACAATCAGCGCGGGAGCGGTGGGGAGGTTTCAACAAAGTACACAGAGTTGAAACCGTTGTTCACCAGCCTGCCTACCAGGCTCTGAAAAAAGACGGGCTTGACCAGTGTGGGCTGACGATGCTAGCTGGACGTTCCGTGGGAGCCTCTTTTGTCGGAGCAACAACTGCGGCAATCGCGATAGCAGAGCTTCTGCGACTCGTCGTCGGAGCACACCAATATGAGGCGATTGATGGGAACCTGCGAGCACTGATACATCGACAGGTAGTCACGAGTGATAGATTAGCTGATCCATTCAACCCTGGGTATACGCAAGCAAGCTACCCCTTGAGTAGATAGGGGCTCTCGCTCATGTCCTTTTTTTCTCCTCTCTAATGCTACATTCATCAAATGTGATAGGTACAAAAACAAAGGGAAAATAGCATGAAATGGCTCCGCGAGGCCATCTCTTTTCTTATTGGATTTAAGGAATGGAGCACTAACAGGCCTATCTTGTCAAAAACCCTGCATCCACAGGCAAAGCATACCCTGAGATATGCCGCGCCTCTTCCGAAGCCAACCAAAGCACGACAGCACTGACATCTTCTGGAGCCAGTATCCCCCTATCAGCAAACAGGTTTAGCTCATTCATGCGCGCTATGACATACTCTCGATTCGCATGTGGACCAGGACCGCCGGCGAAATACTCAAAAAACGCCTGGTTGTTCACCATGCCAGCATCCACTGTCGTCGGGCAAACTGCGTTGACGTTCACATTGTAGTGAGCCAGCTCTATCGCCAGCGTCTTGACCAAACCGATCACCCCATGCTTGGCGGCAACATAGTGACCCAAGCCGGGTAGCCCCTTGAAGCTGCCGGTGGAGCCAGTACAAATAATCTTTCCCTTTCGTCGCGACAGCATGTGGGGGATAACGACCTTGCAGGTGATCCAGACCCCTTTGAGTACCACCGCAAGCGTCTCCTCCCATTGCTGCTCGGTGAGTTCCCAGGTGGAGCCAAAGGAATACACTCCAGCATTCGCGACGGCAATATCGATAGGTCCTACTTGTGCCAGAGCCAGGTCGGCCACTTGTTGCATCGCATGCAGGTCGGTGACATCGGCATGCATAGCTATCACTTGTCGGCCCATCGCTTCAATAGCGCGGGCAACCTGCGCTAGCTCTTCAGCAGAGCCCAAAGGATAAGGGACTGAGGCATACTGGCGGAGCGTATCGCACAGGACCAGATGGGCTCCTTCACGAGCAAAGGCGAGGGCGTGAGCGCGTCCCTGCCCACGCGCAGCACCGGTCACCAGGACCACCTGGTCGCGAAAGCGCATCATGCTCATTCCTGCTCTGCGGAAGAACGATCAACAACCAGGAGTCCGCCCATCACCTCTTCACACCAGTATCGTCCGCCACCAAGTGTCTCAACACACCAGTTTCCCCAGAAGAGCAGCTTTTCTCGTGTAAATGCCTGTTGATGCCCATAGAGTGGTTGTACCTTCTCTTCATAAGGCACCGCGATGAGGAGGCGTTTGGAAGTAACCTGGAGCAGATGCGTCAGTGCAACGGGCACTTCCTCTTCGGTCAGGTGCTCCAGCAGGTGGATGGCCGTCACGGTGTCGAAATGCCCGACGGTGGGGAAGTCCGGGGCGAGCACATCTCTGAGCAGAAAGGTCACCTGATCCGCATGCGTCACCGCAGCCAGGTCGGTGGAACAGCTGATGGCATCGGGATTGTTATCACACCCGTTCCATCACCCGCTGGTATATGGCGGCAAATGGAACGATATGGGAAACAGGCGGAGGCGATGGTAGAGGATGTTGTGCGATCAGGACCCGTAGACGAGCCAGGGTAGTGAGGCAAAAGTGACGCCAGATCAACTGCTGGTTTCGAGGCGAGGGAAAGGTGGAAGCCATAACCGCAAAGAGTACCGCGTTGTAGTCCTGTGCCGATGCAAGCATGCCCAAAGCAGGGAGTTCCTGCTCGATGATACAGATAAGGTCTGCGTCAATCGTGGCCTGGCTGAAGGTGTGCATGAGGATCGTCTTCTGCTCGGATGGCTGGTGACAGACGACAAAGTGTGGCGTCTCCTGGACCTGGTAGGCGTGCGCAAGCAAACGCTGTGTGAAGTGATGCAACCGTTGTCGATCGGGGGAAGCGAGCACGGTCACCTTCCCGACGCGCACTCCTTCTTGCTTCCCTCCGTTCAGGCGGGCCCTTTCTCTTCTACGTCGTTCCTGTTCAAGCTGGTTCAATAGCATCTCCTTCTCTCAAGCACCTGCGAGCATCAGTTGCCGCTCAGCCTCAGCTACAAAGGCCTGACACCGTGTGTCATGGGGGAAGTTCGCCAGCACGTCCTCGTGGAGGCAGTGGAGAAACTCCTGTGTCAGTGCCCGTGCTTGCAAGGCTTTGAGCTGGGGGAGGGTCTTGTGGGCCATTGCCAGGGTTGCTGCTCGCTCTTTTCTGCGTGCCAACGCGCAGACAAGCGGGATCGCCGTGGAGACATACCGTCGTATCCACGGTGCTGGCAGTTCGTCTAGTGCTTGCTGCAGATGTGTGATCGCGAGTTCGTGTTGCCCCAGATGCAGCGCGCAGATGCCTGCCCACTGCAGCCAGCCGATCTGGTCAAATTCTTCATGGAGTGGAGGAAGCTGCTCGAGCAACGCCTCTGACGCGTTCAGTCTGGCGTGTACCTCCTTCACATCGCCCAGGATCGCTGCGTTCTCAGCCCCAAAAGCGAGGAGACGCGCTTGCAGCCGAATACTTTCTGTATCACCTTGCTGTGAGATCAATCGCAGTGCCGCATCCGTTGCCTGCAATGCATCGGCGTAGCGCCCAAGTGCTTTCCATCCATACGCCTGCCAGCTGCGGCTCTGGGCCATGTTCCACCCATCGGCACCCTCCAGGGCCGTCATGTAGGCCTTTTCATGCGTTCGCAGGGCTTCCTGATAGCGACCCTGAAAATGGTAGGTCGCTCCAATCAAGCGATAGACTCCTGAGTAAAACAGGGGCAGCACACTCGGATAGAGCACCGTATGGTGCTGCTGCACCAGATACAGTTGCGCCTGGCCCTTGCAGCAGCAGTTGTACGGTCTGGAGCACGGCTTCGAGTGACCACCCAGCATCAAACAACGGGGCGAGGTCACTCACACCGAGCGCCAACCATGCGCCCATCTGTTGCTCAGGGAGTGTGCCAGCAGGTTCGCAGAGCAGATCAATGGCCTGGGTAGGCCCTGGCGAGGATACCGAACGAGCTGTATCAAAGCCTGAAACGACATAGGTTGGTGTCCTCTCTTCGGCAAGTGGCTCATCACGGATGCGTTCAGCTAGCGCCCTGGTGCCCGCTGCTGGCTGGGTACCCAGCTCCTCTTGTAACACGTTCGCCGTTCGTTGGTAGAGACCCAGAGCTTCCTGACGTCTCCCCTGCTGCGCAAGCAACATCATGAGGCGGCAGAGCATGTCTTCATCGGTGGGTTCTTCAGCGAGGTATGTGTGCAAGACCACTTCGGCCTTGTCTCCCATGGCTCGTTGCAGATAGAGGTCAGCTAAGCGATGCACGAGGCGGCGCTGGGCTGCCTGGATCATCTGTCGTCGTGCATGGCTCCAGTCACTGTAGCGATCTTCTTCTAAAAACATTCCTTTGGCCAGGCGCCGGGCTGCCTCGAGCAAGGGTAGCGGGTCCTGGCCCTGGCGCTCGACGCTCGTAGCATCATCCAGCAACGCATCAAAGGCGTCAGCATCCACCCAGAAGTGCTGCTGAGGAGGCAGTGCGAACATGGTCACATCACCTCTATGGATGGTGACGAGCAAGCTCTCATTGTCATACATGCGGAGCACGCCACGCAAGACCGAGGCAGCCGTATTGAGGGAGTGGCTGGCACGCAGCGCATCGGCTCCCGGCCACAGCAGATCCAGGAGTTCATCCTTAGAAACGCGTCGGCGGGTACGACAGAGCAGGACTTTGAGCAGAGAACATGCTGCCATTCGCCGATGCCACGCTGCTTTTGCCACAGGTGCATACTGTGGTGCTTGCTCTTCTGAAGCAGATGGATGGATGAGGCGCTCCAGCGAGAAGCCCCCAAAGGTAGAGACGCGGTATTCTGGGTGGGCCTGACCTTGCTCGGTCATCTGACACCTCTCCTGACAGTTCACATGACGAGATGGTCCCGGCATGCAGTAGGACAGCCACATTGTACCATACATTGTTCTGTGCTCAGCACCCTTTCATCCAGCGAGCGCGTTCAAGCGATGCGTAAACGTGTGTGATCCGTGTGTAAGAACGGTGTACGAGGCATAGAGTATCCTTCTTTGCAGGGTATGGCTTGGGCAAGGAAAGGAAGGCTCTGCTATGAACAACACTGAGCATGGAAGTGAAGTGGCGCATCTATTGCAACAGATTGACCAGGAATGCGAGGCGGCGCGGCGGGGGCTGAGTGGACTCGCACTGGGAACTGCCAGGCACGACTTTATCACGACCCGCCTGGAACGCATCGTCACCTGTCAAGAACAGTTGGCGACTCATGTTGGCGAGGAGGAGGCGGCTCGGCTCCTGGTTGAACACTATGTGCAGGCCATTGGCTAATGCGCATGACCTATCCGAGCTATCGAGGTGAGTCCCATGAAGACGCTACCCGACGTATCACAGCGCGAAAACTCCTACGTCATTGACATCGAAAGCGGAGCAGAAACGGCGCGCCTGATGCACCAGCATCGCCTGGTCACCGCTGGGATGGGCGGTGTGTTTCCTGAGGCGCTCGATATCTCGCAGGTGCAGCACATCCTCGATATCGCATGCGGCCCCGGCGATTGGGCGCTTGATGTGGCCTTCGCGTATCCCCAGACCGAGGTGATGGGCATTGCCCGTAGTCGAACGATGGTCGAGTATGCACGCGCTCGGGCAGGGGTACAAGGGTTGGAGAATGCCAGGTTCTGCGTGATGGACGCACTCCAACCGCTTACGTTTCCCGACGACGCTTTTGATCTGGTCAATGCCCGTTTTCTCTGTGGCTGCATGCCCACCACTGCCTGGCCCGCGCTGATCAAGGAATGTGTACGTGTCACCCGTCCTGGTGGTATCATCTGCTTGACCGAAGCAGAGAACGGCATCAGCACCAGTCCCGCCTGCGAGCAGATCAGCGCCCTCTGTGCTCGCGCCATGCAGGTTGCTGGACATAGCTTCTCCCCTGATGGGCGACATCTCGGCGTTACAGCTCTGTTGGGGCATTTTCTCCGCCAGGCAGGCTGCCAGCATATCCACCAGCAGGCGCATGTGATCGACTATTCGGTAGATACCGACGTTCACAGGAGCATGTTCACCAATTGCAACGTCCTCGTTGAGGTGCTGAAACCTTTTCTCATGAGGATGGGAGTGATCACCGGGGACGAGCTTGAATACCTGCGCCGTGAGGCGACCATCGAGATGCTCTCGGACGATTTCTGCGGTGTGTGGTTCTGGTTGAGTGCATGGGGCGTTGCCGCACAATTGCTCATTGTCGGTTTAGACACTGATCAAGAGGGATCATGAGAATACAGTAACTATTCAGATCTCTTTCAGCTTATTGAAAAAGGGCGCACGCCAACTCATGTTGGATCTGCAGTCTCACTTCTCCTTCGCTGATGGTAGAGCGTCAGTGCCATGACGGGGATCAGCCGCAAGTGCTCACATCCATCGTTGGAGGGACAATGGTATGGTGACACTTCTTTGGCGGAGAGTGATGTGAAACGGTCAGACCAACAACAAGCACTTCCCTCCTGTGGGAGGACGAAGTCCTGTTTCCCACGGGAGGAACGGGACCAACGGGACCAGGATCCCGGTTCCCCAATAGAGAAAAATCCACGCGATGTGCGAACGGGAAAAACGCTCCCGTTGGTCCCGTTCCTCCCGTTCATCTGACTACCTGATCCCATGCCAGATCATACCGTTATTTTTAACCCGCTTGAACCCCCCCCCTCAGAGAGCCGCATGCCACAGGCTTTTTGCCGCACTGATTGCTCGCCGTTCCCCGCACATCGTGGGCGTTGACGCCAGGAAACGCTCGCTACCCACGCGCCGACCCATCTCACTGACCAGCCACACAGGATGTTCATCTTGGATGGGTATGGAGCACCCAGCCATCATGGGCAGTGGACTGGA
>WNGK01014699.1_pt1 | contig 15596 bp, 14 predicted proteins | sample 5400601 | NCBI WGS metagenome assembly WNGK01 (sample SAMN13153376, study PRJNA577476) | soil metagenome | isolation source: 60 cm soil or saprolite under Garry oak tree replicate 1 | place: USA:California | collected 2016-06-15
CAACGTGTCGCGCACCGCGGCGAGCTCCGTCGCCAGGCGATCGCGGTCGGCCGAGAGCGCCACGATCGTTCCCCGCGCCCAGTAACCGGCTCCGCCCAATAGCGCGAGCACCACCGCCGCGGCCGCGAGCCACACCCACCGGCGGCGCCCACGAGGCCGTACGGCGCGCGCCAAGACCCGCGCCCGGAGTTCGGGGCGTGGATCGCGAGGGTTCGGGGTCATGCCGAGCCAGTCGGTCATCGCAACCATTCCTTCACGTGCTTCAATGCCTCCGCCAGTTTGCCGTGCGCCATCCGCAGCCGCGTCTTCACTGTGCCGAGCGGCTGCCCTGTGCGTCGCGCGATCTCCGAGTGCGTCAGTCCCTCGAAGTACGCGAGCAGCACCACGCGGCGCTGATCCACCGGCAGCGCGGCCAGGGCGGCGTGCACCTCCTGGTGCACCGGCCAACCGGGCACGGCCGCCTCCGCCGGGTCGGGGGCCGGCACGGCGCCGTCGTCCTGCAGCCGCAGCGCCGCGCCCCAGCGCTCCGCCTTGCGCCACCAGCGGCGCCGCCGTCGCAGGGCGTCGAGCGCGCGGTTGCGCGCGATCGACAGGACCCACGGCACGAGGGGGCCGCGGTTCAGCTCGTGCTGGTGGATGCGGCCCCACACCTGCACGAACACGTCCCCCAACACCTCCTCCGCCTCGCCGTCGTCCTGCAGGATGCGAGACGCGAGGCCGAGCACCCACGGTGCCAGGGCGTCGTACAACTCGGCCAGGGCGCCCTCGTCGCGCGCTTTGAGGCGCCGAACCAGGGTGCGCTCGACCTCTTGACTAAGACGTTTTGGCTGTGTCACTTAGATTTCTTATTCTAGTGTCGCTCCGGGTGGGCGACCACCGGGAGCTCACACTCTTCGCGGGGCAGCCATGGTTTCCACACGCTTCGTACTCCTTCCCGTCGCGTTCGCCCTCAGCACCACGACGATCTCCGCCCAGGCCGACCCCGACCGTAGCGTCGCGGGTGGCGGCAGTTTCCCGCCCGGGTGGCACGTGCGGACCGAGATCGCCCGGCAGACCGGCCAGCCTGCGCCGCTCGCCAACGTCAAGTTCGGCGCCATGGGCGACGGCCTGCACGTGACGGTCGGCCCCGCGGCGATCTACTGGCGCGACGCCGACACCGCGTCGGGCAATTACCACATCGTCGCCAAGCTTACCCAGATGCAGAACCCGGCGCATCCAGAAAGCTACGGGATCATTCTGGGCGGCAGGAGCCTCGCCGACTCGGGCCAGAGTTATACGTATTTCCTGGTGCGCGCGGTAGACGGCATGTACAGCATCCGGCGCCGCGCCGGGTACAGCGCCCGCCCCACCGCCGTGGTAGAGTGGACGGCGAGCGACGCCGTGGTCAAGTCCGACAGCACCGGCAAAGCGACGAACGAGCTCAGCGTCGAGGTGCGCGGCGGCCGGGCCCGGTTCATGGTCAACGGCAAGGAAGTGTACGCCGCCGACGCCGCCGGCCTCGACACGCGGGGCGTCGTCGGCTATCGCGTGAACCACAATCTCGACGTGCATCTCGGGCCGCTCGGGATTCACAAGCTGTGAGCGGCGCGTCGTTCACCGACGACGAGAAGTTTTCGTTCACGCCGTTCACGCGGCATCCCTTCTTCACGCAGGTGAACCGCTGGATCATCGACAAGGTGATCTGCCCGGGGCGCCAGGTGATCGTCGACTTGGGGTGCGGGCCGGGAGCCGTCACCAAGCTGATCCTCGAGCGCACCTCCGGATCGGAGCCCCCGCCGCGCGTCATCGGCGTCGATCCGTCGCCGTCGGCGATCGCCAAGGCGCGTGCGGCGATCTCCTCGCGCGTCGCGGAATTCATGGAAGGAAGCGCGGAGCTGCTGTCGCGCCTCGTCCCCCCCGCCGACGCCGTGGTGTTCCTGAACGCCATCCACCTGATCCAGGACAAGCACCAGGTGCTGGGTGAGATCCGCAAGACGCTGAAGCCACGCGGCCTGCTGGGATTTAATTCGACGTTCTTTGCGGGCGCCTACGTCGAGGGTACGAGCGGGTTCTGGCGGCGCTGGGTCGTGCGGGCGGTGCAGGTACTCAAGGAGAAAGGGATCGCGGTGCGCCACGACGGCCACGCCGCCGCGATGAAGTGGTTCTCCGCCGACGACTACGCCGCGGCGTGCGAGTCGGCGGGACTCCGTCCCACCACGGTCGAGCTGGTGAAGGTCGAGATGACGCCTGAGAGTCTCGCCGACATCGGCCAGTTCTCGTTGTTCATCGAGGGCGCGCTGCCCGGCGTGCCGCTCGAAGAAGGGTCGGAGGCCCTGCTCAAGGGCCTGGACCGCACGCTCGACGAGCTCAAGGTGCCGAGCGTGTCGCGGAACTGGCTGGAGGTAGTGGCGGAAGCAGTCTAAGCAGCGAGGCCCCCAGACCGACCACGAGCAGCGCGCCGAGCGCGATCGCGTTCCACGACTCGAGTGCCGCGGCCGCGTTCCTCCCGACGACGGCGGGCGCGCTCAGCGTGACGAGCAGCACCGACGCCGCCAGCAGCCCCAGCCGCCAACGCCTCCCGGGAGCGGCCGGCGGCGGTTGCCGCAGTCCCCACCACACACACCAGTAGCCCGCGAGCAGCGTGACGTAGTGCGCCTTCCAGGCGAGCGGCGTGACGAGCGTCATCGCTACGAGCGAGATCGCCCACTCCGCCGCCGCCCGTCGCGAGCGCAGGTCGCTCGATCCGCCGCGAAATGCCAGCGCCAGGCCCAAGGCCAACACCCCGGCCATCCCGTAGAACGCGAGTCGAGCCGCCTCCGGATCGGGAGCGAGTCGACCGGCCGCCGCGAGCAGCGACTGATTCAGGTGGTTCGCCGACGCGGGGTCGGCGATCTCCCGCGCTGCCACCGCGCGCCAGCTGTGCCATTGGTCGAGCGCCGCCCGCGGACCAAACACGAGCGCCGGAACGACGCCGTTCAGCACCACGAGCCAAGCGGCTGTCCACGCGACGTCTCGCCAGCGACGGCGGTACAGGAGGTAACCGACCAGCAGCACCGGCGCCGCCTTGACGCTCGCGGCGACCGCGAGAGCGAGGCCTCCCCACTGTGGACGGGTCGCGCGGAACCGGTCGAACGCGACCAGCGCGAGCAGCAGCAGAAACAGGTTCAGCTGGGTGTGTTGCAGGTGCTCCTGCAGGATGCGGGCGGAGAGGAGCACCGGCACGAGGACGGAGGCCGACACGAACGACAAGCGGTCGGGGGGCGGCTCCGCCGGCCAGAACGTCAGCCGCTCGCCGCCGTCTTCGAAGAAACGCGCCAGCAGGCGGCAACATCCCCAGATTGCCAGGACGCTCCCCAACTGCCAGAGCAGCAACACCGCGTGGATGCCGAGCAGCCGGGTGACCAGCGCGAGCGCGGCGGCGACGAGCCCGAAGAACGGGGGCCACGTGTTCAAATGGATGTGATACGGGTCGCTGCCCGCGAGGATCGACTCGCCCAGCTCCAGGTAACCGCTGAAGACGACGATGTCCGCGCGCCACAGGCTGCGGGCGATCTCGAACGCGAGGTAGAGGAGCGTCGCGCCGTAGACCGCTGCCTGCCACGGCCGGAGCTTTGGCATTACGCGGGGGACGGCTTCCGCGAGAGCCACAGCGATACGCCGAGCATGAGCAGCATCATCCACACGATCAGACTGTAGCCGCCGATCGCGTGATGCAGCGTGTTGCCGATGAGATCGCGGCCGGTGAGGCCGGTGACCGCCATGAGCGCGAGGATCACCCACGTGAGACCGCGCGGCCGCAATGAGAGGAAGGCGTAGTACACGAACAGCAACGTGACGAGGTGCGCCTTCCAGGTCATCGCCGAGAGCAGGTGTCCCACGAGGAAGGCGGCGTTCAGCTCGAAAACCGTCAGGGGCCCGGCGCGCGCGCGCAGCCACACGAGCGCGCCGAAGAATCCCGCCACGACCAGAACCGCGGCGACCGTGTACACCGTGTGCGCCGCCCGTTCTGATGCAGGGAACACCTTATAATCCCGCTCCGTCGGTTCCGTGGGCGCGCGCGTGAGCCGGTAGATGGCAGCCGCCAGGTTCTGGTTCGTGTAGCGCTGCACGACCTGGCCCTCGCCGAATCCCTGCAGCACCGTGTGGTAGTAGTCGGCGAGGTCGCGTACGCCTTTGCTCGGGCCGCGCTGCAGCATCGGCAGCGCCACGCAGGCGAGGCCGAGCGGCACGACGGCGAGCGCGGCGCGACGCCGTCCCCGCACCACCAGCCACGCCACGAGGAAGACGGGCACGAGCTTGATCGCCGTCGCGGCGACGAGCGCCGCGGCGCCCCGCACGTCGCGGCCCGCGAGGTACCACCGGATCCCGAGCAGGCACAAGACGAACAGCGCGAGGTTGACCTGATCGAGATTGAGGTTGTTGAGGAAGAACTGGGCCGAGAACACGATCGCCAGCGCCGGCCGCCACCAGTCGCGCGGCCGATCAGGCCAGAGGGCGTCGAAGACGTCGAGCGTGAGCCGCACGGCGACGGGAATGAGCAGCAGGTTGCAGAAGTAGAAGAGGCCGGCGGCGACCTTGAGCGGCAACAGGGCGAACACCTGAAACACCATCGCGGCGAACGGCGGGTAGGTGGGTTCGCGCACGCCGGGGAGATACGTGTAGAGTGGCTGCCCTTCCCAGAACCAGCGGCCCGCGAGCCAGCGCGCGTGGAAATCGGTCCCGGGGCTCTGGCCTTTCGCCGCGATCACCGACAGCACGATGCACGCGCCCAGCAGGACGACCGCGATGATGCGGCGCTTCACGACGGGTCCAGCACGAACGTGAGCCGGCGATGCGATTCCCGCAGTGCCGCTTCGACGGCGCCGGGCGTCGCGCCGCGAGCCCCCCTTGCGAAGATGAACCCCGGATAGCGCGACCCCTCGGGGAACGGCACCAACCGCTCGCCCGGGTGCGCCGTGATCTGCACATCCTCGACCAGTGGCACGGCCTTCGATTCCACGACGCCACGGACTTCCCGCAGCACACCGGCGCCGGGAATCGGAATCATCATCACTCCCGCGGCGACCGCCTCGCGCTCGAGCGAGGGGATCGGCATCCCCAGCGCCTGACGAAGAATCAGCTCCTCGAGCGACACGCCGTCCCCGAAGCGCAGCACCGCGGAACAGCGTCCCCCGATCGGCCGCGCCGCCAGCTCGATCAGCCAGGGTCCCCGATCGTTGTAGCGCAACTCGGCGTGCACGGGCCCTTCGACCAGGCCCAGCGCACGCGCCGCCCGCTCGGCGCACTGCGCGATCGCTTTCTGCAGGCCCGCGGGCGCGCGGGACGGCGTCACGTAAATCGTTTCTTCGAAGAACGGGCCGTCGAGGGGGTCGGGCTTATCGAACAGTGCCAGGAGGTGCAGGCGCCGGTTCACGAGGAGGCCTTCGAGCGCCACCTCGTACCCCGGCACAAAGTCCTCCACGAGGAAGGCCGCGTCGCACGAACCAAGGATGGCCTTGAGTCGAGTGTGCGCCGCAACGAACGACGCCGGATCGTCGGCGCGGATCACGCCGCGGGACGCGCTCAGTCGCAGCGGCTTCAAGACGCAGGGGTAGGCGACGCTCCGGGCGATCTCCTGCGGATCCTCGTCCAGGAGGTGGCGCGTGAATCGCGGTACCGGCACGCCATGCTCCGCGAGGAGTTGGCGCTGGCGGTGCTTGTCGCGGGCCGCCTCGGCGGCGTGCAGCGGATTGCCCTTGAGCCGCAGCCGTTCGGCGACGGCCGCCGCGGCGACCGCGCTGTCGTCATCCACACCGACCACGGCGTCGATGGGGTGCTGACGCACGAACGCGAGCGCCGCCTCGGCGGCGCGCTCGGGATGCTGGAGGTCGAGGGTCAGAAGTCCGGCGGGGTTCGCGGCTTCCAGCGTGCTGGGCTGCTCCGACGCGACCGTCAACTCGGCGCCGATGCGACGGGCAGCCTCCACGAATGCCGCGGTGCGGTACGTCGTGGATGGCAATAACAACAACAGGCGGGGCATGTGTAAATGTAGGGGCACGGCAGTGCCGTGCCCCTACCGGGGGGACGACATCATTATTTTTTCGATGCCTGGAAGTACGGGTTCGCGCCCGAGGTGTGATCGGTGATGTCGACGATGCCGCGGACTTCGGGGATGTGTTGCGCCAGCATGCCTTCGATCCCCTGGCGCAGCGTGACGTCGGCCATGCCGCAGCCCTGACAACCGCCCCCCATGCGCAGCATCACGACGGCGTCCTGCACGTCGATCAGCTCGACGCGGCCACCGTGGCGCGCGACCATCGGGTTCACCTGGTCGTCGAACAGCCGCGCGACCCGCTCGTACAGCGCGTCATCGTCAATCGTCCCCGCCGCAGCTGCCTTGGCGGCGACGGGCGGGGCGCCGGACGCCGCGGCGGCGCGAATCGCGGCGCCGACAGCCTTGCCTACCACCTGCCACGGCGCGGGATACTCCTTCACGACAGTGACGATGTTGCCCGAGACGATGACCTCGGTGACCCCACCAGCGGGAATCGCGAAGATTGATTCCGCGAGCGGTGAGCCCTTGGCCTCTTCCGGGGACGTGAAACGCCGCACGCCCGCCGCGTGCAGCGGTTGGCTCACGACGAACTTGCAGCGGTGGTTGTCCACCGGCTCGGCGGTAATGCGTATCTCGACCTGACTCATATGCCGCAACCTAAACCCTCACGGCGTGTACGCCAAGTTTGCACCCAGCCAGCGCTCGACTTCCTCAGGCGCCATCCCCTTCCGGGCGGCGTAGTCCAACACCTGATCCTTGCCGATGCGCCCCAGGCCGAAGTAGCGCGCTTCGGGATGCGCGAAGTACCAGCCGCTCACCGACGCGGCCGGCAGCATCGCGCACGACTCCGTCAGCGTGATGCCGGCGGTGTTCGGCACGTCGAGCAAGTCGAACAGCGTCAGCTTCTCCGTGTGGTCCGGGCACGCGGGGTACCCGGGCGCCGGACGGATCCCGCGGAACCGCTCCGCGACCAGCGCCGCGACATCGTTCCGTTCCTCCGGCGCGTATCCCCAGAACTCGGTGCGCACCCGCTCGTGCAGCCGTTCGGCGAGGGCTTCGGTCAACCGATCGGCTAGCGCCTTCGCCAGGATGCTCGAGTAGTCGTCGTGATCCCGCTCGAACGCCGCGCACACCGCGTCCAGGCCGATACCCGCCGTCACCGCGAAGGCGCCGACCCAGTCGCGTGTGCCGCTGTCCTTGGGGGCGACGTAGTCGGCGAGGCACAGGTTCGGCCGGCCGGGCCCCTTCTCGAACTGCTGCCGCAAGCCGCACAGCACCGCGCGCACTGTGGCGCGATCTTCGCCGGTGTAGACTTCGATGTCGTCGTCGCCCACGGTGCCGGCGGGGAAGAGGCCGATGACGGCCCGGGCCCGCACGAGCCGCTCGGCCACGAACCGTTTGAGCAGCGCCTGCGCATCCACGAACAGCTTCTTGGCGGCCTCGCCGAGCTTCGAGTCCTCGAAAATGGCGGGATAGCTCCCCTTCAGCTCCCACGCCTGGAAGAACGGGGTCCAGTCGATGTACGGGACGAGCTCGTCCAGTGGGTAGTCGTCGAGCGCGGTGACCCCGGGGCGGCAGGGACGGGCCGGCTCGTACGCGGTCCAGTCGAGCTGCAGGCGGCGCCGCCGCGCCTCGGCGAGGGTCAGCGAGACACGCTCCGCATCCCGCGTGCCGTACTCGACACGCAGGCGCTCGTACTCTGCCCCGACCTCGCCGAGATAGGCGTCGCGGCGCTCGGCGGAGAGCAACTGGCTGACGACGCCTACGCCGCGCGATGCATCGAGCACGTGAATCGTCGGACCGGTGTAGCCCGGTGCGATCTTGACCGCCGTGTGCGCGCGCGACGTCGTCGCTCCTCCGATGAGCAGCGGCAGCGTGAAGCCCTGGCGGCTCATCTCTTTGCGTCTGCGCCGGCACCATCACGCCGAGGTCGATCACTTCGTAGTTGTTGCAGCGCAGCACCACGCCCACGATGTTCTTGCCGATGTCGTGCACGTCGCCCTTCACGGTCGCCAGCACCACCTTGCCGGCGCGGCGCACGCCACCCGCCGCGCGCTGCTCGGCCTCGAGGAACGGCACCAAGTAGGCCACGGCCTTCTTCATGACGCGCGCGCTTTTCACGACTTGGGGGAGAAACATTTTCCCCGCGCCAAATAAATCCCCCACGACGTTCATGCCGTCCATGAGCGGTCCCTCGATGACGTCGATCGGCCGAGCGGCCTTGCGCCGCGCCTCCTCGACGTCCGCCTCGACGTGGTCGAGAATGCCCTCGACCAGCGCGTGGCGCAGGCGTTCCGTCACCGGCAACGCCCGCCACGCCGCATCGGCCCGCGTGGCGACAGTGCTCTCGCGGTGCTGCTCGGCGAGGGTCGTCAGTCGCTCGGTCGCGTCGGGGCGCCGGTTGAACAGCACGTCCTCCACCACGACGAGCACGTCGGCCGGCACGTCTTCGTATACGGCGAGCTGGGCGGCGTTGACGATGCCCATGTCCATCCCCGCGCCGATCGCGTGGTACAGGAACGCCGAGTGCATCGCTTCCCGGACGTGGGCGCTGCCGCGGAACGCGAACGACAGATTGCTCACGCCCCCGCTCACGAGGGCCCGCGGCAACGTCGCCTTGATGCGACGGACGGCGTCGAGGTACGCAATCGCGTACGTGTTGTGCTCCTCGATCCCTGTCGCGACCGCGAAGATGTTGGGGTCGAAGATGATGTCCTCGGGCGGAAACCCGGCCCGTTCGGTCAGGAGTTTGTACGCCCGCGCACAGATGGCCACCTTGCGGTCGGCCGTATCGGCTTGGCCCTGCTCGTCGAACGCCATCACGACCACCGCCGCGCCGTAGCGCCGCACGAGCCGCGCCCGGGCGAGGAACTCCGCTTCGCCTTCCTTCAGACTGATGGAGTTGACGATCCCCTTCCCCTGGAGGTTCTGGAGCCCGACCTCGAGCGCGTCCCAGCGGGAGGAGTCCACCATCACCGGTACCTTCGCGATGTCCGGCTCTGCGGCGACCAGCCGCAGGAAGCGCTCCATCGCGGCCGACGCGTCGAGCATCCCCTCATCCATGTTGACGTCGATGATCTGCGCGCCGTTCTCGACCTGGTGGCGCGCGACCTCGAGCCCGGCCTCGTAGTTCCCGGCCTTGATGAGGCCGGCGAACCGCGCCGAACCGGTGACGTTGGTGCGCTCGCCGATGTTCACGAACAGTGTGTCGGGCCGGATGTTGAGGGGCTCGAGTCCGGACAGCCGACAGATCGGCGCGACCTCCGCCGGCACCCGGGGCGGCAGGCCCGACACCGCGGCGGCGAGCGCGCGAATGTGCCGCGGCGTGGTACCGCAGCAGCCGCCCACGACGTTCACGAACCCCGACCGGGCGAACTCGCCGACCAACGCCGCCATCTCGGGCGGAGTCTGGTCGTATCCGCCGAAGGCGTTGGGCAACCCCGCATTGGGATGGCAGCTGACCGCGATGTTCGCGAGGCGCGACAGCTCCTCGACGTACGGCCGCAGCTGCGCCGCTCCCAGCGCGCAGTTCAGCCCGATCGTGAAGAGGTCCGCGTGCCGGACGGAGTTCCAGAACGCCTCGACCGTCTGTCCCGACAGCGTCCGCCCGCTCGCATCCGTGATCGTCCCCGACACCATCAGGGGAACGTCCAGGCCACGCTCGTCCAGCAGACTGCGCACCGCGAACAGCGCAGCCTTGCAGTTGAGCGTGTCGAAGATGGTCTCGACCATGAGCAGGTCCACGCCCCCCTCGAGCAGGGCCTCGACCTGCGTACGATAGGCGGCGGCGAGCTGCGCAAACGTGACGTTCCGGAATCCGGGGTCGTTGACGTCCGGCGAGAGCGACGCGGTGCGGTTCGTCGGGCCGAGCACACCCACGACCCAGCGTGGTCGCTCGGGGGTCCGCGCTGTCTGCTCGTCGGCAGCCTGGCGAGCGAGCCGCGCCGCAGCCACGTTCAGCTCGTAGACGAGCCCTTCCGTCCCGTAGTCGCTCTGCGATATCACCTGGGCGTTGAACGTGTTCGTCTCGAGGATGTCGGCGCCGGCCTCGAGGTACCCGCGGTGGATCTCGGTGATGATGCCGGGACGCGTGAGCGTCAGGAGATCGTTGTTGCCGCGGAGATCCTTGGGGTGGGCGCGCAGCCGCTCGCCCCTGAAGTCCGGCTCATCCAGGGCGTAGGACTGGATCATCGTCCCCATGGCGCCATCGAGGACGAGGATGCGCTGCGCGAGCGCGGCGCGAAGCTGGGTCAGGCGGTGCTGTCGATCGGTCATCGTTAAAAAAAATCGCCCCGTCGCCAATACGGACGCCGGGGTCCCGGCTTTTTAGCGACTTGTTTAACGTGGCTGCAATAGGCCGCAACTCACCACGGACTTGCCTCAGTTGTGCTGCAAAGCTAATTGGCTTGGCCAACTCAAGGCAAACTGCTTGTGGCGCGACCGCCACAACGTGAGCCGGCGCACGGCCGGCAACGCAGTTGACGCTGTAACGTAAATCTTCTATTAGTCGGAACTTGGAAGACATGCGCGCGGCAGCCGTCACACCCGGGGCCAATCTGTCTTCGGGGCCCATCGTCAGGCGTCTGGCGATGGGCTCGCTGGTCTTGGCGCTCGGTGTGTCGGTGACGACGTGTCGCCTCGACAAGCTGATCAACCCGGCGACCGCGGATCGGCTCACCGTGAACCCGGACAGCCTGCGGGACTCCGCGCACGTGGGTTCGACCGTCGCGCGCACACGCGCGGTGCGCGTCGCAAGTGCGGATGGCGTTACGCTGCAGTGGAGTGCAACGAAGACAGCGGCCTGGGTGACGCTCTCGCCGGCGCCGGATAGCGTCATCGTGACGCTCCATCCGGACACTCTCTCGCAGACCCTGCATCGGGACACCATCGTCTTCACATCGACTCAGACCAAAGATACGGTCAGGCTGCCGGTTGTATTCGACATGCTCCCACCCGCGGCGGAGCTGGTGGTGACGCCCGCGTCGGACGCCGAGACGGCATTCGTCGGGAGCGCCCTGCGCGACACGTTCGCTCTGCGAGTCAAGAACACCGGCGGCCTCCCACTCACGTGGGCCGCCGCGCTCGACACCGGTTGGGTCACGCTCTCCGATTCGGGCAGTACGCTGCCGCCCCAGGACACGTCATCGACGATCGTGACCGTGACCCTGAACGCGGACAGCCTCGCTGCCGGCACGCACCGCGGGGCAATCACCATCTCGGCGTCCGGTGCCATTGGGTCGCCCGCGACCGCGCCCGTAACGTTCACGCTCATGCCGTGCGTGGAGTCTGGGATCGCGCTCGATACGATCGTAACCGGCTCGATTGCGCTGAGCGACTGCGGCGCGCCACAGAGACCGGGTCGGCAGGCGAAATTGTACTACCTGCAGGCGACAGCCGGCGATACGTTGTCGTTCCGGCTCACGTCACCAGGCTTCAACGCGTATCTCGTCCTCACCAACAGGTCCGGAGTCGCGGTTCTGGCCGAGAACGACGACTGTGGAGCGCCAGTGGGGACGTCGTGCATACAGGACTTCATCGTGTCCACGACTGACCGGTACGTCGTCGAGGTGACAACGAAGGACTCATCCGAGACCGGGGCGTTCACCTTGTCCGCCGTCAGGGAGCTGTCGCCCAGTCAGCCCGCGCCGGGGCAGTACCGCGCGGACGGCGTGACGGCGATTGCGGTGGGAGCGGTGACTCCCGAGAGCACTGTCGTCTTCAAGGCGACGCTCAACGATCCCAACCCCCATGATTCCGTGCGGCTCGAGGTCGAAGTCGAGGGGTTGGCTTCAGGCCCTCTGACTCATACGACGGCTTTGGTGCCACCGGGAACGCCGGTCGCGCTCTCGGTGACCGGCCTGCACGACGACGAAGGCTACCATTGGCGCGCCCGGACCTGCGATAAGACGAACCGGTGCAGCACGTGGTTCAACTTCGGCGGGAACGTCGACCCGGCCGTCGACTTCATCGTCAACTGGAAACCCGAGGATCCGATGATCGGCGCGCTCGCGCAAATCGGACCCGGGGGCCCGATGGCGATCGGTGGCGGCACCGGTGGCAGTTATCCGAATAGCGTGGTCGTGACGTTCAACGCCGACGTGACGGATTTCGATCCGGGCGACCTGATCTCGATTGAAGTGGAATACAAGACGACGAGTGTTGCGTTCGACTCAACCACCATCAAGGGGAGCGGGGTACCCTCGGGCGGCACGGCGGCGGTTTCGGTAAGCATTCCCGTGCCGCTGCTCATCACCAACGACTATCATTGGCGCGCCCGTGTCTGCGATCAAACAAACCGGTGCAGCGTCTGGGTATCGTTCGGGGGCGGCAACCCCGAAACCGACGCCGACTTCCACGTGCCCTGAGCCGTGACCTGCCCCCGCTGCGGCGCCGACGGCATCCCCGACGGCGCGCCCGGATGCCCCAAGTGCGGCATGACGCTCGGCGACGAGCAGAACCGCACGAACGCGACCCCGGAGGACGCGATCCCCGAGGAGCTCGAGGACGCTCTGCGGCGCGAGCTCAGCAGCCAGTACCAGATCACCGACCTGCTCGGTCGCGGCGGGATGTCGCTCGTCTACCTGGCACAGGAAGCGGACCTCAATCGCCAAGTGGCGATCAAGGTCCTGCCACTGCAGTTCCTCCAAGGGCCAGCGTCGGCCGAGCGGTTCGAGCGCGAGGCGAAGATCGCCGCGTCGCTCGATCACCCGCACATCGTCCCGATCTTCCGGGTGGGGGCCACGAGCACCTTCCTCTGGTATACGATGAAGCGGATCCGCGGGCGCTCGTTCGAGCAAGTCATCATGGAACGCGGCGCGCTGCCGCTGCCAGAGGTCCTCGGCGTCGTGGAGCAGGTGGGCAGCGCGTTGCAGTACGCGCACCGCCACGGCGTGGTGCATCGCGACGTAAAGCCGGCGAATGTGATGATCGAGGATTCGGGTTGGGCGCTGGTATGCGACTTCGGCGTCGCGCGCGCGTTCGGCAGTGTGTCGCTCACGCAAACCGGGGCCTCGCTCGGCACGCCGCGCTACATGTCCCCCGAACAGTTCGAGGGCCAGCCGGTGGACGGCCGCTGCGATCAATACTCGCTCGCCATCCTCGTGTGGGAGGCGCTCACCGGCGGCGTGCCGTTCACGGGCGACTCGCTCGGCGAGCTGATCCGCAAGCACCTGCTCGAGCCCCCACCCCGGCTCTCCGAGGTGAAGCCCGAGATTCCCGAGCCTGTCTCCGCCGCCGTGTACCGGGCGATGAGCAAGAAGCCCGCCGAGCGCTTCCCCGATGTCGCGGCGTTCGTCGCGGCGCTCGGGGGCCAGGCCGCGCCTCGGATCCCCGCCGGCTTCACCGGCCCCACGCCGGTCAAGCCGCGCCCGCGCATCCTGTGGGACACACCGGACACTCCCACGGTGCCGATCCCGTCGCTGCGGCGCCGCCGCCGGCTCATCACGGCATCGGTCGTGCTCGGCTTTGTGCTGGTGAGCGGCGCCGCGTGGGTCGCGCTGCGCCCGACGCGGCCGGCGAATGGCGCCACGCCCACTCGGCCCGACTCGGCAAGCGGACGGGCGCCCGACACGCAGCGCGTCGTGACGACGCCGCCGGTGGACACGCCCGTCGTGCGGCGCCCGACGCCGCGGCCTCGTCCGTCGGTGCCTCCTCCGGCCGTCGCCCGCGCCAAGCTGTCGCTCAGCACCAAGCCCCCCGGGACGTTTTTCCTCGACGACCGGCCCGTCCGGAGTACGCCGATTCTCAACCTGGAGATCGCGCCGGGGCGGCACCGCGTGCAGGTGAAACGTGACGGCTTCGCGCCGTTCGACACCGTGTTCACGGCCGAGCCCGGCCAGGAGATCAAGTGGACCCGCATCGCCCTGAAACCCGTCGGCGGATGACGCGCACCTCTGCGCTCCTCGCGGCGCTCTGGCTCTGCGCCCTCTGGCTGCCGCGCGCGGCGACGGCACAGTCGGCCGTCGCGGTGCTCGCCCAGGGCACGCGCGCCTACGACGACCTCGAGCTCGACAATGCCGCGGGGCTGCTGCGCCGCGCGCTGGCGTTTCAGGGGAGCGACGCGCTCGCTCCCGCCGACGCGGCGCGCGCCCTCATGTATCTCGCGGCGACCGAGCTGCTCCGCGATCACGCGGACACGGCCCGCGCGGTCGCGCGGCGCCTCGTCCTCGCCAACCCCCGGTTCCGTCCCGACGAACTGGTCTTTCCACCACAGGTCCTGACGTTCTATGAGGCAACGCGCCGCGCCACTCCCGCGGTCATCGGACGCGCTCCGGCCGACACCGCCATCCGTCCCGGCGTCGAGGCACTGACCGTACGGCTCTACGCCAGCACGTTCCACGATGTCACCGCGGCGCTCGCCACTGAGGATGGACGCGTGGTGCGCACCCTCTACTCGGGCCCCATCGGCGACAGCCTCGACCTGCACTGGAACGGGCTCGACTCGAGCGGAACCGCCCCGCTACCCAACGGCCGCTATGCGATCACGGTGACCTCACTCGATCGCCAACGGCGCGTCGCCCGCATTCTGCGCCTGCCGCTCGAGGTGACACAGGGGCGGGTCGATACCCTTCCCCACCCCGCGCCGCCGGCCGATTCGCTGCTGCTGCATGAGCGGCAACCGATGGGCCCTGGGCTGCGCGCCCTCGCCCCGGCCGCGCTGACCGGCGTGGCCATCGCGGTGCTGCCCAGCGTCGTGGCCAATGGGGAGGACGCGAGCGGAGCGCGCTTCGTCGTCGGGGGGACCGTCACCGTCGCCGCAACGTCACGCACAACCGCGCGCTGCGCGACGCGTGGCGCCGCGAGGACGCCGAGGTTGCCCGTCGCAACGCCGAGCGCGCCCGCGGGATGGTCGGCATCCGCACGGGCGCTCCGGTCCTGCTCACCCCGGAGGCTCCGTGAGCCGAGCGCTCGCGCTGGTCCTCCTTGGTATCACGTCCACGGCCCAGGCCCAGGGGCGCTGGAACGTGTCGTTCGGGGCGGGAGGCGCGCAGGAGATCGCCCGCTCGCGCATTGGGACCACGCGCGAGCGAGTGAGCGGCCTTGTTTTCGGGGGCGAAGGCGTGGCGACGCGGGGCCGGCTCCTCGCCCGCGTGCGCTACGGGCAAGGACGAGTCACGAACGACACGGCCGGGCGCGATGTCGCCGAAGGTGAGGCGTTGCTCGGCTACAAAGCGCGCCCCTGGCTGACCGTGTGGTTCGGACCGCACGCCCGCACGTTCGTCGTGTCCGGTCAGAGCGACCGGCGCTGGCTGTTCTGGTCGGGCCGCGTGACCGCACGCGGCACGCTCTTCCCGGGAAGGGTGGAGACTTTCGTGGAACTATGGCAGGGGGTGACTGGAAGCCTCAGCCGGCCCGCAGAATCTGCCACCGGCGGCGGCGCCGAAGCCGGCCTCGATCTCCGCTTGGCGCGGCACCCGATCTGGGGCCGGGTCGCGTATCGCGTCGAGCAGGGACGCTCAAGTGGAGCGGGCCGGCGCGAGACCGTCGAAGCGCTCACGCTGACGGTGGGCTACACGCCGCCGCGCTAGGGCTTCCCAGGGTGTGATCTGTTTTGACCCGGCGCGTTGGCGCGCGCCGCCGCGGC